>Ga0210051_1003962_pt1 | contig 14589 bp, 16 predicted proteins | sample CryGey092014_all_FD_185464 | JGI IMG/M metagenome (GOLD analysis project Ga0210051, IMG submission 185464) | Groundwater microbial communities from aquifer - Crystal Geyser CG23_combo_of_CG06-09_8/20/14_all (SPAdes) (version 2) | ecosystem: Environmental > Aquatic > Deep subsurface > Groundwater...
AACCTTTCTTGCTTGATATACTGTTTTTCCCTCATTTAGCTTTCTTAAGGTCTCAATTACCTTAGATTTGTTCAATTTCATAAGGTCAACTATATCAGCCTTATGAAATAGTTTCGGGATAACACAGTTAACAAACTTTTGTGCTAGTTCTTCAAGATAACATTTATTTTGCAAATACTTTCATAACTAAAGCAATCAAAAATCCTAAAAGCCCCAATATCCCAATTCCTATTGCAGAGACTTTTGCTGTAAGTTCAAATTCTTTCTTAGTAGGTTTTTTCAAGACTTGCCATACTCTCTTGCACTTTAATAAAAATGATTTTGTTTCTTCTAACATGATAATATCAGAAATGAAGAGTTTTTAAAATTATTTAATCCTCAAAGAATTCTATTCCTAATTCTTCTTCAATCTCTCTGTGCTTTAAACTTTCAAGAGACTCACTACGTCCTAATATTTGGGAAGATTTAACACCTGTGACAATGAGCAAAACCCTTATTGATTTATCCATATCTTCAGCTATTTGGGCTCCTCCTATTAACTTTGCATCGGGGCTCAATTTCTCTCCAACTGCACCAATAATTGTCTTGTATTCATCGAGATTCATATTTGGACCCCCAATAACATTGACTAGAGCTCCTGTTGCATCAGAAATATCCACATCAAGAAGCGGGTTGCTTATTGCTTTTTCAACAGCTTCTATGGCTCTGCTCTGGCTGTCTGACTCACCCATGCCTATCAAAGAAACTCCTCCATTTACCATTACTGCTCTAACATCTGCAAAATCAAGATTTACTAAACCTGTTTTAGTTACTAATTCTGTTATTCCTTTAACTGCGTTTGTTAAAACCTCATCTGCAATCTTAAAGGCTGTCTGAAGAGGTAAATCAGGAGCTAACTCCAAAAGCTTATCATTAGGTATGACTATTAATGTATCTACTATTGCTTCAAGTCTTTCTAAACCATTCATTGCGTTTTCTAATCTTTTTTTTCCTTCAATTGTAAATGGAAGGGTCACAATTGCTATTGTGAGTGCTCCTTGTTTTTTTGCTATTCCTGCAACAACAGGTGCAGCACCTGTTCCTGTTCCTCCTCCTAAACCACAGGTTATAAAAATCATATCACTGCCTGTAATTCTTTTTTTTATTTCTGATTCTGATTCTTTGGCTGCCTCCTGTCCTATTTGTGGATTGCTTCCTGCCCCAAGTCCTTGGGTCAATTCACGTCCAATCAATATTTTTTGATCTGCATTTGCATAGAGCAAGTCTTGGGCATCTGTATTTATTGCTATAAGCTCTCCTCCTTTTATTCCAATTTCCCTCATTCTGCTCAAAGAATTTCCTCCTCCCCCTCCTATGCCCATTATTTTTATCTTTGCAGACTGTTTTTTTAATAGCTCTTCGAGTTCTCTATCAACTATATTTAAATCCGAAGAAAGAGAATCAAAAGAATCACCTTCTTCCTGTAAACTTGTCATATTGAAAGAAGGTTATTTTGGTTTTTAAGGATTATTGTTATTTTTTGAAAGATTGAGAATTATTCTGTGTTTTTGGCAGAAAGGTAGCTTTTTATATAGAATAAACTATTTAATTAAATGGCCATTATCAAGAAAAAAATAGCTATTTTTCTATGGATCTTTTCATTTATATTGTTAATTATGGGGTTTAAATTCAATTCAACAGGAAATTTTATCCGTGAATATTTTAATAATAATTTTATGTTAATTCACCTCTTGGGGTTAATCTTACTTGTCTTTGGGATTATCTTATTCCTTGAAAGAAAGAGTTTAGATGCAGTCATAATTCCAACAGGAGGGTATGAAAAAAACATTAAAAGGACAAAAAGAGCAAAAGATGAAGAAGCTAAATATTACCTAATTAGTGGTTATATAAATAAAAATAGACCAATAAAAGAGTCCCAAACAGCAGACATATACAGGGAACTGAGAAGATATGGAATAAAACCTTCCCAGATGATAATTGAGAGCAGGGCTAAAGATAGTTTAGATAATGTAATTTATTCATTAGGTAAATTAAAAGGATTAAAAAGTATTGGAATTGTCTCCTATCCAGAACATCTCAAAAGATTTGAATACATAATAAATAAAGCAAAAAAAGAAGGTATTGTTAATAAAGATATTGAGATTGTAAAAATACCAACAAAAGAAAACCTAAAAGAAAAAGTTTATGGAGTTTTAGGGAATATAAAGGAGAGATATAAACTAAGAAATGGAATTGAAAAAGCCAGACATAACAAAACTGGTTGGTTTGGAGAAGTAATTAAAAAGATAATTGATTCCGGAGCAACTGAAGAATAAATTAAGATTTTAGGCAGAATTAAAAGGACAATGAATATTAATAAATAAATGATATGTTACCTAATTTTTTAGGTTTACTTTCCTTCAATTTTTCAACTAGCATCGACCTTATTTCTTTCTTTTCTTCTTCTTGAACAGGTCTTACTTTTGGTCTTTTAAGACACTTGAGAATTCCTTTTGGTTCTACTTTATAGCCACATACATTTGCATCAGTTCTACAAACTCTTTTAAATCCTGTTGGGATATTCACAACCTCATCAGTTTCCATTAAAGTTAAAGTATATACTATGCTTTCTTTGGAAGGCATTTTAAGCTCTCCAATACCTACGGTAGACATGCCTCTTCCATGGAAATCTCTGCTAAATTCAAAATCCATGTCAGGATCTGCACTTAGTTTAGGGTATTCTCTTAATTCGTCTTTTTCCATAAAATATTCTTCCTTAGCCTTAAGTTTATCATATCCGCATTTTCCTAAAGAATATAGCCCGTAGGTTATACTTGTTGGAATCCATATCGGAGAGGTAATTGCTATTGCAACACCGCCCAAAGCACAGCCAAAGATGTTCTCTAAACAAGAATGTTCTATATTTAGGGTAGTATTTCCTAACTTTACTTCCTCATAATTTCGGAAAAGATTCTTTAATTTTTTCATAGAATTAGTTAAAAATTAAACTATTTAAATCTTGCTATTAATGTTATTTAATAGTAGTTACAAATCAATCTTTATTTTCTTTTTCTTAATCGCTTGTCTAATTTATTAAATAGTTTATCTAAATCTATATTATTAACGTCAAAAATTATGTCTGCCTCAAGATTATCACAACAATCATAATATTCTCTAAACCATCGCTTCATTGAATTTCTCACTTGTTTAGTTATCTCCTCTCTTTTTCCAAGCATTTTTAATGCCATTTCTATATTCGGGGTATCTAATCTTATTACAAAATATTCTAAATTTTCTGATTTAAATAATCCAATGAATTGATTATATCTTCTGTCCATACTTTTATCTAAGATAATTAATTTATTTTTGAAAGGATAGTTTTCGATTAAATGATAATTGTAATCTTGAAGTAACTGTTCAACATCTTCTTCTGAATTAGTTAATTTTCTTTTTCTAATTATCTCTCGAATAAAATCATTATTAATCCTAACTGCTCTATATTTTTGTTCAAGAAGCTTAGCAAGAGAACTTTTTCCACAACCAGGAACTCCTGAAAAAGTTATTATAAATGGCAAATGATATATGTTAGTATTCTTAAGTTTTGAAAAAAGAGTTTCAGAAATTTTATTATATTGTTTTTTCTCCATTTTTTTCTTCCTCTTTCTCTTCCTTATCTTTAACAGGTTCACTTTCCTTCACTTCTATATCCAATCCCAACATCTCCTTAAATTTATCCTTAAAAAGTTCGACAAAAACTTTGAATCCTTTATTAACTTCCAGAAGCAGTTTTTTCTCATTTATTTCAAATTTAAAATCTCTCCTGAACAAAAATTCATTCAAGGATTTTACTTTTTCATTTATATCGTTAATTTTTCTCAATACATTTATCTTGTAAACAACTTCTTTTCCTGCTAAAGGATTATTAAAATCAACCATTATCCTTCCTCCAGATACTGTCAGGACTTTTCCTAATTTATTATCAAATGTTAAAACAGCTCCTGGAACTGGATTTACTCTATGCTCTATAAAAACTTTCAATGGAATCATCTGGATAAAAGAAGGATTTCTCAATCCAAATGCTTTTTCTGGTTTTAAGTCAATTTCATAATTTCCAATCTCTTTTCCTATTAGAAATTCTTCAATTCCCTTAAGAAACATTTCTTGTCCAAGAGAAAAGATAAAAGGTTTTGCTGGTTGGGTTGAATTTAACTTCTTCAATTCTTCAGAAATGTTTGAATCAAAAATATCTCCTCCTTTTATCATCCCTGTAAATTCAATCTCAATAAAATCATTTTTTTGAAATGCCATTGAATTTCTTAAGTAAAAACGTTTATAAATGTATTTTTTTTGTTTAATTAATGGTGTTGAAAATTATTGATGCAACAGAGGTAAAGGTTGGAACTAATATTCTTGTTGAGGGGATGCCTTGTGCTGTGAAGAGTATAGATATTTCTAAAACAGGAAAGCACGGACATGCAAAATGTAGAATTGAAGCTGTTGGAATAATAACTGGAACAAAAAAAGTATTTGTTGTTCCTGGACACGAAAGAATTGAAGTTCCTATTGTAGATAAAAGAAAGGGACAAGTTCTCTCAAAGGCTGATGGAAAAGCAAATGTTATGGATTTAGAAAATTTTGAGACTATAGAAGTTCCTTGCCCTGATAAAAGCGTCTTTGAAGAACTTCAAGAAAATGGAAATTGTGAGTATTGGGATATTGAAGGGGAAAAGATAATAAGAAGAAAATTGTAATTCTAAAATCTATTTTTGAGGATATAATAATTTAAAAATAACTTGCTTTTAATTGTGAAATGATTGAAAAGACAATTAATCTCGAAGAGTTAAGACTAATGAAAATTAGTTTTAGCAACAAAGAATTTAAAAAAATTGTTGAAGATTTAGAAAAGATTGGATTTTTCTCTGAAGAGATAGGAAAAATACAGACATATTGTCAAAAGAAATTTAGCATATTGAGAAAAACTCCTGATTCAACAGATAAACTTAATGGGCAGAACTATATCAAGGAAGATTATCTTGAAAATGGAAAACCTATCCATGCTAAGATATATGATTTTGACTTAAAAGTAATTTCAACTTGTTCTTAATTAAAAACCTTTAAAAACTAATTTTTCAATGTTTTATTATGGCAAAAATACCTGAAGCTCAAAACAGATTGTTCAAGAATGTGTTTGTATGCAAAAATTGTAAAACAAAGATAAAATCTGACATTCAAAAGATTCTTAAGGGGAAAGTTAAGTGCAGGAAATGCGGGAAAAAATCTTTCAGACCTCTGAAAAAGAAATAATCACACCGCTACACTTTTAAACCTAATTTTACTTTAAAATCTGAGGAAAAAATGAATTTTATTGCCATTGATATCGGTTTACTAATAATCTTTGTTATTTTCATTTCTTTTTTTCTTTATTTAAAAAGAAAAAATTTGAAAAGAGAGGGGTTGTTATTTTTATATAAAACTACCTGGGGAATGAAGCTAATAGATAGAATTGGAAAAAAGTACAAAAAAACTCTCAAATTCTTAAGTTACATTTCTATAGGAATTGGATATCTTCTTATGGGCTCTATGCTTTATTTATTTGGAAAGATAATTTATATTTATGTTGCTTATCCTTCTATAGTTAGAGCAATAAAAATCCCCCCGATAACTCCCTTACTACCCTATATAGATAAGGTAGTACCAAATCTTAATCTTCCTAGTTTCTATTTCACATATTGGATAATTATTCTTGCAATAATCGCAATAACTCATGAGTTTATGCACGGAATTTTTATGAGAAGATATAATATAAAGATAAACTCTACTGGATTTGGATTTTTCCCATTCTTCTTTCCAATATTCTTAGCAGCTTTTGTTGAGCAGGATGAAAAAAGTATGGAGAAGAGCACCCCTTTCAAACAAATGGCAGTTCTGGCGGCAGGGACACTTGCAAATTTATTAACTGCTATTTTATTTTTTGCGGTGATGGTATTGCTGTTTGCAACTGCTTTTGTTCCAGCAGGAGCAGCATTTAACACATATTCTTATTCTGCAGTTACCTTTGCAGGAATAACCTCTATGAATAATATCTCACTAGAAAATCCTACCTATGATAATCTATTAATCCTATCAAAAGCAGAGGGATTAAATGAGATAGAATACAAAAATAAAATTTATCTAATCAATAAAGTTGGACTAAAAGAGCAAGAGAATGCAACTATCTATCTCTTTTTATATGATGATTCCCCGGCCATAAGGGCAGAGATTGATGGGGCCATAGTAAAGATTAATGGAACAAGCATAAAAGATTGGGTATCATTAGGTGAAGAAATTTCAAAATACTCTCCTGGAGAGAATATAACAATAACAACCAAGATAAATGATACAATTATTACAAATTATAATATCACTTTAGGAAAAGATCCAGACAATTCTACAAAAGCCTGGATTGGGGTCGGATATGTTGAATTAAAAAGTAAGGGAGTCTTTAGACAGATAGTTGATGGATTATCTTCTTTCAAGAAGAATTATATTTATTATGAACCTAAATCTGAGGCTTGGTTATTTGTATATTATTTATTGTGGTGGCTTGTTCTAATAAGTATAAGTGTGGCTCTTATGAATATGCTTCCCATGGGAATCTTTGATGGAGGAAGATTCTTTTATTTGACAATATTAAGTTTGACAAAGAGCAAGAAGAAAGCTGAACTCTGGTTTAAGATATCTACAAATTTCCTGTTGTTCCTTTTCCTTCTATTAATGGTCTTCTGGGGTATAAGCTTCATAAAATAAGTTTTAAAATAAGGCTTTTATTAGAATAATCATGCTTCCTCAAAATGTAAAAGAACTTCTTAAGAAACAGCATTATGAAATTGCTGGAAAAAATGAACATTCTGCTGTTCAAATTTGCAGATGGACAAAAAAATCCTTGCGTGATGAGGGGGTTTGTTATAAAGAAAAATTTTATGGAATAAAATCACATTTATGTTGTCAGATGACTCCATCGCTTTATTGTCCAAATCAGTGCATCCATTGCTGGAGAGCCATTGAATACACAACAGGAAATAAAATTCCAGGAAAGATAGATTCTCCATTAGAAATTATTGATTCTTGTATAAATGCTCAGAGAAAACTTCTTCAAGGGTTTAATATTGATAAAAAATCAAAGAAAAAACAACTCAGCAAAGCAAATCAAAAAAAATTGAGAGAATCTCAAGAACCAATACAATTTGCAATCTCTCTTTCCGGAGAGCCAACAATATATCCCCATATTGGAGAATTGATTTCAGAGCTTAGAAAAAGAGGAAAAACTTCTTTTTTGGTTACAAATGGTTTATATCCTGAAAAACTCAAAGAATTGCTAAAAAAGAAGCAGCTTCCTACCCAATTATATATTTCTATTAATACTCCAAACAAAGAATTGTATAACAAATTTCATAGAAGCTCAATAAAAAATGCCTGGGAAAAATTAAATGAAACTCTAGAACTTCTTCCAAAACTAAGAGGAAAAACCAGAACAGTTTTTAGGATGAATTTAGTAAAGGAATTAAATATGTTTCCAAAACAAGCAGGAGAATATGCACAACTGATAAAGAAATCTTCTCCTCAATTTATAGAATTAAAAGGCTTTATGAGTGTTGGTTTTGCAAGAGAAAGATTAGGTTATGATAGGATGCCAACAAACAAAGAGATGGAAGATTTTATAGATGTTTTATTGAAAGAATTGGAAAAAATAGGACTAGGTAAATACAAATTGCTTGATGAACATGAATTTTCCAGGGCATATGTTTTGGGAAAAGATAAGAGAGAGTTAAAAATAAAAGATAGCCAAATTTGACAACAAATTTTATAACCTCTCATAAATTCTTGATATCCTATGACATGGAATTTATACGAAAATGGGAAATTTCTCAAACCTTTAAGATTTTCAAATGGAAAGACTCAAGAAGATGTTGTTAAGGAAGTTATTGATTCAGTAAATGAAGGAAATAAAATAATATTCATTCATGGAAAATGTGGAACTGGTAAAAGTGCTATAGCCTTGAATATAGCCAAAGAACTAGGAAAAAGCTCTATTATTGTTCCGAGCAAAGCTCTTCAGCAGCAGTACAAGAGAGATTATGAAGAAAATAAATATCTTCTTAATGATAAAAATAAAAAATTAAAAATATCTGTAATAACTGGAAGAAACAATCATGTATGCAAATTTATTGAAGATAATAAAAATGCAATCCCCTCGCAAAAACAAGAGGTTAATTCAAAATTATATGATATTTTTGAGGGGAAAAGGGAAAAATTAAAAGGACTTATCTCAAAGGACTTATCTGCAGACAATAAGAATATCCCTTGCAAGATTGAAATAAAAGAAAAAAATCTAGAAAGATTAAAAGAATACCTCAAACAAAACAAGAGAGTAAATCCGCGAAACTTTGAAAAAACATCCGACATAAAAAGAATGTCTATAGCTCCTGTTTGTCCTTATTGGAGTCCAGTCATCCCTGAAGAATATGATTTAAAAAATATAGACTACGCTGACAAAATAAAATATAAGGGACTACAAAACAAACATTTTTTCTTTTATAGAAGAAAACAAGGATGCCGTTTTTACGAACAGTTTAATTCATATATTGATTCTGACATAATTGTATTTAATTCTCTCAAATACAAGCTTGAAAGCGCTCTAAATAGAAAACCATCTACAGAAGTTGAAATAATAGATGAATGTGATGAATTTCTAGATAGTTTCTCAAATCAAAGAAATATAAATATTGACAGACTTCAAAATTCTCTTACCCATGCTGTCGTAAAGGAAGAAGAAAACTTTCAGATTATGCAAGAAATAAATGAAATATTAAGTCATCTAAAAAGAAACAATAAGATTAATGATTTAATAAAAACTAAAGACATTGTAGAGTTGAAAAAGACAGGATTGTACGATTTATTTAAAATATTCCTTAAGAATTCTGAATTCATGAATGAAATAGACGAAGAAAGTTATGTCTATGATGTTGAGAATACAATAAAAATGTTTGAACAGTTTATGGAAGAGTCTTATGTTATTTTTGATAAGAGGGAAGATAATTTAATAGCAAGTATAGTTACAATAAATCTCGCTAAAAAATTCAAGGAAATGATTGATAAGAATAAAATTATTGTATTAATGTCTGGGACTCTTCATTCAAGTGAAGTTCTTTCTGGGATTTTTGGGATAGAAAAATTTAAGATAATTGATGCAGAGACAGAAAGTCCAGGTAAGATAAAAATATTAAGAACAGGGTATGAGATGGATTGCAGATACTCCAATTTTTCCTCTGGAAAAACAGAAAGGAGAAAATACCTTGAGGCTCTTAATAAGTGCATTGAGGTTGCAAAAAAACCAATACTAATACATGTTAATAGTTTCTCAGACTTGCCAGATGAATTTGAAAAAGAAAAATTTAATCTAAATAACATAATAACCAAAGAAAACCTTATTGAAATGCAAAATAAAGACAAAGAAAATCATGACATAAAAAGATTCAAAGAGGGTAAAATTGATATTCTCTTTTCAACTAAATGCTCAAGGGGGGTTGATTTTCCAGGAGATGAATGCAGAAGCATTATATTCACAAAATTCCCAAATCCCAATGTCCAGGATGCATTCTGGAAAATACTTAACAGAACAAATCCTCAAAAATATTGGAGCTTTTATAAGGATAAAGCACGCAGAGAACTGCTTCAAAAGATTTACAGAGGGCTAAGATTTAAGGAAGACGAAGTCTTCCTGATGAGTCCGGATTCAAGAGTTTTGAATTTCTTTAAAGAAGATTAACTTTTTTCTTTAGCTGTCTCTTTAACAGGGGCATTTTTCTTCATTGACAATGTCCTCCAAATTAAATAAACAAACACTAAAAGATAAACTATGCTTGCCCAGATTAAAACTGCGTACAACACCTGATGGGTTTTTACAAAAGCTTCTCCAAAATAAGTTTGTGCAAAAATCATAGGAGCAAGCCCAAGTCCTGTTCCAAGGATAAATGTCCTAATCTTCATATTGCTCAAACCAGAAAGATAACTAAATAAATCTGAACTAGTAAAAGGATTTATTCTAAGAATAAACAATGAAAAACCCCCATACTTATTGCAAAAATTATCAAATTTCTTCCTCGCAACTGGATCCACTCTTTTTTCCACAAAAGTTCTTCCTAGTTTCCTGGCTATCCAAAATGCAATAAATGCTCCAATTAAGTTCCCTATTAAAGTAAGAATCCCTCCAAAAAAAGTTCCAAACAAGGCTCCTGCAGCTACATACAATGCTATTGCAGGAATTGGTGCCAAGACAACTTCAAGAATTACAAGAAAAATAAATACAATATAAGAAAAAACACCGAATGAATCTACAAATTCCACTACAGAACCCTCGTCACTATTTGCAATAGAATAAACAACCCCCCTTGAATGATAAGAATAAGAAAAAAGCAGTATTAGGATGACGATTATCAATAAGATTGCCCAATTTTTCTTAAGAAATTTCACCGCTCTTTTCATTGTATAAATATATTTTTAGATTATATAAATATAATTAAATTAGCTCCTATTTCTTCTTTTTCTTCTTCCTTAAAAAGAGATATATTAATCCTATAAAAAGAATAGCAAGATAACTTATTGCAATTCCTATAAATATCTTGAATAAAACAGTATTCTCTCCAATTATTTTCCCAAAATATGTTTGAACAAAAATTGCAGGGGCCAAACCTAAAAGTGTCCACATCAAAAATTTCCAGAATTTAATTTTTGTTAAACCAGCAATATAACTCCAAATATCTGAGGAAGTTAAGGGATTTACTCTCAATAAAAAAATTGAAATAGAACCATACTTGTCTGAAACTTTATCAAACCTATTTATATTTTTTTTGGATACGCTTCTTTCAACAAAGCTTCTTCCATATCTTTTTGAAAGTTTAAAAACAATTGAAGAACCAATTGTTACTCCAATCATCGTAAGAGCCCATGAAAGATATGGCCCAAAAACAATTCCCCCAGCTACATAAAAAATAAAAGGATGAATCGGGGCAATAATAATAGCAATAATAATCAAAAGAATATAAATTAAAAAAGAAATTTCCTTAAATGAAGAAAGAAAAGATATTAATTCTGCTTGATTAAAATTTACTAAAGAATAAAAAAATCCTTTTGTTAGATAAGAATATAAAAAAAATCCCAAAACAACAAAAATAATAATTACCCAACCAACCAACCTCTTTTTGTTCATGCTTTAATTAAATTAATTCTTTTCTTATATCTTTCTTTGTAAAAATAAACTCCCCCGCCAGAACCAGAGCACTTCTGTTCTAATCCTCATCCAAAAAAAGAATAAAAGTTTTCATTCATTTTTGCTTAGTTTTGTTTTCCTATTTATAGCTAAATAATTTATAGCATTAAATATTTCATTAGTCCACTTATACTCTTTTATGGGGTAAAGCCCATCTTTTAGAATACGATATATTTCATACCTTGGATTTAATAAATAAAAAAAGTCTTTGAAGTAGGTTTTGGAATCATAATTACAACCAAATTCAAATTGAATATAATCTATTGAATCAGAATTTATCATTTTTTCTGCTCCTTTTAAAACACTGAATTCATGTCCTTCAACATCTATTTTTAACAAATCTATTTTTTTAATTTTATTTTTTTTACAAAAATTATCTAAAGTTTGTATATTAACCTCTTCCTTAATGTCCATTTTCATATTGTATTCTTCTAAATTTCTTTGATATAAACTTGCTAACCCTAAACCTTTTTCAGTAGTAAATAGTATTCTTGATTCTTCTTTTTCTCCCAGACCGAAGTTAAACAAATTAGAATTATTTTTACCTAATTTCTTCTTTAATATTTTAAAAGTAAAATTTGATGGTTCAAATGAAAAAAGATTTAAGTCTACTCCTTTAAAGATATCTAAAACCATTAAACTATAATTTCCCTGATTTGCTCCTACATCAAAAATATAAACGGGCTTATTCTTTATCTTATTTCTTATATTTTTTAAAACAAGACTTTCTCCACTATCTCCCACATCCCCTAAACCTCCAATATTCATTCCATGACAGGAAATAAGAAAAAGCATTTCGAAAAAACCCTGATACTTTAATCTTCCTCCAATAGTTTTTATTAAAAATTTTCTTCCTATATCTTTTAAATTCATCTTTCTACTATACATCCTAATTTAATTAACTGCTTTTGAATATCCCATAAATATTTCAATTATTAATTGAATTTTAAACATTTCCATCTTTAAAATGATATTTAAAAAAATAATCATTAAAACAGCTGCGTTTTATTTATTCTATGGAGCAGAACAAAAGAGCTTTGAACGCCCCCGCCAGGAGTCGAACCTGGGCGCCCAAAGGGCCCTGCTCACTTGCTTCTTCGTTAGAAGAGAAAGTCGACGTTAGTCTCAAGGCAGGTGCAATACCGTTATGCGACGGAGGCATGAATGAAATATAAATTAATTAGAAGGTTTTAAAGTTTACTATGGTATTAAATCTAAATTATCAGAACTACAATATTAAGTAATGTGATTAGATATTATGATACTACATTAACAGGTTAGATTACAGCTAATTACAATCCAAAAATCCTTTTCCACCAGGGTTTTTTTATCTCAATAGGTTTATCATTCTCATCAAGAATTTCATATTTTATAGTTGGTTTTTCTTTAAGGATTGGTGCTTCTTCTGCAAGTTCTTTATGTGTTCTTTCAAGGGCAGAATCTATCATTGTTCTTGAATAACCTTGATTAACAAGAGCCCATCTAAGGGATTCTTCAGTGTATCCTTTTTTTAAATTCTTCTTAAAATATTCAGTTAGCTTGCTTCTATATTCCTCGCTTCTCATATAAAAGTCAGAAAACTCAAGTTTAAAAAAATTGTCATTTAACAACTTTTATAGGTTTTTCCTTATTGTAGTATCTTATAGCCTCCTCAAGACGAGGTTTCGCTTCAGAATATATTGATAATATCTTTTCTCCTTTTCTTATTTTGTCTCCAACATGAGAATATAGATATAATCCAGAAGAATTGTCTACAGGACAACCTGCAATTCTAGCAAGAAGGTTTATTTTTATATTGTCTATCTCAGCAATCTTCCCATTGAAATTTGCTCGTATGTTCTTTTTAAATTTCCCGAGTTTAAGATGCCTTATGCTTCCTTCTTGAGCTTTTATTATCTGAATGAATTTTTCAAATGCTTTTCCTGAATTTAGAATCTCCCCTGCTAAATCTATGCCCTTTCCTTTCTTTGCCTTACCAGTCATTTCAAGTATTTGCCCTGCCAAAAACAAAGATTTTTTCTCTAAATCTTCTGGTCCTTTTTCAGAAGGATTCAAAACTTTTATTACATCTATTAATTCCAACATGGGACCAATTCCATTGCCTATTGGTTCATTACCTTTTGTTAAAACTACTTTTAAATTTAATTTAAAATATTTTCCAAGTTTTTCAAAGTCTTTCTTTAATTTCATCCCCTCTTTTTTCTCAACTTTTGCATTTTTTCCATAAGGAATATCTATAAGGATATATTTGCTTCCAACTGCAAGTTTTTTGGACATTATGGAAGCTAATAATTGTGCCCTCGGATCTATATTGAGCATATTTTCTATCCTTATAATCTTTGAATCTGCGGGAACCAATTCCAAAGAACCTCCCCACACAAGGCAAGCTCCAGTTTTCTTCACTATATTTTTTAATTCCTTTATAGAAAATTCAATTCTTGCTATAGCTCCTATAACATCTGCTGTTCCAGCTGCACTTGTTATAGCTTTTGAAGAGGTCTTTGGAAAAATTAATCCTGCGGCAGCACATATTGAAACAACTATAGGAGTTGTTCTGTTTCCAGGAATTCCCCCAATGCAGTGTTTGTCAACTATAAATTTTCCCCTGAAAGATAATTTCTCTCCAGATTCAAGAAAAGATTCAATCAAATCAATTGTTTCTTTGAAATCCATCTTATTTTCATACATTCCAGAGACAAACAAAGCAACTTCCGGGTCAGAAAGAGAATTATTTACTATATCTTTTATTATTTCTTTAATTTCTTTCTTTGAAAGCTTTTTTTTATTGAGTTTCTTTTTTATATACTCTAAACTTACAGGAGACTTTGCAATATTAACATCAACTTTTTGCCCATCTTTAACATTAAAAAGTTCTTTTATTTCTGAAGATATTCCTATTTCATTTTCTTTTACAATCTTTTCAACTATATCCACAATAGTTGAAAATTCTCCATTCCCCCTCGAAAGTTTCTCTATAGAAACCCTATCATTCTTGTGAATTCCCATTATTCCTGCTGTCTTAAGGCTAAGCATTGCTACAGGAATTCCTGCAGACCATTTCAACAATCTTACTTTCAGTTCCATCTCGTTTAATTATATATCAAAAATTCATTTTTATACTTATTCTTTTTCAGGAGGTATTATTACTGCATCTGACAATTTTTTGTTTCTGTATGCTTCAATTATTATAAAGAGATAAGCAAGAATTAATGGGCCAAGGATTATACCTAATAATCCGAATAAAAGCATTCCCCCAACCATTCCAAATAGGATAAGAGAAGTGTTCATTTTGGCTCTTCTGGATA
>Ga0210051_1003963_pt1 | contig 14589 bp, 17 predicted proteins | sample CryGey092014_all_FD_185464 | JGI IMG/M metagenome (GOLD analysis project Ga0210051, IMG submission 185464) | Groundwater microbial communities from aquifer - Crystal Geyser CG23_combo_of_CG06-09_8/20/14_all (SPAdes) (version 2) | ecosystem: Environmental > Aquatic > Deep subsurface > Groundwater...
TATCTGAGGCAAAGGCTGGGTTAGTAAGTTTGTTGGCAACAGAATGTGCACCTGTATCATCAACAGTAACTAAACTGGAGTCATAGGTGTAGGAAGAAGCATTAGCGGTATTGAATGTCCAAGTTTTGGCGGTATCGTTTAGAGCAAAAACATTAGGAAAGATTTTTGATAGAGTAAGATATGAGCCAGTGACAAAACCAACGGTCAGAAAAAATATCGCTACCAGATTAAACTGAAAACGATTGAAGTGAAATCGTGGATAAAACAAGTAATGTTTAATTCTCTGTATCATAGTCATGTTTTTTAAGAAACCAGAGGTAACCTAATTTACCCCTAATAACAATATACCAAATCCGCTACAAAATTAAACACAATCCTTCATCATAAAAGAATACAAGCGGTGGGCATTGGCGTGCTTAAGATGGCCGCGTATTGAACTGTGCGTTTGAGACAGCTCATCCTGGGAAATTAACCCCTTTCGGAAAAGTTTTATTCTTTTACGATACTTCTTTTGTATGCGCCGAAGGGTTGAACCGCGAACCAACATGTGGTCATAAAAAATGCGATAACCTACAAAGGGCACACCCTCTTTGACATTTTCTTGACTTCGGACATTTTCAAAAACGACGGCATTTTCTTGAGGTGGGTTTTTGATTCCAGGACACTAAAGTAAGTTTTTAAGAGATAATAGTGTTTAATGAGGATTAGGAAAGTCAAAACCGCTTCAGGCAAACATGCGGTTCAGGTAGTCTCTAAAAGAGACGGCAAGCTCACCGTCCATAAACATATTGGCAGTTATGGAGATGAAACTGAAAAACGCCAACTTCAGTCTCAGGCTAAAGCTTTTATCAAACAGTCTTTGGGATTAATCAGCTTTGAGGATTATCTGAATGCCACTAACTCTCAGGACATTGAGATTACTCAAAGCCAGCCTTTTGTTAACCTACCGACTGTTATCCGGTTGCTACGATTACTTGGGGTTTAACCGCTATCAAGATCAAGTCATCAAAGACTTGGTTATTGCCAGAATTTACCGGCCGGTCTCCAAGCGGGAAACTCAAGCAGACCTGCATGAATTGTTTGGCAGAAAACATTCTTTAAAAACTATCTACCGGCATATACAACAAGCTTTGGACTCAGGCATCAAAGAAACTTTTCAGCAGGCTTTAATTAGTTTTTCAAAACAAGAGCTAAAAGACAGTTTAAGGCTGGTCTTTTACGATGTCACCACTTTGTACTTTGACAGCCAGGTCAAAACTAAACTAAAAGATTTTGGTTTTAGTAAAGATCATAAACACCATAAAACCCAAGTAATGGTCGGTTTGGTGGTTAATCGACAGGGATTCCCCCTGTACTTTGATGTCTTTACCGGCAACACCTTTGAAGGCCATACTTTAATTAAAGTAATCAAGAATATTCAAAAGCTTTTAAACTCCAAGAAACTGGTGGTAATCGCTGACAGCGCGATGTTAAGCCGGGTCAATCTGACTCAGCTTGACTCAGAAAAGATTGGTTTTGTTGTTGGAGCCAGATTAGGCAATCTGCCAATTAAGCTGATTGACCAAATCAGCGGCAGCTTAAACACTAAAGACAGCCAAACCATTACTGTTAATTATGGTGATTATCGTCTGGTCTGCCAGTACTCCCCAAAAAGAGCTAATAAAGACCGATCCGATCGCCACCGCCAGCTTAAGCAAGCCAGAAGCTTGCTCGCCTCGCCCAATCGTCTTACCAGTCGTTACCGGTTTGTGAAGAAAGCTAGCGGTTTAGGCTACAGCTTAAATCAGGAATTAATTGACAAAGCTCAAAAGCTTGAAGGAATTAAGGGCTACATTACCAATACCCAGCTGGGCCAGAAAACAGTGATTGAACGCTATCACGATCTTTGGAGGATAGAAAACTCTTTTAGATTGACTAAAGCTGATCTTAAAGCCAGACCGATTTTTCATCGTTTGGATCAAACCATCAAGGCTCATCTGGTGGTGGTTTTTGCCGGTCTGGCTATCTGTAAATATATTGAGATTGCCACCGGTAAAACTGCTCAAAAGATTCTGAGACTAACCAGCCGGATCTTAACCCATAAAATTACTAACACCAAAACCGGAAAGACTAATTATCTGGAAACTACCATTCACGACCCAAAACTAAGGAAAGAAATTGAAGCTTTAAAAAAGGCCTTGGGACACTAAATGTCCTAAGTCAAGAAAATAACGACCATGAGATTGAAGACCGCACCACAATTTACGAGATGCAGCATAAAACACTGGTAACCACCCAGAAAGAACTCGATAATTTGACGAAGATGCGTTACAGGGAGCTTATCGATGACGACACCTTTATCAAGGAGCGAAACGACTTACAAAGCAAGATTACCGAGATGAAAGAGAAACTCCGTCATACAGAAAGTCGAGCAGAGAGATGGCTGGAGCTAACCGAGAAAACCTTTAACTTTGCCACCTATGCCAGGTCAGCTTTCATCAACGGAGGGTTAGAACTGAAGAAAGAAATCTTAATGAGCCTTGGTTACAATACCCAAATTAAGGCAGGAAAACTTTCCCTGGAGACAATGGAATACTTTATTCCCATTAAAAATAACGCTCCTGCTCTGCAAAAAGAATACCAAAGGTTAGAACTGGGGGAAAAGCCCGCTACGAAGGTACAAACAGAAGCTCTTGCGTCTATTCGTGCACAATGGCGGAGAGGGTGGGATTCGAACCCACGGAGAGCTTGCGCCCTCTTTAGTTTTCAAGACTAACCTGATAAACCGCTCCAGCACCTCTCCTAAAAAAATGAGGCGCGTGCCGGAATCGAACCGGCGCAGTAGGTGTTTTGCAGACACCCGCGTTTCCTCTTCGCCAACGCGCCTAAAGTATCTTTATATTTTACCTTAATAGGCAGTTTTTAACAATCAGCTTTGGTAAAATAAGATAGTAAAAAGTCCACCTATTCTTACTTCAAGTCTTTTCAGTTCTATTCGAACACGACTTGAAGAGCGAACTTAGGTGGACATAATAATCTATAAACTCGTTAATAGATTCTAATGGAGGGTTGGCCGAGCGGCTTATGGCGCAGGTTTCGAAAACCTGTGAGCGAAAGCTCTCAGAGGTTCAAATCCTCTACCCTCCGCCATGAGAATCCAACAAGTAGCGATTGCTGCGATAAAAAAAGACAATAAATTTCTTCTCACTAAAAGAGTAAAAATGGATCCTGAAGACGTCGACTATGCTCCTTTCGTCTGGCATTTGCCAGGTGGTGGTATAGAAAAAAATGAAGATGCAGAAATTTCATTAAAACGGGAAATAAAAGAAGAATTAAATATTGAGATCGATTCTTGTATTTTAGTTCCTAAAACTTTTATTGATACTCGTCGAGATTGGCAAGGAGTTTTTACTTTATTTCTCTGTAAATTAAAAGATTATAATCAAGAAATAATTTTGAACGAAGAATCGGAAGAGTATGGCTGGTTTACAATCGAGGAAGCTTCCAAACTAAAAGTCCTGCCTCATACAATTGAGATGATCAAAGAGGCGGATAAAATTAAAAAATAAAATGATATTTTTACTTTTACTATCAATTGCAGGATTAATTGATTCTATCTACTTAACCTGGGAACATTTCAATAATGTCATTCCTCCTTGTACAATCAATCATTTCCTGCCAATTCTTTCTAACTGCGGAGAAGTTTTAAGAAGCTCTTATTCTGTAATCTTCGGCATTCCTTTAGCTTTAACCGGTATTATTCAATACGGTTTAATTTTTATTATTACTCTTCTAATAATTTATAGAAAAAACGTTCTCTTCCGTTTTTGGTTGATCTGTCAAGCTTTTATTGGTGCTTTGGCTTCTTTTTACTTTATGTATCTCCAGATTTTTGTTATCAAAAGCATTTGTTTTTACTGTACTTTATCAGCCCTTATTAGTTTTACGATTTTTTTTCTTGCCTATAAAAAATTAATCAAGGAACGATTAACTATCCGTTTTTTTCTTTATGGTTTTGTATATCAAAAAATCCTTAAGCCGATATTTTTTCTTTTCGACGCTGAACTGATACATAACCTTCATGTTGATCTAGGAGAACTGCTTGGTCATGGTTTTTTAAAAAAAATTGTTGGTTGGAAGTTAAAATACACCTCAGCGCAATTAAAACAAAAACTGGCTGGCATTGACTTTCCCGGACCAGTTGGCCTGGCAGCTGGCTTTGACTATGATGCTAGACTCACTCAAATTCTTCCTTCTTTAGGTTTTGGGTTTCAGACGGTTGGAACCGTGACAAACTCTCCCTATCAAGGCAATCCTCCACCCCGCCTAGGAAGACTTCCTAAATCAAAGTCTTTAATGGTTAACAAGGGTTTTAAAAACAAAAGCGCGATAATTATTTCTCATCAGCTGAAAAACTTGCAGTTCGAGATTCCTGTTGGCATAAGTATTGGTATTACTAATTCAATAAAAATAAGAACTGTTGAAGATGAAATTAAAGACATTGTTTCTGCTTTTAAAATCTTTGAAAAAAACAGTAAAAAAAATTCTTATTATGAGCTGAATATTTCCTGTCCAAATTTAGTTAATGCCAAAGATATTAGCTTTTATCCGCCAAAAATCCTAGAACTTCTACTTTCCTCTGTTGATAGTTTAAGATTGAAAAAACCAGTTTTCATCAAGATGCCGATTGAAAAAACTAACGAAGAAATTTCTTCTATGCTAGATATTATTGTTAAATATAAATCAATTAAAGGAGTTGTTTTCGGCAATCTGCAAAAGGACAGAAAAAATCCTAGCCTTGTTTCTTCTGAAGTTAAAAAATTTAAAGCTGGTAATTTTTCCGGAAAACCTTGTGAACAAAGGTCAAACGAACTGATTAAACTAGCTTATAAAAATTACAAGAATAAACTAATTATTATCGGTTGCGGCGGAGTCTTTTCTGCTGAAGACGCCTACAAAAAAATCAAGCTCGGCGCCTCTTTAATTCAATTAATAACAGGAATGATTTTTCAAGGACCCCAACTAATTTCGCAGATAAATTTAGAACTAATTGATCTTTTGCAAAAAGACAGGTTTAAAAATATTAGTCAAGCTGTAGGACATACATTACGAGGTCAGACCTTATAAAGTATGTCCCTTAAAAAAATGAAAATAATTAACCAAACTTCAGCCGGAGGAATTGTTTTTAAGAAAATCTATCATCTAAATTGGTTAATTACTCAGCATTCCCAGCACAAGGGCTGGGTGTTTCCCAAAGGTTTAGTCGGCGATAAAGATAGTAAAGAATCAATGGAAGTAGCTGCTCTAAGAGAGGTCGAAGAAGAAGGCGGAGTCAAAGCAAAAATTGTCAATAAAAAACCAATTGAAACCCACTATGAATATATTCAAACCGCTTCCACTAAAGCTTCGGAGGTCAAAGTTAAAAAAACTGTCTACTATTTTCTTATGCAGTATATTTCCGGAGACCCGAAAAACCATGACTGGGAGATGATGAATACCAAATTTGTTACCGCCGAAGAAGTAAAAAAAACCCTTACTTACAAATCTGATCTAGAGGCTTTCGAAAAAATCTTAAAACAACTATAATTTCTCATGGAACCGCAACAAGAACGAAAAAACAAACTGGAAATATTCAAGTATAACGCTATTTTATCAGCCTTGTTTTTCTTGGGTTCGACGTTTTATCTAAGCGGTCAACTACCCAACTATAATTTTACCAAATATACCATCTCTCAAATGAGTTATTTTTTGAACTCAAACCAATTGTCATTTTTCAATCTGCTTTTTATTATTAAGAGTCTCTTAGATCTAAGTTTTACCGCTTATGTTTTTAAAAAATTTGAATTAAAACTTAATGCTTTGACATCTGCTATCTGGCTTATTGCCGTTTTATCTTTTGGATTAATCGGATTCTTTCCTGTCAATAAATTTTTCGTTATTCATTGGCTTTTAGCCGGAGGTTTATTTATTTTTTGGACAATTTCTGAACATGTTTTTGCAAAACTTACTAAAAGTAAAGGTTTTCTCTATTTATCAAACAATCTGATATTGATTCAAGCAATAATAATTCTTTTGTTTTTTACCTTTAGTAAAATAAACGCTATCTTTGAAATAATTTATTTTCTTTTGGCGCTTTTTTGGCAGGTAATATTTATCAGTAGGTACTTGTGAGCGGTGGAAGGGATTCGAACCCTCGACCTCTTCCTTGGCAAGGAAGCATTCTACCGCTGAACTACCACCGCTAACCTTAATATTCTACCAAAGCCCGCTGTAAAATCTCAATCGATCTTTTGAGATCGTGGATATTGAGAACGTAGGCAATTCTTACTTCGTTTTTCCCCAACCCGGGAGTCGCATAAAATCCGGCGGCCGGAGCAAACATTACCGTTTCATTATTTAGTCGAAAATCAGTCAACAACCACTTACAAAAATCCTCACTATTTTTAACCGGTAGTCTGACAATTGTGTAAAAAGCCCCCTCTGGTTTTTCCAGAAAAACCCCTTTAATTTTTTTTAATCCGTAATACAAGATGTCCCGACGTTTTTGATATTCTTTTTTAACCTCTTTAAAATAACTTGGCGCGACTTCGGTTAATTTTTCGGCGATTTTTTGATCGACATAACCCGACGACAACCTTCCTTGAGCAATTCTCAGGACGCCAGCCATCACGTCATTGTTGAGAGAAACAAGCTTTCCCAGCCTGGCTCCGCAAAGACTATAGCGCTTGGAAAGGCTGTTAAGAAGGATCGTCTGTTTAGGAAGTTTCTTCATATAATCTAAAATAGAAACGTGTTTCTTGCCGTCATAGACAAACTCTCGATAAACCTCGTCTGAAATTAAAAACAAATTATGTTTTTTAGCCAGATCGACCAACGTCTCCATTTCTTCTTTGGAATAAACCGTTCCTGTCGGATTGGAAGGATTACAAATTAAAATTGCCTTGGTTTTTTTGCTGATTTTTTTCTCTATCTCTTTTTTATCTGGAAGATGAAAACCGTTCTCACCATATGTCCTAACCGGGATTAACTTAATCTGGTTGACAGCTGCATAAGAATTATAGTTAGTGTAAAAAGGCTCAAAGACAATCACTTCGTCACCTGTTTCACAGGTGGCAAAAAAAGCCATTGAAATCGCCTCTGATCCTCCGGTTATCACCTGAATATTTGCCGTATGAATGAAATTAAAACCAAGCTTGTTGTAATAATAAACTAAGGATTCTAAAAATTTCAGTTCGCCTTGGGACTGCCCGTAAGGAATCGGATTTCCCGACCATTTTTTCAAGACGTCAATCATTACTTCTGGCGTTTTTATATCCGGATCGCCGATATTCAGGTGATAAACTTTGATTCCCTGCTTTTTGGCCTTATTGGCGTAAGGGACGAGTTTTCTAATTGGAGAGGAAGGAACAACGCAGTAAACGAGCAGAAACTTTTGTTTTTGTCATATATGTTTACACCTTAAATTTTTTTACAAAAATTTAAGGTGCGTTTATACAAACTTGCTCGAAATTATTTTATCAAAGGCGGATAGACAAAACAATCGCTAAACTTTTTCCCAACCTGCGACACTTCGCGCTTCTTTTTGCGACATGACGAGTTTCAAAACTGGGGGCTGGGGACTTCCACAGCGCTGACGACCAGAGCCGACCATTAAGGGGGTTTGCCACTGGGGGGCTTGGTTGTCTGGGAACTGGGAAACTTCTAGCGTTAGACCAGACAACCGGCCAACCTGTCAGTCAGCCGGACATCCGACCAACCCAACCCTTCGACTTCACTCAGGGTAAACCAACCAACTAGCCACTCTGTCAGCCGGCCAGACTTTCAACCACGCCACTGGCTTTGTGCCCTCGCTCCCACCCGACTGAGTCGGGATCTGTTCGAGCTTCTTTCCGCCTCCGCTTCGGGACGTCGGACGTCCCTTCGCTCCGGCTGTTTTAGAGACCTCCTCAGTTTTTGGGGAATCGGTAGGAAAACAGGGAGGGAAAGAATTGGGTGACTGGCAAGCAGTCACCCTTTGACCGGAAGTTACTCAACCGATCAAGAACAAGAAATTTTAATTTCGGTCGTCTTTCTTTGTCGTTCGGTTCACAGTTGTATAAGGTTCCCTCTCTCTGTCGAAAGACTCCCTTTATAAAACTAAAGTTAAGGCAGACTGGGGAATAAGGAATATGGTCGAAAGAAAATGCCCGTCCCTAAATCTTAACCAACCTTTGGGGAATACTTGAAGAAGTTGCCTCTACCTTTCTCTCTCAGTTGATTTGGGATATCAAACCAATAAGGATAATCTTAATCCAAATCAACTCAGAGAGATATAGTTATAGTTTGTTTCTGTAGTTGGGTAGATCAAAGGTTATCGGGACTCGCTCCATTGCGGGTTACAAGTTCTTAATCAAAACCTAACCCGCAATCGAGCGGTATTTTGGAGAATCGACCAATTTTAATCTCCTCACCCCCTGACCCCCTCACCTCTTCCAGAAAAGGTGAGGGGGAACTTGCTTGTTAATCGTTTTCTGTTCCGGTCGGTTAAACTTCATTTTGCTTTCTAGTGATTGTTCCGACCGGTTCGTTGTTTAGGAATTTTTCTTTGTTCAAACGGAGTATTACCGTTGTCACATTTACATTGTTAAGATATCCTTTCCTTTCATATGAAATACAAATACATTTGTGGAAGGTTAGGAAAAGAAATATTGAGAATAAGAAAAGTGAAAAATTTATCTCAAGATGACTTAGCGGTTGATTGTAATATCGATCGTTCTTATTTAGCCGAAGTTGAAGAAGGGAAAGCCAATCCAAGTTTGAAGATACTTTGCAAAATATCGGAAGGATTGAATATTCAGCTTTATCAGCTTTTTGTCAACCTCTGATCTCTGACAAAAAAATAGAGATATAGTTTTTTCCTAACTTTGTGGTAAATTATAAGCATGGAATTAGAATTTACGATTCCCAGAAAACGACCTTACAAAAATGTCTATCAGTTCAAAATTACTCTTTTGGATACAAAGCCTTCTGTTTGGCGAAGAATTCAAGTACCGGAAAGCTGTACTTTCTATGATCTTCATATAGCAATTCAAGACGCCATGGGCTGGAAAGATTCTCATCTACACTGTTTTGAAAAAAGAGATCAGAAAGCAAGATGGGGATATTTGGAAAAAGTTGATTGTCCTTATGCGGCGGAAGAAATCAGAGAAGAAAACTTACCTCTTTTTACTACAGAAACTCCTCTTCCAAAATTTTTCAAAAAGAAGAGTGACAAAATGTTTTATGTTTACGACTTTGGTGATAATTGGGAACATGAGGTAGTTTTGGAAAAAATATTTCCGAAAGAAAGTAAGGTGAAATATCCTGTTTGCCTTGAGGGGGAACTTGCTTGTCCGCCAGAAGATTGTGGTAGTATCCCAGGTTATTATAATTGCATAGAGATATTAGAAAGAAATAATAAAGAAATTGATGAAGAACTTTTAGCGTGGATAGGCTATTGGGATCCCGACCATTTTGACCCTAAAGAAATTATCTTTACCGATCCAAAAAAACGTTTTAATGAAAGTTGGGGTTGATATTTATGAACTCTTCTTTTTTCAACAAAATATTTATTTCTCAATTCGGGTCAATTAATCCTCCGTGGATTCATAAAGATGTTTTTTATAAACTCCCTTTTAATTTTTGCGATCGTTGGTGTGAAAGATGCAGGTTGTCAAATATTTGTCGTGTTTATCAGAAAGAAAAAGAATCTGAGAAAAAATTTATCAAACAAGGAATCGATCCTAAAAGTACCGAAGCAATGCTTCTTTCCATGTCAGAAAGTTTTGAGGAAACAAAAAAATTATTGGAAAAAGATATGAAAAGATTAAAAATAAAAATAACCAAAAATGATAATGAAAAATATGAAAAAGATAAATTGGTGCAAAATGATCCTTTAATACAGGTGGCAAAAAAACTTTGCATTTCGTTAGTAAAATTAGTTGAGGATCTCCACTATTATTTTCTTGAAAAAACTCCAAAAGAAATTAAGGAACCGCTCAAAATCTTAAATTATTATATGTTATTTTTTTCAGTCAAAATTCATCGAGCCATATTAAGTACTATTGAAGAAAAAGAAATGAAATACGAAGACAGTACTTTTGATTCAAAAAATTCCGCTTTTTTATCGTATGTTTCCGTAGTGAAAATAATCAATGCCTTAAAAAATATTTTAAATTATAAAAATTTCGACTATAATCTAAAAAAGAAAATTACTAAATATTTGTCTTTATTTGAAAACCTAAATTTAGTTTTAAAAGAAAGATTTGATTTAGAATATAAATAAAGAAAATTAGTCTATTTATCATATCTCCGATACATCTCGTTCGGGCATAAGCCATTAAGCACTTCATGTGGAAAATAATTCCAAATATTTTGAAAGAAATTAAGATTTTCAAAAATTACTTTTTCAGGAATCTTAAGTTTCATGAATAAATCTTTAAAAAATTGAGCAAAATGATTTTCATAATTTTCTCTGTACACAAAGTCTAATAATTTTTCAAAATTTGCTTTTAATTTATATTTTTTTATCATAGACTTATATTGTCTCTCAAGTTCCCCTCTAAAAACTTTCACTTTTATATCTTCGTCTGGTTTTTCCTCTTTTTGATTTTTTATAAACTGATCAAAAATATATTTAGGATTAAGTTTTTGTGAGTCTTTAGATTTTGAGAAAAAATTTAAAGATCTTTCTGTATAAGTAATTGGAAAATAAAGCGGGTCAGATCCAACTACGATCCACTTACCGTCGACTTTTGCTAATCTTCCGGCTAAGGTTCCTTTATCATTTGTGTTTGATGAACCTTTAATATCATAGACTTTATAACTTTTTCCAGAAAAAATATCAGCTAAATCAAGCCATTTACCTTTTTTGACTTCTTTTATCTGATACATTGAATATTTTTCTGTCTTTATTATTTGTTCCAATTCTTTTAATTGTATTTCAGGTAAGTTATAAGGGTTTTTAAAATAATACTGACTAACTGGGGTTGCCTCAGAGATTGTTGGTTGAAAGTCAAAAATAAACCATTCATTAAAGAGTCCACTTAAAATTTTATGATCATATTTATCAACATTAATACTATTACCAAAGAATTCCTCAACTGCTTTTTTCAACCAAGTTTGATTTGAATTTGCGTATTCAATTATTTTTCCAAAACGTATTATTAGCATAAGTCAAAAACCAAACTTTTCATTGACGTACTCCTGGAAAACTTTTTTATCTTGAATAATATCATTAACTTCGTCAACTGAAAAATATGATGGATCAAAAGTATCGGAAATCCACATCTCGCTTATTTCTTTGTATTTTGGATGATTTTCATCTTTCATTATTTTTATAAAATGTTCAAAACCTACATAACTTCCAACATCTTCCGGTGGAGCGGCGTTTTTACCATTTACGCAGACGGGGTAAGGAGCGCTTTTATCTAAATCTTTTAACTCTCTTATCTTGACTGTCATTTCCCATCCATCTCCAAAATCATACAAAAATTTGAATTGGGTTATTTTTGTTTTAGCTATTTCGTATAAAGTATATTTTGTCCAATCGAGCCATTCTTCAAGAGGGTCTTCAATGGAAATATTTCCATAAAATTTATCTCGAATAATAAATTCTGATAGATGATATCCTGTCCATCCCATGCTAGTAAACAGCACCCAAGCTATATAATTTAATTTTTCATCTCCTCTTATCCAAATCCTTCTCCAAATTTTTGGTGACCAAAAATCCAAGGATATTGTTAAAGAATAGATCGGTGCTTTTTTCATTCCTCAATTTTAGCAAAAGTTTCAAAAACCTAAAGCCCAATTTAATTTTGTCTTCTATTAAGGAAAGGCATAGATTGAAAAACAAAATTAACAATCGAAGTTATTTTGGTCTAATAATAAACTTATATGTTCAAAATTTACAATAGTATAAATCTAAAACATTAAGTGGAAAGATTTGTTGACTCAAGGCTACTAAATGTTTTTAAAGCACTTAAATATTTAGTAGAGTCTTTCAATTTTTCCAATACAGTACTTAACACTCTTAAATTAGCTGGGGTTGGATCAACATTAACCTCGGCAATTAAGTTAATAATATCTTCTCTTAATTCTTCGGTTAAATTTAAATCGTTCTCAACAACATTTGAAATATTTTTTAAAGTATCTGTTAAATTCATATATTTATATTAAACTTTTAATTTATTTCGTTCCGGCTGCGGTAACTCCATGCTGAACATCTTTAAGAATTTGCTCTTGTTTTTTAATTTCAGCAACATCCTGTTGTTTAATTTGTTCGGCCCCACCTTTACCAATGTTAGCTCCTTTTGTAAGCACTTCACCAAATTGGCCAGCTAATTTTTCTTTGACAGCTGCTGTTTGATCAACCTCGTTTTGAATTGTTGTCTTTGATTCCTTTAGTTTGGATAATCCGTCTTTATTTCCTATTATTGCTTCAAATTTATCAGCAAAATCATGAGTAGCTTTAGCACCCTCTCCATATTTGACTGCTGTATCTAAATCGCGTTCGGCAACTCGATTGTCTCTCTCAGCCCAAAATCCATGCCATTTTTCACTGCCCGTATCTATGACTCTTTGTGCTAATTCTCGAGTCTGTTCAATTCTTGATAATGCCCCTGGTCCAACTCGACCTGGAAGATCAAGCATTTGTAAAGTAGTATTAGCAATATCATACTCTGCTGCTTTTTTCGCCGTCTCAACCGGTTTCTCTCTTAAAGCCTGTAATTTATTTTCATGATCTGTAGCTCTTGCAGATCTACTATATGCGCTTTTTTCAAGGTATTCACCTCTTTTTTCTACTAAATCCCCTACCCCTTTTATAACTTTTACTCCTAATTCTCCAATTTTTGGATCTGCCTGTTCATTTCCCTTTATTTTTGCTTATGCTTTTGTTAAACCAATTCTTTTAGCGACTTCCGTTTTAGCTGTATTAAACCATTCACTTAATTTTAATTTCGCTAATTCTGGAACTCCACCTATTGCTCCTCCAGCTCTGACTGCTCTTGCCTCCGCAGTCACTGATATTGGGGCTGCTGCTATTTCTGCCATAAATTTATTAATCAAAAACTGCTAATAATTTTATCTTAGTATTTCTTAGAGTCAATTACAATAGCATATTTGAGGCTAATTGCTTAGTCCTGCTTAGTAGATTATTATTCTCGTTCATATGAAAATTGTTTTGTATGAAAAAAAAGTCAAACAAAACCTTACGAACACTTGGAAAGAAAGTACAGAAATTAAGAAAGGGTATAAAAGTCAGTCAAGAAGAATTAGCCGGACAACTTAGAATTAGTAGAGTTTACATGGGCTATATCGAACAAGGCCGTGAAAGTCCATCACTTCGTCTTCTTATGAAATTATCAAAAAAATTTAAAGTCAAGATTGAAAACCTGTTTTATCGATGATTTCTTTTATTTTGGAGGCCAGAAGACTCCCAATACCACAAATGTAGGATTAGGATATTGAGTGCCAACAATCAAATAGGAATCCCGTTTATCACTTCACATTTCAGTCAACCATTTTTCTTTAACTTTTTGCAAAACTACATCCATATCATATCCATATTTTTCTTTCATGTTGAGATAAAGAGCGTTTATCTCCCAATCGATAATAGACAATTTATGAGGTTTCACACATCGTTTATCATTACAAATAAATTTGTAGCTGAATTTAAAGGAAATTTTTTCTAAAGATTTGGGCTGAGCTTCAAACAGTCTTAGTTGAGATAGTTCCTGTTGTTGTTTTTTTGACCACTCCGAAGACTCTTGTTCAATTATAAAATCAATAATTTCTTTTGGCTTAAATATTCCCAGAGAAATACTATTTTTATTGTATTTTTCTTCGATCTCCTCCAAGGAATTTGATTGGACTGTAGGTAAAATTAAATTTTTTCTATCGATCCATTGTTTATTTGTTGTTATCGGTTCACCAATCGCCTGTATTGATGTTTCAGTCGGTCGGTAACTATCGATTCGAAAATCATTACTATTTTTCTCGATTTTTACGTTAATCCATTGATATTTTTTATACCACTTATTGTAATCAAGATAACGATAGCTTATTGGATAAAGCCTTATCCATTTTCCGTTTAAAGTAATTCCGGCCGTACAAACTAACTCACGATATTTAAAGGAAGGTCGAGGATAAGTTTTGACAACGATTAGAATTTGTTCCTCGTGTAATTCTAAAGCGGGATAACCTGTAATTTTGGGTCGCATTTGATAAGTTCGCTAGCAACTATTGACCGGTGACATAGTTGATAATCTTTTTCAAAACAAAGAAGGGCTGATCTTCCATTGGCGTAAATTACCCTCAGGACATCTTTAACTAATTTAGGTTTTTGTTTAATGTATTTTCGATATTCTTCAAAAAAACTTAAATAATTTGATTCTTCTTTCAATTTTGTTCTCAAACTTTCGGGACTCCCTAAATCCTGAAAGTGAAAATATGATATTCTTTTTGCTTTAAGTAGTTTTTCTAAAGTATATTTTGAAAATCCATTTTTTCGGCTTAAGGGTTTTTCTCGAATATCAATTATAGTAGTAATGTTGGCTTCTTTAAGTTTTTTTAAAAATTCATCATGTGTGC
>Ga0210051_1003964_pt1 | contig 14587 bp, 15 predicted proteins | sample CryGey092014_all_FD_185464 | JGI IMG/M metagenome (GOLD analysis project Ga0210051, IMG submission 185464) | Groundwater microbial communities from aquifer - Crystal Geyser CG23_combo_of_CG06-09_8/20/14_all (SPAdes) (version 2) | ecosystem: Environmental > Aquatic > Deep subsurface > Groundwater...
CTACGGAGGTTCGAATCCTCCCCTCTGGACAAGGCACAATTCTGCGCCTTGTTTTACCAGATGCAGCATTGCATCTGGCTATGTCCTAAAGCAGAATTGGGCCGCAGACGGGTACAGTATTGTACCCGTCAAATATTTCACCATTCGGTACCTGGCTTCGCCAGACGCAAACTTATACCTAGTTCCGCCAACATCTAGCTAGGTAACGAATGAATACCGCAGACGGGTACCGACTGGTATCTCCCCAGAAAAACATATAAAATTACTTCATGAATTTCTTCTATGTTTATGTTCTTCGAAGTTTAAAGTCTGACTTTATTTATATCGGTTATACCGACGACCTCAAACGCCGATTTAAAGAACATAATTCCAAACTGAATATATCAACAAAACATTATGCTCCTTTTGAAATTATTCATTACGAAGCATATCGAAATAAAAAAGATGCAAAACGTCGTGAAGAGTATTTAAAGTGTAATCGTGGGAAAACTACTTTAAAAACGATGCTGAAGTGTTACTTCAGCAGAAGTCAGATATAGTATTATATCTGACAATGCTAAAAGAATATTTTACTGCGAGTTAGTACTAAGGAATAAAATGACGAAGTGAATCCTCCTCTCTAAAATTTCTTTTTCCAGCTTGTTTGGGGACGGAATTTTTTTATCAATAATTTCAATTCATTTGAAAGAGGTTTTTTGAATTGGACTTTCATATCAATGTAAGAAACAAGAGAAAGCGCTCGTTCACTACTAATATACATTATCTTTCCAATCTCTCTAAACTTTTTACCTTGTTGACGAAGTTTCCATGCTTGATAAAAACGAGCCATGTTTTTAGCCATAAGTTTTTTACCCAAAAAAAAAGCCACCCGCAAGCTGACGCACCCTTTCGGGATTGTCCATAACTCTTTCGAGTTATGACCTAGTGAAGGTTGCTTAACGAGTGGCTTTCGTTACTTCACTAGGTTTTCTGCCATGCCCTAAAATATTTAGGCCGCATTCGCTAATGATGTGACCTTTATTTTAGATGAAAATGCGGCATAAAGGGTCGTAACCATCAAAATATATTTAGTTATTTTAGTTATTGATGGACGAACCCTTAAAGTTTAGGCGGACTAACTTATGAAACAATTATAGCAACTTCGTAAGGATAAAATATTAAAAAGTTTTTATTTCTGAGAAAAAGAGGGATAATAAATTATGAAAAAAATAAAAAAATTTTTGTCGAAGGAGTTGGAATATCCGTAATATCTAAGGAAGATGAGGATTATTTATCTCTTACCGATATGCTAAGGGCAAAGGATGGAGATTTTTTTATTTCCGATTGGCTTAGAAATAGAAATACAGTTGAATTTCTTGGTATTTGGGAAAGAATAAACAATCCAAATTTTAATTATGGCGAATTTGCCATAATTAAAAGTCAGGCGGGTCTTAATAATTATAAAATTAGTGTTAAGGAGTAGGTTAAAAAAACTAATGCTGTTGGACTTAGGGCTACTTCTGGCCGTTATGGTGGGACATATGCTCATAAAGATATTGCATTTGAGTTTGGAATGTGGATTAGCCCTCAATTTAAATTATATTTAATTAAAGAATTCCAGAGATTAAAAGAAGAAGAAAAACTCAGAATAGCAACAGGTTGGGATGTAAAGCGTCAATTGACAAAAATTAATTATCGTATTCATACGGATTCTATTAAAAAAAATTTAATTCCTCAATCAGTCACTAAAACTCAAGCTAATATTATTTATTCTTCTGAAGCAGATATTCTCAACATGGCTTTGTTTGGAAAAACCGCCAAAGATTGGAGAGATGAAAATAAAGGTAAAGAAGGAAATATTAGAGACTACTGTGACATCACTCAGCTAGTAGTTTTAGCCAATCTCGAAGGAATCAACGCTGAATTAATTCGACAGAAATTACCTCAAGATGACAGACTTTTGAAACTAAATGAAATTGCCATATATCAAATGAAAGCGCTAATCGAAAATCCATCAATTAAAAAATTACGGTAGCCTGAATATTTATATCTAAATTATTATCTACTATATTGACAACCTTCAACAACCTCCGGAGTTGATTAAAAAATTTAAACTTCAAGCTGACTAATTGTTGAAACAATTATAGCAACTTTGTAGGGATAAAATATTAAAAAGTGAAAAATCAATTTTAAAACACAAAAAAATCTGTCAATGAACCTTTACCTTTGATTTTCATTTTTACTCCTTGTCTTTTTGTTCTTTACCCTTTTCTTTGACCTTTTATAATGTTGACTATAGTCATCATTTGCTCTAATATAGATTATATTAAGGCTATTTTTTTGTCGATATGCCCCTCCTGTTTTTGAACCGGGGATTTTTGAAAGAGATTGTCACAACAACCTTTTTCATTTTTGACAAAGCACAAAAACCAAAGTTACCCAGCCTCAAAATATTAGAATCTTAAAAAAAAGTAAAAAAAACACAAAAATATGAACCTAAAATTCCAGGAAATTTTATAAATTGGCACATGTAGAATTATGCAAAAATATACAGTCAATCAATTCTTCGTAAGCAACATTTTGAATTGGGTTCAAGAAAAAGAAATAGCTATTCCAGAAATTCAACGACCCTTTGTTTGGGATTCTACCAAAGTACGTGATTTGATGGACTCTTTATATAAAGGATTTCCAATTGGTTATATCATCGCTTGGAAAAATCCCAACGTACGTCTTAAGGATGGAAGCGTTTCAAATGGAAAAAAAGTATTGATTGACGGTCAACAGCGCATTACCGGTCTTCGTGCTGCTGTACTTGGACAACATATTATCAATAAAGACTATAAAGAAGAACATATTTATATTTCTTTTAATCCGATTACAGAAGAATTTGCAACCCTTACTTCCGCTATTGAAAAAGACAAAGCATGGATACAAGACATTTCAAAACTTATGAATAAGGATGGAGGGCTTTTTGAGGAAGTTACCACATATTGTGAAAGAAACCCGGATGTAGATCGGAAAATCGTAGAAAAAAATATTGAAAAACTTTTACAGATTAAAAGCAAACAGATTGGTTTTATCGAACTTGATTCAAATTTAGATATTGAAACGGTCACTGAAATTTTCGTCAGGATTAATTCAAAAGGTGTTGTTTTAAGTCAAGCTGATTTCGCCATGTCTAAGATAGCGTCATATGATAAAGAAGATAACTTTGGTGTGAATTTACGAAAATGCATTGATTATTTTTGTCACTTGTCCCGTGAACCGCAGTTTTTCAAACACATAAATGAAAACGATAAAGAATTTAGTAAAACGATTTACCTTTCAAAGATAGAATGGTTAAAAAATGAAAAAGACGATCTTTATGATCCTAATTATTCCGACGTTTTAAGGGTTTCTTTTACTAAACAGTTTGAACGGGGAAAAATGTCTGATTTGGTAGCGCTTCTTTCCGGACGTAATTTTGAGACAAGAACGTTTGAACAAAACATTATGGATAAGTCTTTTCAAAAACTCCGTGATGCTGTGCTTGATTTTATTAATGAAACTCATTTTAAGGATTTTGTTATGGCAATTAAGACTTCTGGTTTCAACAATATAGATCTTATTAATTCACAGAATACTCTTAATTTTGCTTATGCGCTTTATCTTAAATTAAGAGAAAAAGGTTTAGATAGGGACAAAATTAAAAGAGTTGTTACAAAATGGTTTGTTATGTCAATTCTTACTGGTCGATATTCAGGTTCACCGGAAAGTCAATTTGATTTTGATATTAAACAAATTTCAAGAAACGGAGCTGACAAAATTCTTAAGTCAATTGAAGAAGCTCAACTATCCGATGCTTTTTGGAATGTTCAGTTAATTAAAGAATTGGATAAATCAAGCATTAACAATCCCTTTATTAATCTTTTTTTTGCCGCTCAAATAAGGTCCAACGACAAAGGTTTTTTGTCAACTAATCTCACAGTTAGTTCTATGATTGAACACCGGGGGGATATTCATCATTTATTTCCAAGAGAATATTTAAAAGGATATGGGTATGAAAAAAGTGATTATAATCAGATTGCTAATTTTGTATATGCACAGGCGGAAATTAATATTAGAGTTGGAAAAAAATCTCCAAAAACCTACTTTCAAGAAATTATCAAGCAATGCCAGGGGGGAGAACTGAAATATGGAGGAATTGGTTCAATGACAGGACTTTATAAAAATATGGCCCAAAGTTGTATTCCTAAATCAATTTTTGAAATGGATGCAGATGAATATCCGAGATTTCTTATTGAACGTCGAAAACTAATGGCAGAGAAAATCAAAGAGTATTATTGGAGTTTATGAAGAGTTTTATAAATTATTGAAAATATGAATACTGATTTAATTAAAAAATATTTGGACAATCAAAAGATAAAAGTTGTTGAAATCTATGATTTTGAAAACAAGAAGGTAAAGTATTCGGAAAAAATAAAGGGTTGGAAGATTGATAAATTCAGAGGCGACGAGGAAATCGTCCGTGCATATATTCTTGCTAAACTTGTAAACGAACTTGGCTATTTGCCTGAAAATATTGAACTTGAAAAAGAATATGACATCGGAAGACCGAAAGTGAATAAGCCAAGAATAGACATAATCGTACGAGACGATAAGGGAAACGCTTTTTTGTATATTGAACTCAAAAGTCCACAAGATTACGAGAAAGACAAAGATGAAATCATTGAAAAACAACTTTTTAATCTTGCTTCACAAGAACAGGGACAAGGAAAAAAGGTCAAATATCTTACTTTATACACTTTTGAAATTATCGAAAATATAATAAAAGATAAGTGTATTTTAATTGACTATGAAAAATATATATCGTTTGATTCATGGAAAGACGCCAGAAACTTTGCAGATGAATTACCGGAAAGATACGGAAAAGCACAAAAAGAACCATATATTAAAGGTGGGGAAAAAGACTTAGATACAAGTTTTACCCACGATCAACTGGATGGTCTTCGAAAAAATCTTCATAACGTTCTCTGGGGTGGTGGTGGGACAGATGATAATGATGTTTTTTCTTCACTGGTCAATATTATTTTGGCGAAAATCCAAGATGAAGGCGAAAAAAAGAAAGGCGAAAAATACGATTTTCAAATATTTTCTTTCAAGGATGGTGAAAGCTTTGAATCAAATGAACAACTTTTTGAAAGGATAAACGAACTTTATAAAAGAGCCTTAAGACAAAGACTTAATATTGTGGATGAGGCAAAATTAAGAAAATCATATGTGATAGACGAAAATAAATTTTCTCTCAATAAACTTAAATATACAGTAACCGAATTGGAAAGGTTCTCTTTTGTGGATGGGAAAAATAGTCTTGACGGAAAAGATATATTGGGGGATTTTTTTGAAGGAATAATAAGAGAAGGATTTAAACAATCAAAAGGACAATTTTTTACCCATATAAATATTGCCAGATTTCTCCTTTGGGGATTACAACTTGACAAACTTGCCATAAGAAGAATAAACAAAGATTTGGAAATTCCTTATCTGATAGATCCTAGTGCCGGAAGCGGAACTTTCTTAATTGAATACATGAAATTTGTTACCGAAAATATCAAAAGAAGATATAAAGATAAACTTGACGAAACGAGAGATGTAGAAGAAAGATTTCATAATTGGTTTATGCCGGATCATAGAGAAAATAAATGGGCACAAAATTTTATCTATGGCGTGGAAATTAATTTTAACTTAGGAACAGCCACAAAAGTCAATATGATTTTGCACGGAGACGGATCAACTAATATCTTTGTCAAAGACGGACTTTTACCTTTCAAATTTTATGACAAAGAAACTGCCCCTAATTTTTTAAAACAATATGAACAAGATCAGACCTATTTTAACCGTGAAGTTAACGGACAATTTGACGTCGTTATTACAAATCCTCCTTTTAGCGTTGATTTGGACAACGACACAAAAAAGAACGTAAAAAATGAATTTATTTTTGGCGAAAAAAAGAATTCTGAAAATCTGTTTTTGGAAAGATGGTATCAATTGCTTAAGCCCAATGGACGTTTTGGAGTTGTTCTTCCGGAAAGTGTCTTTGACACAACTGAAAATAAATATATAAGACTGTTTATTTATAAATATTTCAAGGTTAAGGCAGTTGTGTCTTTACCACAACTAACCTTTGAACCTTTTACATCAACAAAAACTAGTCTGCTTTTTGCTCAAAAGAAAACAAAAGCAGAAGTTCAAGAGTGGGAAAGGTTATGGGGCAAATATTCTAACGAATGGAATAATCTCAAAACCCGATGTGAGAATTTAATAGGAGTTTATTTTGACGGAAAAGATAGAAATAAATTACCATCAATAAAAGATTTAACAGAGTTGCAAGAAAAAGAAATTTTATCAAGAATGATTAAAGATTATTTTGAAGAAGACGACAAAAAGCTTTCCTCAAAAGATTTGATTAAAAAATATGCTGATGAACTCAAAGAACTTTGTAAATATGATTCTGATACAAAAGATATATTCGGATTTGTAAATACTTGGTGGGTCTTTGGCGAAGTGGCAAAAGAATTAAATTATAAAATCTTTATGGCCGAGGTGGAAAACATCGGTTATAAAAGAACTAAGCGGGGCGAAAAACCAATGCCGAACGAACTTTTCAGAACAAACGAAAAGGACGAAATTATAATCGATGATGGCGTGAAGATAACGGCGTTAGATTATATGAGAAAAATTGAGTGGGAATAAAAAATTATGGATATTATGGAAAATCATAAAACTAACAAAATATCGATTTATCTTTTAAAAAAAGGGTTAGCTCCAGAGGATATACTGAAAAAAAAAGATTTTAATCATATAACTCTAAACGATGAAAACATTTTTTATTATGATAAATCTTATGCTTATAAGCCATCATGGATTAATGGATTTTTTGAAGACAAATTAAATAATTTAGAATTATTTAATCAAAGCTCAAAAGGAGTATATTTTGTTAAATTGAATATTAATAGTGAAGACAAATTCTTCTCGATACCTTTTGGTTATGGTCATACAATGTTTGAAAAACTTTATTGCGTAGACGATTTTGGACTAAAAATAGTCTTAAACCTTGTTGATAAGATTAGAAAAATAGAAAAAAGAACTTTGTCATCAGAACCAAAAAATACAATTGAACAACTTAGTAAAATAGGTGAAATTTCAGATTTTGGGATTGATATTGAACAGGATTTATTAGAAGAAGTGACAGGGAAACCAAAAGATAATTATTTTGGAGAAAGTCTTGTTACCGGAAAGGTCGCTTTTTCTGCAACTGTGAAAATAAATATAGGAAATATAAAAGAGTTTTTAAAAAAATGCTTTGAGTATTATAAAAAAGATGATTACAAAAAACGTTTTGCTTTTATTGATCAGGTGAAAGAATTAAAAGATCAAGACGAATGGAATACAAAATTATTAAATCAATTAAAAAATGGAGATGATGAAAATGTAAAAGTTTGGATGGCTATTCCAGAGATTATAGAATGGGAAGATGTTGCTGGTTTTTCATATTCAGACAAAAAAGAAAACTTAGTTGATGATATTCTTATTGAAAATTTTAAAAAATCCTTAACAGAGAATCAAAAAAATAATTTGAGCATTGATTTCCTAAAAAATAATAAGATTTTTTGTTTTAAAAGTTCTTCAGATGAAGAATACACCCATTGGTCAATTTTTAGTTGTTTTTACTGCGAGATAACAAAGAACGGTAGAAAAATATTATTAAATAATGGAAGATGGTATGAAGTCGCAAAAGATTTTGTCGATGAAGTCGAAATAAGATACAAGGATACTATAACCAATTCTTCAACGATTAGTTTTATTGATTGTAATAAAAATCAACATGAGGATAAGTACAATGAGCAATTAGCAAAGAATCTTAATGGTGTTTTGATGGATAGAAAAAATATTAGTTATGGTGGAGGGTCTAGTTCGATAGAATTCTGCGATGTTTATGATGAAAAAAACAAAGCATTTATACACATAAAAAATTACTATGGCTCAAGCGCTTTAAGTCATTTATTTGCACAAGGACAAGTTTCAGGTCAGATGTTTTTATCTGATAATAAATTCAGACAGAAAGTAATACAAAAAGAAAAGATGATAAGTTTTGACCCAGATATAGAACCCAACCCAAGTGACTATAAAATAGTTTTTGGAATTATAAGTGAGTCGGAAAATGACTTAAACATTCCGTTTTTTAGCAAGGTTCATTTTAAAAATGTAAAAGGATTATTGAATACTTTTGGTTTCAAAAATGTCTTTTTAACAAAAATTAAGAGAGCAAAATGAAATGTCATTAAAACAATTTACAATTGACTTTCGGGAATTAACAAACTATAAATTCATAAGAAATGATGTTAGATTTTTTATTGGACAAAAAGAAAGACATTTAAATCAAGGAATAAGACTTGGGAAAATTTTTGAAACTGGAAGAGGACGAGTAATTAATCAAGAATATGTTCAGGAAAACCAAGGAGAATATCCTTTATATTCATCTCAAACTTATAGTAACGGAATTTTTGGCTATATTGATACTTATGATTTTGAAGGAGAATATTTGACTTGGACAACTGACGGAATAAATGCTGGACGAGTTTTTTATCGTAACGGTAAATTTAATTGTACAAATGTTTGTGGAACGGCAAAAATAAAACAAGGTAACCAATTTGAAATAAACCTAAAATTTTTACCTTATTTTTTGAATACAATTACAAAATATTATGTAAGCGTTGCATCTGGAAATCCAAAGTTGATGAACAATGTTTTTGAAGAAGTTAAAATCCCTTTAGTTTCAAAATTCACCCAAGACAAAATCGTTGTTCAAATTGAACCGATTGAAAGGAAAATTAAAGAGTTAACAAATCAAATTATTCCGGCACAGGAAATTATCAATAAAGTTTTTGCGAGAGAGTTTGATTTTGATGAAAATTTGTATAACGAATTTGGCAAAGGAATGACTGCTGGGACACAAATAGCTGAAGACAGGAAATTAAAAATTTTTGAAACAGAATTTAAAGATTTTTTAAGAAGTAATATTTTAAGGTTTTCTACAAGATTTCATAATCTTCCCACTAAAAAACTGATGGATTTTTTAGATGGCATAGAAACTATTAAGGTTAATGACATAATTAAGAGTTATGAAAAAGGAATACAACCAAAATATAATCCTGATGGCGTAATACCCGTTGTAAAAATCACTAACTTAAAAAATTCTTATATTGACTTTTCTGAAACAGAAAAAATTACAAAGGTGGATTTTGATAAGCTTGACAATAAAAAGAAACTTAAAGAAAATGATATTATCCTTTGCGCCACCGGAAAAATATCACTCGGGAAAATAGATTTATTTGATTCCGAAACTGAAGCAATTGCTTCAGTTGACAATTATATATTGAGATTAAAAGAAAACTATAACCCCTTATTTTTTACTTATTTTTTTAGATCAATTTTAGGTTACTTTCAAATAGAAAGAGATTACACAGGAGCAACTAATCAAATACATTTATATTGGGAACAAATTTCAAATTTTGAGACACCAAATATTTCATTACTTAAACAACAAAAAATTGTTGATGAAATTAAAACAGAGCTTGATAAACAAGAAAAAATTAGACAAAAAATTAAAACAGAGAGAAACAAAATTGATGAAATTATTGAAAAAGCCATTTCTTAAGAACATTAATTAATACTTATTTCCGTTAAAGAACTTGTACTTTTCAAAATTTGAATCATGTGTCATTCGGTACAGAGTTTGACTTTAGCTTTTTCTTTTACCACAAAGAGGTTTATCATGATCCAACTATCCTTTTCTTCATCCAGAAAACAATCTCAAACACATTTTTATTATTGTGAGGAAAAGTGTAAAATTAATTCAGTATGTTGACAGATATTTCATCTGGTAACACTGTAACTAATAATCTTGACTTAGAAGAAATCAATAGTGATATAACTGAAGAATTAGGTGAAGCTCTTGCTCTAATTTATAAACTATTATTTAAATCAAGAAAACTTCTTTCTCTTAATTATTTTAGATAACCTTTTAGATAACCTCGGGGGTGTGGCAGATTGAGGAGACACGCTAAGATTAAAAGAGGATTTTAAACTACATTTTTATTAAAGGAAACTGGATCCCCGCCTGCGCGGGGATGACAAAACACAAATGTTACGTAAAAAAGTAGAAATTCAAAGTTTGACTTTATCCTCTTCTTTTGCCACAATTAAATTATGAAGATTTCAAATTATTTACAAAAAAAAGTTATTCCAGAGGGATTTTTGGCAAACCTCATCATTCTTGCTGTTGGTGTTTTTATTTTTAACTTTATAATAAATAATAAAACAACAAGTGGTACTTTATCCTTAATCATAATCAGCATTGCTTATTTAGTCATTGGAGTCGGAGTCGTTGGATTAACCAAGTATTTGGTCCGTCTGATTTTGTGGGGAAATGTCGAGATGATAATTACTAAAGAAAAAGTTTTCTTCAAAACCCATTTTAATAAATAAAGATTTAACTTTGTATTTTAATCTTCTTTTCCTGATTTAGTTACTCCTTTCCCAGTAATAGGATCGCCCCCTCTTTTTTCTGATGTTTGTTTAATCTGTCTTTCTGCTTCACGTTGTGCTGCGCTTGTTGGTTTACCAGTTTCTGCCTCAATTCTTTTTACAGTTGATAGTTTAGTTAATAATTCTCCTATAAAACTTTGTTCGCTTATATGTTTATGATTATAAGATATTTTCCTAAATTTTTCCTGACTTTATTTTTTCCACACCCCAACTCTTTTTCCCTTGCCTCTTTCTCTGCTTGAAGCAGTTCATCCTGATATTTTATCTTAGGCCACATCCGTTAAAAACATGATTCTGTTTTAGGTAAAGATGCGGCACAAAGGGCCGTAACCATCAATATTTATCAAGTTATTGATGGACGAGCCCTTAACCCTTTTTTCATACAGTACAACTCTTGCCAATCCATTTCTCACCAACTCCAGATTAAGATTAACTCCATTGACAAATACATAACCACGAATTCTTCCAAAGTAACCTCAATAACGGTTAGGTTTTAAATTGTGCCCGCCTTCGCTGAAGCTTCGGCGGGTAAAGGATTTGAGGGATTTGTCCCGCCTTCATTGAAATACAACAATAATTGTTTATGTAAAAAATTCTCACATTCTCCACCTGTTCGAAGATAAAAGTTTACTATGGCAAAATTTGTTTATAAAACAAATCCAAACAATCATAATAATTAGTCAATTTATCGGTTTGTAACGTTTGATATAATAAAATATGAGTTTTAATGAAATAATTATTCCTTTTCTTCTCACACTACTCGCTGGTCTTTCAACCGTTATTGGCAGTCTTATTTTTCTTTCCCGGGTGTTTCAAAAAAGAAGATTCATTAGTTTTTTTCTTGGGTTATCTGCCGGTGTGATGATTTATCTTTCGTTTATGAAACTTCTACCCTATTCAATAAAGAGTATTGGATTTTTAAGTGCTAATATTTTTCTTTTTATTGGAGTCATTGCTATGGCTTTCATTGATTTTATTATTCCACACCATTATCTTGAAGAAAGAGTGTGTCGCAGACAGAATGTTATTGACCGAAAACTTCTTTCAACCGGTCTTGTGGTAACGTTAGGTCTTATTATTCATAATTTTCCAGAGGGAATGGCAGTTTTTTTAAGTGCTTTTACTAACATGCGGCTTGGAATATTGCTCGCTTTGGCAATTGCTATTCATAATATACCCGAAGGTATAGCTGTGGCAGCGCCAATATATTATTCCACTCAAAACAAAGGTAAGGCGATTAAATACGCATTTATATCTGGTATGGCTGAACCAATGGGGGCAATCATTGCATATATTCTTCTTAAACCATATCTTAATCAAGATATATTGTCATATATTTTTGCTCTTGTTGCCGGAGTAATGATCTATATTAGCTTTGACGAACTTCTTCCCGCTTGTTTTCGGGAAGGTCATGGACATCGTGCGATATTGGGAATTATATCAGGGATGATGATTGTATCTTTAAGTCTTCTTTTTCTTTAAATTCAATCTACTTGACAATAATCAATGCAAGGTAGTATAATGAATACATATTCATTATTAATAATTGTAGGATTTTATGAATGCCCACCGCATTTTACTTTTCGCCTTAGTAGATTTCTACTGCGGCTCAAAGAGCAATTGCCGGTGGGCTTAAGGATTTGTATTTCCTCATTTTATAAATTCGGAAACAAATCCTAAAGGTGGTGAGAAAATATGCCAGCACTTAATGGAACAGGACCACAGGGAGCCGGACCAATGACCGGACGCGGAATGGGTTTATGTGGAAATGGGCAAGGAATGAGTCAAAGATTTGGTTTTGGTCGCGGACGAGGAACGCGTCGAGGACTATGTCGATATTTTGGCGGGGCCAAAACATGGTCAAAAAATGATTTGCAAGAGTATAAAAAAGCCTTGCAAGAAGAGATGGAAGATGTGAGTAAAGAAATTGAAGCGGTTGATAAGAAACAGGAGTGAAAAAATATATGAGACCAAAAATTAAACGTTGTTTGCGTTTTAAACCCAATGTTCGTTATTTTAAACCTCAAGGAATTCCTTTACGTTTCCTTGGAGAAGTTATTTTAATGCCTGATGAACTTGAGGCTTTAAAACTTTATGAGGTTGACGGATTTGATCAAAAACAAGCATCAGAAAAAATGAAAATCTCTCAACCGACATCTGCTAGAGTTTTAGATAGCGCAGTAAAAAAAGTGGCTTATGCAATTATTAAAGGAAAAGCCATTAAAATATCGGAAAAATAACCTGACTTATCAATTTTGAAATATAACACTTATCATTACTACCTATTATTTATTTTATTAATAATTCGCATCTATTTGCACAAATAGTAAACTATGAAATCATTGCTGATGAAATTATTAGAACGTTAGTCGGAAGCATTGGTCTTGTTTTATCAGTCCCCATTACAACATTTATTGCGACGCTCGTGGTAGCAAAGAAAAAATAAGCCTATTTATTTTTACAGGCTTTGCATTTTCCAAAAAATTCAACTTTATGTTCTTCGATTTTGAAATCGTAAGTCTTATTAACTATTTCTGAAATTTTATCAATCTCCTTATGAAGTGGATTGCTTTTTATATCGTTAATGCTCCCACATATAGTACAGATAAGATGGTGGTGGTGAGGTAAAGAAGATAGCTCGTATCGATACTTTCCTTCATTAAACTCTACTTTACTAATTAGTCCTTTTTTAACCAGTAAATTAACATTTCGAAAAATAGTAACTCTATCAACTTTAATTTTCCTATTTTTCAGTCTTTCAATTATTCCGCTGACTGAAATGGGTTTTTTTGTTTTTTTTAAAACATCCAAGATGATTTTTCTTGCAAAAGTTTTTTTTATCTTGTTTTCTTTAAGAATGGCTGTTGTATTCATAGATTAATATCTATTCCTGTAATCTTTATTTATTATAGATTTTCTCTTGACAGGTAATATAATACAATATATTATACTACTTAATGCAACTAAGTTGCATTTTATAAATTTAAATTAATAAGATGGAAAAACAACTTATTTATATTATTGCTTCAACTTTTTTAATCAGTCTGGCTTCTTTAGTGGGTGTTTTTACCCTCTCAATCAAGGAAAAGATTCTATCTAAATTTCTTCTATTTTTTGTATCGCTTTCAGCTGGTGCCTTGATTGGAGGAGCGTTTCTTCATTTATTACCAGAAGCATCGGAAAAATTGAATAATGAAAATTTATATCCAATTGTTTTGTTTTCATTTGTTTTGTTTTTTTTAATAGAAAAACTACTTCATTGGCGCCATTGCCATAAGGGACATTGCCATATTCATACAACATTTGGTTATATGAATTTATTCGGTGACGCAGTTCATAATTTCATCGATGGATTGGTTATTGCCTCAACATTTCTAATAGATATTAAGTTAGGAGTTGTCACGAGTTTGGCTATTGCACTACACGAAATACCGCAAGAAATTGGTGATTTTGGAGTGCTTCTTTACTCAGGTTTCAGTCGTAAAAAAGCACTTATCTCAAATTTTTTAATTGCAATTTCTGCTGTTTTTGGAGGTGTTGTGGGTTATTTACTTTCTTTTCAAATTGAAAATATGACTTCATACCTTCTTCCTTTTGCTGCAGGAGGATTCATTTATATTTCTGCTTCAGATTTGATGCCTGAAATTAGAAAAGAAGCTAATTTAAAAAAATCTATGATTTCTTTTGGAGTCTTTCTTATTGGTATTTTTATTATGTTTTTAGTCAAGTTTATTGGGGCTGAATAATACAGATGTTGTTCTTTTAGATGTCAGAACACCCGAAGAATATAGTCTTCTTATGTGGCGATTAAAAAAATATCCTTTGAGCGTTTGAATGTTATTGTTGAGTAGTTTACTGATTCCACATCATTCCCCGTTTTTGACCACGTCCTCGCATCATCCCAGGACCAAGCGTTGAAGGGTTTGATTCGTCAAATACTCGAACACCTATTGCTATGAAAACATCGCCATCCCAAAATCCCACTGATCGTATTTGATTACCCTCCTTTGGTTGACCAAAT
>Ga0210051_1003970_pt1 | contig 14578 bp, 12 predicted proteins | sample CryGey092014_all_FD_185464 | JGI IMG/M metagenome (GOLD analysis project Ga0210051, IMG submission 185464) | Groundwater microbial communities from aquifer - Crystal Geyser CG23_combo_of_CG06-09_8/20/14_all (SPAdes) (version 2) | ecosystem: Environmental > Aquatic > Deep subsurface > Groundwater...
TGAAGCGATTCTACACCGATCCCGCCTGGCGCCGGAGATTCCGGGAGCGCCTCTGGGAGCACCGCCACAGCCTCTGGCACATGGCGCGGCACCTGCCCGATTTCATCGCCGCCCGCCGCCATTTCGAACCGGCGAAAATTCCGGGGTAGATGCGCAGGCGATCGATGGAAAGGCGATCTCTTCGAGAAAATATCCCTTCAAATGGCCGTTCGCTCTCTTTCCCGCTCGATCATCTTGGCAAATCGCATCATGCCTTCTTCGGCCTGCTCCGGCGATATCATGCTGAAACTGGCCCGCATATGGTTTTTCAGACCGCCTGTCGTCGAAAAAGCGCTTCCGGGAAGCAAAATGATGCCCATGTCCAGGCCGTCCATCTCCATCATGCGATCGGCGTCAAACCGCTCCGGCATTTCGAACCAGAGGAACATTCCTGCCGAGGGAACGTTGCACCGGATATCGGTCGGCAGCCGTCTGTTGGCCGCGGCGAGGACGGCATCCCGGGTTCGTCGGTAAATTTTGCAGTTTTCGCGGATCAGCGCGCGGAATTCTTCATGGCTGCGGCGCTCCAGGCTACTGACTCCTGAGCAGTTACGATTAATGCAGGATTTGGCTCAGGAAGAGTTTGGTTCGCTCATGCTGCGGATGATCGAAAAACGCCACCGGCGTGTTTTCCTCGACCATCTGGCCAAAGTCCATGAACAGAACCCTGTGGGCGACGCTTTTGGCAAATCCCATTTCATGGGAAACCACGATCATGGTCATGCCCTCTTCGGCAAGATTGATCATCACATCCAGGACCTCTTTCACCATCTCGGGATCGAGCGCCGACGTCGGCTCGTCAAAGAGCATGATTTTCGGCTTCATGCAAAGGCTGCGGGCAATCGCGACCCGCTGCTGCTGACCGCCGGAAAGCTGTCCCGGATGCTTCTTCGCCTGTTCCGCAATATGCACCTTTTCCAGATAATACATGGCCGTTTCCTCGGCCTCTTTTTTGGGCACTTTCCGGACCCAGATCGGACCCAGCGCCAGGTTTTCAAGGATGGTCAGGTGCGGGAAAAGGTTGAAATGCTGAAAGACCATGCCCACCTCTTCGCGGATTTTTTCGATGTTCTTGAGGTTGCCGGTGAGTTCAATCCCGTCGACCAGAATTCTCCCCTTCTGATGTTCCTCGAGCCGGTTGATGCAGCGGATCAGGGTCGATTTTCCCGAGCCAGAAGGGCCGCAGATCACGATGCGTTCACCCCTGTAAACGGTCAGGTTGATATCGTTCAAGACATGCAAATCGCTGAACCATTTATGCAAGCCGTCAATTTCAATTATCTTGTCTTCAGAAGATCTGCCGGTTTTGATCGTGTCGTCTTTCATAAAATCTTTCCATCCTTCAAGTTGAAGTGGCTTGCCGCCTCTTAGGTATGCAGCTCTTTTTCAAGGCGGCGGCTGTAATTCGACATCGAAAAACAGCAGACAAAATAGATCAATGCCACGAAGAGATAGGCTTCGGGACTGAACCCCATCCATGACGGATTGGCCAGCACGGACTTTGTTGTTTTGAGAACATCATAGAGGGCGATGATCACAACAAGGGATGTATCCTTGAAAGCCGAAATCAGGATTCCGACCGTCGGCGGAATCACGATCTTCAGCGCCTGCGGCAGAATAATGAGCCGCATTCTCTGAACATAATTCAGCCCCAGGGATTCTGCGGCTTCATACTGGCCTCTGGTAATGGCCTGGAGGCCCCCCCTCACGACCTCGGCGATGTAGGCCGCCGTAAACAGGATGATCGCCGCCTGGGCGCGGATAATTTTGTTGACCGTCAACCCTTCCGGGAGGAACAGCGGAAACAAGACCGCGGACATGAACAGCAGGCTGATCAGCGGAACCCCGCGTATCAGCTCGATATAAAGAATGCAGATTGTCTTGACGGCCGGCATCTTGGACCTCCGTCCCAGCGCCAGGAGAACCCCAAGCGGATAGGCCGCAAACATCCCGAAAAAAGAGAGCATCAGGGTCAGAGGCAAGCCGCCCCATTGATCGCTTTCGACGGGGGTTAATCCGAAAAGCCCTCCCTTCATTAGAATACCCATGGTCAGCAGGCCCGCAATCCAGATGTAACCGAAGGATTTGTTCCAATGATCCCTGTTTTTGCTGTAAAGGAGCAAACTGACAAGCATGATGATTGCGACAAACGGCCGCCAGTGCAGTTCGTGAGGATAGAAACCAAAAATGATAAACCGGATGTTGGCAGGGATGATCGACCAGCACGCGCCGGAAGCGGCGCGGCACTGTTCCGCCGAAGAGAGCCAGAGGCTGTCGATCAAGGCCCATCTTGCAAAGGGCGGGATAACCTTATACAAAAAAAAGAGCGTCACGAGGGTCAGGATGGAGTTAAAAACACCGTTAAACAGGTTCGCCTTGATCCACTGCAGCGCCCCGATGCGGATGACCGGCGCCTTTAATCCTTCCGTTTGAATATGGTTTTTTCCCGATTTGGTCATGGCGCCATCTATCTTTCCACAAGAGTCATCTTCTTATTATACCAGTTCATGAAAAGCGAAGTCAGCAAGCTGAAGCAAAGATACACAACCATGATCAGGGAAATCCCTTCGATGGCCTGCCCGGTCTGATTGATGGTCGTGCTGGCAACGGAAACAAAGTCGGGAAATCCGATCGCCACGGCAAGCGAGCTGTTTTTGGTCAGGTTTAACATCTGGCTTGTAAGCGGGGGGATAATGACCCTCAAAGCCTGGGGCAGTATGACCAGGCTGAGGACCTGGCCCGGTTTCAACCCGATCGCCATGGCCGCCTCCGTTTGCCCCTTGCCGATCGCCTGAATGCCCGCTCGGACAATTTCCGCCACAAAGGCAGCGGTATAAAGAACAAGCCCGAGCAGGAGCGCTGCGAATTCCGGGCTCATGTTCAAACCGCCCTTGAAATTAAACCCCACCAGTTCCGGGACGCTCATCTGGTGAGGCGCCCCGGCAAGCAGCCAGGTTGTTAGCGGCAACCCGATCATGATCGCAAGCGATAACGTAAGAACGGGGAAAATCTGTCCGGTCCTCTCCTGGCGTTTTCTTGCCCAGCGGCGCATGAAATAAACAGCGATACAACCTGCAATAAAGGCCATCGCCATATATAGGTACGCAGGGCGCCATTCAGGGACTGCAAAAACCAGCCCCCGGTTGCTCATAAATACACCGGTCAGCGGTTCCAGGGCCTCCCCTGGCGAAGGCAGGATATCATAAAAAAAGGAGTACCAGAAAAACAGTTGGAGCAAAATCGGTATGTCCTGCATCACCTCAATATAGACAGCCGCAAGTTTTGAAACGAGCCAGTTTTTTGAAAGCCTTGCAATTCCCAGAAAGGTTCCTAAAATGATGGTGAGGATAATGCCGACGAATGCAACCTTGATGGTGTTCAACGCACCGACCAGCAACGCTCGGATATACGTATCGGCGGCGGAATAGGGAATCAGGGATTCGCCGATTTCAAAAGAGGCCTCCTTGTGTAAAAATCCAAAGCCGGTCGCAATGGATTGCCGTTTCAGATTTTCTGTCGTATTGCTGAAGAGATAGTACCCGAGAAGCCCGACGATTCCGAGCACCGCGATCTGGTACAGGATCGCGCGTATTTTCGGGTCATGGAGCAAAGCGGCCCTCTGCGCGGCATGTTCTGTTGAAATGACAGGATTGCCCTTTTTCATTTTTCTCTGGTCAAAATTCAAAGAAAGGTCATTTCATGCTTGAGAGCAATCGTGACTGCTCATGAAAACAGCCGACGGCAGCGGAGACCATTCTCCGTTGCCATCAGATGTCCAAGAAAAACGATGCGGCCATAGATGTCTCTTTATATGAAAATGCCCCCTCCCTGTATCCCTCCCCCTCGACGGGGGAGGGAGGGGTGGGGGTGATTTTCATCCTTCGTTGTGCCCAACTTGGGGCATGGGGGTTATTTGAAAGGCGGGGAATACATGAGGCCGCCGTTTTTCCAAAGGGCATTCAAACCGCGTTCCAGCTTCAGAGGGGTGTTTTTCCCGACACTTCGCTCAAAAACTTCCCCATAGTTGCCGACCTGCTTGACGATATTGTATGCCCATTTTTCGTCAAGTCCCAGCGCCTTTCCATTGCCGGGAGTAACGCCCAGAAAACGCTGAACGATTGGGTTGGCGCTTTTCAACTGTGCATCGACATTTTTCGAATTGATGCCAAGCTCTTCCGCTTCAATCATGGCCAGAACGGAATAGTTTACAATGTCTTTCCACTGATTGTCGCCATGACGCACCGCCGGGGCAAGGGGCTCCTTGGAAATGATATCGGGAAGAATGATATAGTCGTCCGGTTTCGGCGCCACGGCGCGGGTCGAGGCAAGCTGGGATGCATCGGAGGTCAGGACGTCACATCTTCCGGCAAAAAAGGCTTTGGCAAGCTCCGCGGTGTTTTCAATGACGACCGGCTTCATTTTCATCTTGTTTACTCGGAAATAATCAGCGACATTGAGTTCCGTGGTGGTGCCGGGCAGAACGCAAACCGTTGCGCCATCCAATTCTTTTGCCCTTTTGATTTTCCGTTTCTTGGGAACCAGAAAACCCTGACCGTCATAATAGTTGACCTGGGCAAAGTCAAGGCCCAGCTCTGTGTCACGCCCGAGGGTCTGCGTGGCATTGCGGCACAGAACGTCAACCTCTCCGGATTGAAGCGCGGTAAAACGCTGAACCGCCGTCAAAGGGATGAATTTAATCTTGTTGACATCGCCAAAAACTGCCGCCGCAATAGCGCGTCCCGTATCGACATCGAGTCCGCGCCATATCCCTTTTTCATCCGGCTTTCCAAAGCCGAACAGCTCACCGTTGACACCCACCTGAACATAACCTTTCGCTTTGACATTGTCCACGGTCTGTCCGGCAAAAGCGACTCCGGACAACGCAACGACAACCGCCATACACATAACCAGTAACCATAATTTTGATAGCTTCATCTGCTTTCTCCTCCCTTTCGTTAGTTGATCGTTTATCGGTGAAAATGACGAACCATCCCGAAGTCTGTATTCCTGTGAAGGCGGGAAGCAATAAACCATGACCCACCCCCGCGTGCGGAATCGCGCGTTGAAGAAAAGGACCATTCGGATTGTGTTATGAATCCCCTATTTATTCCAAAATGTCAACAGGATTTTGTAATGACCTGAACAGCCGGCCGCATGGATGCGATGACATCTCCAACACAGCCTTGCCGAAGGGTGAGATTTCTGTTATGAGGGCCGCATGGAAAGGATGGATATGGAGATTGAGGCGCTGATTCCCCACCGGGACCGGATGCGGCTGATCGGCGAGGTCATGGCTGTCAACGAAGACAGGGCCGTCACGTTGTCCGCCGTTACGGAGGAGTGGCCGCTCTACCGCGATGGGTCTGTCGATGCACTGGTAACGATCGAACTCGTCGCCCAGACGGCGGCCCTTCTGGAGGGATGGAAGCGGTTAAAGTCCGGACGGAAAGGGGCTTCAGGCTGGCTGGTGGGGATCAAGAAGGCCGATTTCCGTCTGCCGCGCATTCCGCTGCACGCCGCGCTGATCACCGAGGCAAGGAAGGATTACGCCATGGAAAGCTATGCCGTCTTCGAGGGAACCGTCCGCGTGGGGACGGAGGTGGTGGCCGTCGTCAGCATCCAGGCCTTTCGCCCGGAAGAGAATACCTGAAAGCTATCACCAAAGAGACGACCGACGTTAGAGAGCGGTGATCGTCAACCGGTCGAAACGAGCATCATCTTGGAAGAGGTCAGAAATGGAAGCACTCATTGCGGAACTGAAGGTCAAGATCATCGGCGTCCTCTCCCTGCTGGACGTCGCGCCGGAGGATATCGGCGCCGATGACCGGCTTGTCGGCGGGGAGTTGGGGATCGATTCCATCGATGTGCTGGAACTGGTCCTCATGTTAGAGAAGGATTATGGAGTGAAGATCGAAAGCAAGGAGATGGGCATGGAGGCCTTTGCCTCGGTCCGCGCCCTGGCCGGATTCGTCGGGAAGAACCGTTTGAAGTAACGGGAACCCGATTCCGGATCTCCATTGCTTCACATTGCCGGTCAAACCGGTATTGCTTTACCTTATTGCTGTACCATGCAGGCGGCCTTTGATGGAAACAGAGAAGCCTTTTGATGCGGTGATCATCGGTTCCGGAATCGGGGGGCTTTCGACCGGGATCATCCTTGCCCGACTGCTCCAGCGTGTGGCCGTCATCGAGAAGAACCCCCTGCCGGGCGGTCTGATGCGCAGTTACACCCGGGATGGCGTCGACTGCCCCGTCGGGGTTCATTATTTCGGCGCCTTCGGGGAGGGTCAGCCCCTCCGCCGGATGTTCGATTATCTGGGCGTCACGGACGCGGTATCGGCAGAGCGGATGGGGCGGGACGGACCCATTGACCGTTATCTTTTCGATGATTTTACGTTCGATCTGCCGGAAGGGATTGATGCATTCGCCGAGGCGCTGGAAGCGGCGTTCCCGGAGGATCGCCGGCCGATCGCGGCGATCGTCGAAAACCTCCGCGCCATCGCCGATCTGCAGAATTCCCTGTCTTTCTTGTCTTCGGCGACGATCCCTTCCCTCGACATCGATCTTTTCTCGCCGCTCGCGGTTTACCTGACGAAGATGAACTGTTCCACCCGACTGCGGAGCGTTCTTTGCGTCGCTTCGAGCTGGATGGGGCTTTCGGAGCATGATTGCCCCGTGATCTACCACCATCTGGCGCTGACTTCCTATCTTCTCTCCGCCTGGCGTTTGCGGGGACGCGGGTCGGATCTGGCGGAGGCGTTTATCTCACGATTTGCGGGTCTTGGCGGCAGCCTCATCGGCAACGATCCGGCGGCGGCGATTCTGACCGACGGTCAAGGGGTTGCCGGGGTGAGGCTCGCCTCCGGAAGGGTGCTCCGGGGAACCCGGGTCGTGGCCGCCATTCATCCCAAGGCGGTGCTGGCGATGCTGCCGGATGGGGCCGTCAAACCCCGTCAGGCAAGACGGATCCGAAGCCTTGTCGAAACGGAAGGCCTTTTCGCGGCGAATGTTGCCGTGGACGCCCAGACCCACCCCCCATTGCCGCACAATATCTACCGGTTGCATACGGACCGGGAGGGATGGATTTCCGATGGCGTGTTCTATCAATTGCGCGCCGGCAGGGAAGGTCAAAGCCACCTCACGATGATCACCCAAAGTCCTTTTTCCGAGTGGCGCCGGTGGGAGGATACGACGACGGGCCGGCGCGGCGCGGATTACCAGGAGGAAAAGATCCGCCGGGCCGAAGGCCTGCTCGGGAAAGCCGAAGAGATTTTCGGGTCTTTGGCGGGCGGGAAGATCATCGACGCCTATACCCCCCTGACACTCCGGGATTGGGTGAACAGTCCGGAGGGTTCGCCATACGGCATCATGCGGTCGGTGCGCCAGTTGCCGGTCGCTGCCGCGCTCAATCGCGCGCCGTTGGGCGGACTCTTTTTCGCCGGCCAGAACGCGCTGGCGCCGGGGATCCTGGGGACCGTTATGGGTTCTTTTCAGGCCGTCAGGCAGATGATCGGCTACGACCGCTTTGCGTCGGTTTTTGAAGGGCTCCTGAAGGGGCCGGGAACGTCAGAGACGACATGAGAGCCATGTTTTCCGCCTTGCGGAAAAATGAAGGCGCAGCAGCGCCGCCCGAAGAGCCCTTGATCCTTCTTATCAGGCCGTCAGTCAGGTGATCAACCACGACCATTTTACCGCCGAGGTCTTCGAGTGGCTGCTGATGGGGCCCGGAAAACAGGGTAAGTTGGGCTTGATATTGGCGAAAATAACGTCTATAAACTCTCGGTGAACAGATCACCCGAATACGTCCTGCGATGGGAAGCCGATGACAAGAGAACAGATCACCGCGGAAATCCTCAATATTTTCAGCCGCGAGTTTGAGATCGAACAGCCCGGCCTCGATAACGATCTGCGCGAGACCTACGAATTCGACAGTGTGGACGCCATCGAACTGCTCTTGGGAATCGAACGGTTTCTCAAGTCCGAGCTGACCCACGACGAGAAAAAAATGGCCATGGGAATCCGGACCATCAACCTGTCGAAGTTCATCCATTCCCAGGTCTTTGGGACGGTGGATTATCCGATCGCCTTCGACTTCCGGCGCATTTACCGGAAGACCATGGGCCCCGTGGCGTATTACGCCTGTCAGGTGGCCAAAGAGGTCCTCGATCAGGCCGGCCTGCCGCCGGAATTTGTAACCTCCGGCCGCTTGGGGGTGGCCTTTGGCTCCACCCACGGCAGCCCTACGGTCCAGAGGGAGATCTATAAAATCTTTTTCGGCGCTTCCCAGTCCGAGTTTCGCGCCATCGGCGCCGTCGATTACCTCAAGTCCATGGTGCATACGACGGCGGTGAACATCACGAAGATGTTCGGCATCACCGGCAGGGTCATCTCCTCCTCCACGGCCTGCACGACGAGCAGTCAGTCCATCGGCTTCGGCTACGAGGCAGTCAAGTACGGCATGCAGGACGCGATGCTGTGCGGCGGGGCGGATGAGTACGATACGACTACCGTGGCCGTCTTCGACAACCTGATGGCCTGTTCCACGGCCTTCAACGACCGTCCCCGATGTACGCCGCGGCCGTTCGACAGGCAACGCGACGGACTGGTCGTCGGGGAGGGCGCCGGGGCGGTGCTTTTGGAGGAGTACGAACATGCGAGGAAGCGCGGGGCACAGATCCTGGGCGAGGTCGTGGGTTTTGCATGCAACAACAACGGGGGCGATCTCATTCTGCCGAATCGGGCCGGAATCAGCGAAACCCTGCGTCTCGGCCTCGAGGATGCGGCCCTAACGGCCGATGAGGTCGATTTCGCGAGCGCCCACGCCACGGGAACCAGGATGGGCGACGTGATCGAAGCCCAGGCCATCCATGCCGTTTACGGCGGCGGACCCTTCGTGACAGGTCTCAAGGGATACATGGGGCATACGATGGGTTCCTGCGGCGTCATCGAGACCATCCTGACCCTCTATATGATGCAGGACGGATTCATCGCCCCGACTCTCAATCTGGAGGAACCCGACGAACGATGCGCCATGATCCGGCATACCATGTGTCTGCGGGAACAGCCGATCCGTGTTGCGTCCATCCAGAACTTTGCCTTTGGCGGCGTCAATACGGACCTGTTGATCAAGAGGTTCGTCTGAATTCCGCCATGGTTTTTCCCGTGAGACATATCAATCCGGCGATTTGCGGAGGGATAGGAAGGCGTTTATTTCCCTATCTGTCGTCGGTGCGCAGCAGTCTTCGAATGGCCTTCCCCGTGGGCTGTTTCGGAATTTCGGCCACAAAACGGATGGTGCGCGGCGCCTTGTGAGGCACAAGCTGCTCTTGGCAATGGGTCAGCAGCTCTGCCGCCGTCGCTGTCGCGCCGTCGCGCAGGACCACGCTGGCGACAACAACCTGTCCGCGCACCGCGTCGTTCGCCCCGACCACGGCGGCCTCCTGGACGGCCGGATGCCGGACAAGCGCCGCCTCCACCTCACTCGGATAGACGTTGAAGCCGCTTGTGATGATCAGGTCGTCCTTCCGGTCGACGAGGTAGAAGTAGCCGTCCTCGTCCATGCGGGCGAGGTCGCCGGTGTAGAGCCAGCCGGAACGCAGCGTCCGTGCGGTCAGCGCTTCGTCTTTCCAATAACCGCGCATGATCTGTGGCCCCTTCACCGCCAGTTCGCCCACCTCGCCGACGCCGAGCTCACGCTCGCCGGTCTCTGGATCGACGATCCGGGCATCTGTGTCGAGCAGCGGGATGCCGATGCTGCCTTGCCGCTCCGGCCGTGCGGTGGGAAACATGTGCGTCGAAGGCGCCTCCGACAGACCGTAGGCCTCCATGATCGCGTGCCCGGTCAGCCGCCGGAACTGTTCTTGAACATGGGCGGGCAGGGGCGCGCCGCCGCTGCATGGCACTTCGATGCCGCAGAGAATCTTCCGCATCGACTCGCCCTGTGCGGCGAGCACGGCCCAAAGCGCCGGTACGGCGGGGAAGGAGATGGGCCGGTATTTCTCTAAAAGCGGGACCAGCGGCGCAATAGACATGACGTCGAAGCGCGGCACCAGAACCATGCGGTACCCCCGGAGGACCGACAACTGCAGGCAGACGGTGAATCCGAAGACGTGGAAAAAGGGCAGGATGCAGATCACCGCCCCATTGTTATCCTCAATGGGTGGCCGACGGCTGTGGATGAGCTGCCAGACGTTGGCCACCAGGTTTCTGTGCGTCAGCATGACCGCTTTGGGCGCGCCGACCGTCCCGCTGGTGAGCTGCAAGAGCGCCAGGTCGTCGGGGGCGTTCACCGACGGAGGCGGGTCGGCGGGCTGGCGGCCAAGAAGGTCGGTCATCAGCGCCAGTCGGGGCCGCACCGCACTCAGGTCCAAGGTCTTTTCCGCACCGAAGACGCTGTGGAAAATAACGTGCTCGACGGGCGATTGCGCCGTCCCCTGCAGTACGCCCTCCAGGAAGATGTCGAGCGTGACCACGACACGGGCTCCGGTGCGCGAAAGGATGCGAGAAAGCTCCGGGCCGCGGGTCATCACGTTTGCATTGACCAGCACGCCGCCCGCTTTGAACACGCCGTAGCTGGCAATGACGTATGTGGGCGAATTCGGCAGCAGCAGGACGATGCGATCTCCGGGGAGTGCGCCGAGTTCACGGAGCGCCCAGGCGAACTGATTGGTGCGCCGATCGAGCTGCCCGAAGGTCATGTCGATGTCGTTGAAGCTTGTTGCCACCCAATCGGGGTGCGCGCGGGCGGTGCGGTCAAGCAACCCCTGCAGTGGGATTTCCGGGTAGTCGAGCGGTTCGCTCAGCGGCTGATCGTACTGTGCTGCCCAACGTTTGTTCATGGTGCGCCCCCCTTGTTCGACGAACACGATGAAGGATGGATGGAAAGTGACTCTAACCGTTGGCGGAGGTTACGAGGAACGGCTTTGTATGTCAACGAATTTCTGCCATATCAAACCTGCGCAACGCCTGATGCACTCATCCGGTTGAAGGGTTTCTTCCTCGCAGGATAGCGACGGGTAATCATTTTGTTTCCCCAATATTTATGATATGGATGGCGGGAATTTGGACGTCTGTCCCGCCGGGATCCGCGCCGCCCCCCTGGCGCTGTCGGTCCGGGAGGGGGTTGTTCCGCTCCTTAAGAGGTGAACCATGGGCACAAACAACGTCGTTTTTCTGGAAGTCATCGGGTGGTTCGACGAATCGGGAAAGGAGTTGGTCCATCGGATTCCCGAGCAGGGTTCCGGAGAGATCAAATGGGGCGCCCAGATGACCGTCCGGGAGAGCCAGGCTGCCGTTTTCTTTTACAACGGCAGGGCTTGCGACGCCTTCGGACCGGGGCGGCACACCTTAAAGACGGCAAACATCCCCCTTCTCACGAAGGTCCTCAGCCTCCCCTGGGGGATGACAAGCCCGCTCCGCGCCGAGGTCTATTTCACAAACATGAAGGTCTTCCCCAATCTCACCTGGGGCACGCGCGACCCTGTCGCCTTTCGGGACCGTGAGCTCGGTCTCATCCGCCTGAGGGCGTTCGGGGTTTTCAACCTCCGAATCATCCAGCCCGTCCTCTTCATCAACAGCCTTGTCGGGACACAAGGGGTTTTCACGACAGAAGCGATTTCCGAATACCTGAACCGGGTGATCGTCTCCCGCTTCAACGACTTCATGGGGGAAAAAATCGACACGATCTTCGATCTCCCCGCGAAATACAACGAGCTCTCGGGGGAGCTGAAAAAGGTTCTTCAGACCGACTTCACGCAGTTTGGCCTGGGTCTCGCGGACCTCTACATCAACTCGATCACGCCCCCCCCGGAGGTGCAGAAGGCGATCGACGACAAGAGCCGGCTCGGCGTCTTCGACGACCTGAACAAACTCCTGAAGATGAAGGCCGCGATGGCTCTGGAAGCCGCCTCCCAATCGCAAGGCGAAGCGGGGGCCGGCCTCGGGATGGGGATGGGATTCATGATGCCGGCGATGTTCGCCGAGACCTTCCGCGGAGGATCTACCCCGACGGCGCCGGTGGAATCCGTCTCATGCCCCGGCTGCGGCCAGCCGGTCCAGAGGGAGGCGAAATTCTGTCCCAAGTGCGGCCAGCAGATCCTGATCTTCCAAAAGTGCGCTGGATGTGGGGAAAACCTCCCCGCGAACGCGAAATTCTGCGTTCAGTGCGGTCGATCCGTCGAGCAGAAGCCGCAGCAGAAAAAGTGCCCCCATTGCGGTGCGGCGAACCTGCCGAACTCGATCTACTGCAACCAGTGCGGCGAAAAAACGGTCAAATGAGGTCATTGCAAAACGTTTTGTCATGCCCGAATGCTCTTATCGGGCACCCAGGATTTTAGGCAGTTACAAGCTGAATTCCCGCCCGGAAACGTCGCGGGAATGACAGAAGGGGAAGTTTTGCAATGAGCTCAAATAGGAATTGGACCCTACTCAGGTCCTCCACCTTTTTCTTCTAACTGGAATGTGGTGAACGGATCTTACTGGCAGATCGAACACGGCTGCCCCCAGTGCGGGGCGCCGGTGACGCTGGAAGAGACGGACCGGCTTTTGGTCTGCCCCTTCTGCCGAACCCGTCTTTATCTCGTCGCTGAGGACCATTTCCGCTATCATATTCCACCGCCCACCGCCGGCGTCGATGGAGAACTCCTCTACATCCCCTACTGGCGCCTCCGGGGTTCCCTGTTTTCCGTCAACGCCTCCGAAGTGACCCGCCGTTTTGTCGATGCGACCACCCTGGCCGTCAACTTCCAGGGACTGCCTTTTTCGCTCGGTCTCCGGCCGCAGGTCCTGAAGCTCCGCTTCATTTCGCCGGACACGCAGGGTCGGTTCATCACTCCGGACCTGCCCTTTGACCGGGCGATTCCCGGCCTGGGCGCCGCCCCGAAAGGGGTCTTTTACCAGAATTTTATCGGCGAGACGGTGTCTCTGCTCCATACCCCGCTTCTCCTCCGGGGAGAGACTCTCTACGACGCCGTCCTCGGAAGGCCAATTTCTACATGTACCGCCGGCGACAGCGAACGTCTGCAACGCTCGTCCCTTTCGACACGGAGGCAGGTCCGCTTCATTCCGACTCTTTGCCCCCACTGTGGGTGGGACATGGAAGGGGAAAAGGATTCCCTTGTCCTGATCTGCCGGAACTGCAATACCGCCTGGACCTGCCCGGAAAATGCGTTCCGACAGGTTCCATTCGCCGTGATGACGCCCCCCGCAGGGACGGGAGAGATCGCCGGTTACATCCCTTTCTGGCGGATGAGACCGCGGATCGAGGGAATGGCCCTCGCCTCCTATGCCGACCTGATCCGCGTGGCAAACCTGCCGAAGGCAACGGTTCCCGCCTTCGAAACCGCGCCTCTCTACTTCTGGTCGCCGGCCTTCAAGGTCAATCCGGTCCTCTATTCCCGGTGGGCGCAGCAGATGACGATCCTGAGGCCCACAGGCGACGCGGATGACCGCCTCCCTGAGACCGCCCTCTACCCGGTCACGCTCCCGCTTGCCGAAGCGGTCGAGGGGATCATCATCATCCTTGCCCAGATGAGCGCCGATAAGCGGAAGCTTTACCCGAAACTTGCCGGACTCCGCGTAACACTGGAAGAATCCCGCTTGGAATACCACCCATTCGTCATAAACCACAACGAACTTATCCACGCTTCCCTGCGGATCGCCCTCGACCGGACCTCCCTCACCTACGGCGCCCGGATGTAGCCGTTCCTTTCCCGACTAACCCCCCATGCCCAGGCGCGGGCACAACGAAACATGAAAATCCTCCCGTGCCCCCCCCTTTAGCAAAGGGGGGTTGGGGGGATTTTCATATAAAATCCTGTCCGGATCGCCAAAATGACCGCCCATCAACCATTCGGGCCGGCATTGCTGCATAGCCGCTTGTACATCTGCCTTTTGTTGACAGAATCCAGATTGAGGGGCATACTGACCTCGCTTGAATCCGACGTCATGCGCGGTGACGCCGGTTGCATTTTCTGGCGGAGGAACCGGGGAGACGATGGGCTTTTGCCAACGCCTCCTGTTCGCTGGATGTTTTCCCGGCCAAGGAAGCAGGATGACCGACCATGAGCGACGCTTTGACGAAAGAGGCCGGGAAATCCGGCGAGAAAAAGGCCCTGGTCTTTGATATCCAGCGTTTCTGCCTTCATGACGGGCCGGGAATCAGAACGGTCCTCTTTTTCAAGGGCTGCGCCCTCCGATGCGCCTGGTGCCACAACCCGGAATCCCATCAGTCGAGGCAGGAGGTCGCCTTTTTCGCCCACTGCTGCGTCCGGTGCTATGCCTGCCGCGAGGTCTGCCCGAAAACGGCCATTCTCACCGGACCCGATCGCAGGATCGATCACTCGCTTTGCGACGGTTGCGGAAACTGCGTGGCTGCCTGCCTGACCCGGGCCCTGAGAATGATCGGAAAAACATGGGGGACGGCGGATCTGCTTGCGGAGGTGCGGAAGGATCGGGATTTTTTTATCTCCTCCGGGGGAGGGGTCACCCTGTCGGGCGGCGAGCCGATGCTGCAGGCCGCTTTCCTGAAGGGGTTCCTGCC
>Ga0210051_1003979_pt1 | contig 14559 bp, 13 predicted proteins | sample CryGey092014_all_FD_185464 | JGI IMG/M metagenome (GOLD analysis project Ga0210051, IMG submission 185464) | Groundwater microbial communities from aquifer - Crystal Geyser CG23_combo_of_CG06-09_8/20/14_all (SPAdes) (version 2) | ecosystem: Environmental > Aquatic > Deep subsurface > Groundwater...
TTTTCTTAATTTGCTGCATCTGCCGAGTGTAAACTGGCTCTTCAGTACTACCTGGGCTATGCCAGCGGTAATCTTAATGAGTGTCTGGAAAGGATTAGGATACAATATGGTTATCTTCTTAGCCGGTCTGCAGGGTATACCCCAGATGTATTATGAATCAGCTAAAATAGATGGAGCAGGTAAGTTTCAAGCTTTCAAAAATATTACTTTACCCTTGCTTTCTCCAACTACCTTTTTTGTCTTGGTTATATCTATTATTTCTTCATTTCAAGTATTTGACCAAATATTTGTAATGACCTCCGGAGGTCCAGCCCATGCTACGGAGGTGATTATCTATTATATTTATCACAATGCTTTTCAAATCTTTAGAATGGGTTATGCCTCAGCCTTAGCTTTTTGCTTATTTATAATTATCTTTGCTCTTACTCTTTTGCAGATAAGACTTTCTAAGAGATGGGTATTCTATTAGGAGGATAATCTCAAATGCCAAAGCTCAAATGTCAAATCAAACTCAAAATAACTTCTACAGGGCTTTAGCCCATGGTTAAAGGGACTTAAGTCCCTCGAACCCTCAGCTAAAGCTGGGTAGAAAGAAGTAGTCAAGCAGTAGTGAAGGATAGTCAATTCTTGACGGTTTACGAAGTAAACCTCTTGACGCGAAGCCCTTGACTGCCTTTGGCAATGTTTGACAGTTTAAATTTGGAGAGGGAAATGAAAAGAAAGCAGGAAAAGATAATCGGAAAATTTATAGCCTACCTTCTCCTTTCTTTGGGTGCTTTGGCTATGATTGTGCCTTTTATCTGGATGCTTTCTACTTCCTTAAAAGAGCCAAGTCAGGTCTTTATCTACCCACCTAAGTGGATACCTCAGGCCTTAGCCTTTAAGAATTATCTTAAGACCTGGACTTTAGTTCCCTTTGGCCGATTCTTCATAAATAGCCTCCTGGTAGCTGTTTGGGTAACTTTTGGCCAGCTTCTAACTTCTTCTTTAGCTGCTTATTCCTTTGCCCGACTAAGGTTTCCGGGACGAGACACTCTATTCATAATATTTTTGGGCACAATGATGGTCCCTTTTCAGGTAACTATGATTCCAGTCTATATCTTAATGCGAGAATTAGGCTGGGTGGACACTTATTATGCTCTAATCATTCCTAACCTATTCAGTGCTTATGGCTGTTTCTTACTCCGTCAGTTCTTTTTAACCATTCCTAGCGAATTAGAAGATGCAGCTAAGATAGATGGTGGTAGTTACCTGACAATCTATAGTAAGATTATTTTGCCTTTAGCCAAGCCGGCTTTAGCTACTCTGGGAGTCTTCACCTTTATGGCTTCCTGGAATAGTTTTATCTGGCCTTTAATTGTAGTCAATTCTATTGAAATGCAGACCTTGCCTTTAGGATTAGCTTCTTTTCAGGGTTTATATACTACTGATTGGACCCTGCTTATGGCTGGGACAGTAATTGCTCTCATCCCGGTCTTGATTATCTTTATCTTTGCCCAGAGATTCTTTATTGAAGGAATAACCTTGAGTGGGGTGAAGGGGTGACAAAGAAGATTAAGAATAACCGCTTAAGAATCTCTTGCCTATTAGTTACTCTCTTTATTATAACTCTACTTAATGTTTCTGCCCGGGCAGAATACCCGCGTTATGTCTTAATTACTATCCTTCACACTAATGACCTGCACGGGAATATCAAGATGGGAGAAAATCCTAACTCCTCTGAGGATAGAGGAGGATTAGCCTGCCTGGCTACCAAAGTTTTAGAGATAAGAAAGAGACAGCCTCAGAGTCTATTCTTAGATGCAGGAGATATTATCCACGGCACTCCTTTAGTCTTTATCTTTAAAGGGGAGCCAATGATTCAGGCAATGAATTTAACTGGATATGATGCGGCAACTGTTGGCAACCATGATTTTGACTGGGGAAAAGAGACCTTAGAGAAGAGGATTAAAGAGGCTAATTTCCCTTTTCTCTCAGCTAATTTGACTGACCTTTTAGGTAAGCAGTGGGATGGAGTTAAACCTTATATAATTAAAGAGGTAAGTCAGGTTAAGATTGCTATACTTGGTCTAACTACCCCCCAAACCAAAGATATAGCCTGGGAAGGAAATTGGGAAGGGGTAGAATTTTTTGAGCCAGTTAAAACAGCAAAAGAGTACCTTCCTGAGCTTAAAGAAAGAGCTGATATAATCATTGCCTTGACTCATCTGGGGAAGAAAGAGGATGAGAATTTAGCCAAAGAGGTCCCGGGGATTGACATTATTATTGGTGGGGATTCTCATACCCAGATAGACCCTTTATGCTGGGTTAATAGGACTATGATTGCTCAAGCTGGCGCTTACGCCCAGTATTTAGGGAGAATTGACCTGATAGCCAAGGAGAAGAAGGAGGGAGGATATGAGATTGTAAGTGTAAATGGAAGAGATGGAATTTACTGGAAGGACTTAGGAGATGCAGATTATTATCAGCAGTTTCCACGCTCAGCCTTAATTAAGATAGATAAAGACTTGCTCCCCCTAGAGGATATTGAGAACCTTTGTTCTCCTTACTACCAGGAATTAAATAAAATCTTAAATACTCACCTGGGGGAGACAGAGGTCTTCCTTGAGGGAAAGAAGGCTGAACTAAAGGAGACTAACTTAGGCAACTTAATTACTGATATTATACGATCTGAGACTCAGGCTGACCTATCCATCTTTGATACCACTATAATTAAGGATAATATTCCTCCCGGAGAGATTAAGGTTAATCAGCTCTTTAAGGTTCTCCCCTTCTATACCGCTCAAAATATAGTCCTAATAAGAATCTCTAAAGAGAAATTAAGAAAGGTATTGGAACATTCTGTGGGGGAGAAGTTTCGCCGTCTTCCTCTCCTTCTGCAGGTCTCTGGCTTTTCTTTTACTTATAATCCCCACCTGCCTTCAGGAAGCAGAGTTTTAGAGATAAGAAGAGAAGGGAAGATCTTAGATGAGAAAGAGTCTTGGACTTTAGCCACCACCGCTCATTTGATTAAGGGAGGAAGTGGTTTTGAGATGTTGAAGGAGAGTGAGGTGATTGAAGATACAAAGACCTGCGTCCGAGATATGGTCATCCAGGGTATAAAAAAGTTAGGAAGACTTAATCCTCAGATAGAGAGAAGGATTACCGTGAAATTTTGATAATATTATGTGAGACGACAGTCTAGATGGCTGATGGCTCATAGCTGATGGCTCATGGCTAGTGGCTCATAGCAAGAAGAACTAACAACTAAAAACTAACAACTAACACCTAACAAAGGGAGGGATAAAGATGGCTATATCTGAAGAGGCTAAAGCCTACTTTGAGTCCGGGAAAGTCCTCCTTCAAAGAGGAGAGTCAGGCTTGCTCCTGGATGAAGCTATTGATAAATTCAGGAAAGCCTTAATCTCCGCTCCTAATTATCCTGACCTTCATTTTTATTTAGGGATTGCCTATTTCCGCAAGGGAGCTTTAAATAAAGCAGTTGAGCAGTTTCACCAAGTTATAGAACTAAGCGGCGATTACCAAAGCACCCATCTGCAATATGCTCATCTTCAGTTAGGGATTATCTATATCAAGCAAAAATCTTGGGAGCAGGCAAGACTTTCGCTTGAGAAGGTTTTAGAGATGAATCCCAGCTCAGCGGAGGCTTATTTTAATCTCGGAGAGGTTTATTTTAAGATGAGTAAGCAAGGACTGGCTGACCTGGAGCAGGCTTTAAAGATGTATAAAAAAGCAGTTAGCTTAAATCCTGATTATCCCGAAGCTCATGTTGGCCTGGGCCAGGTTTATCGGGAGAAGAAGATGTTTAGCGAGGCAGGTGATGAATTTAGAAAAGCAGATGAGTTAGAGGAATATCAAAGGGGGATAAGATGAGTGTAAGCCCTCTGGGTCCACCCGAGCAATCTAAGGGGATAAAGATAAAGGACGCCGCTCTTTACCCCGTTAGAGGTCATGTTATACCAAGTAGTAAGATTGATATTTCTAACGGGGTTTACCTTGAAGGCAAAAGGATTCCCCTCTATAGCGGCAGTATGCATTACTGGCGAATAGAAAGAACTCTGTGGAGTGAGACTTTAGATAAGATTAAAGAGATGGGATTCTCTATTATCTGCACCTATATCCCCTGGAGTGTGCATGAGGTAAGAAGAGGTGAGTTTGACTTTGGAGAGATAAAACCAGAGAAAGACCTTCTCTCCTTTTTTTCCCTTTGCCGGGAGAAAGGGATTTATCTCTTAGTTAGACCAGGACCACATATCAATGCTGAGATTACTTATTTTGGCTATCCCAAAAGAATTTTTGCTGATTATGAGCTTCTCTCCCGCAGTGCTGACAATACCTTAGTCTTTCTACCTACTCCACCCCGAATGTTCCCGGTACCCAGTTATGCCAGCGAAAAATTTTACCAGGAAGTAGGAGTCTACTTTGATGCTCTTTGTCCGATATTAAAGAAACACTTATATCCCGAAGGTAAGATTATTGGTATTCAAGCCGATAACGAGCTCTCACTCTTCTTTCGCACTGACCCCTATGACCACGATTATTCTCAAGGAGCAATAGCTTTATACTTTAGATTTTTAAAGGAGAAATATGGAGATATAAAAAAACTAAATGAGGTTTATAGAAGCAACTACCCTCACTTTTCTTCTCTTCTTCCTCCCCGGGAATTTAAGGCTAAAAAGAAAGAAGAGCTTCCCTACTACTTAGACTGGGCAGAGTTTAAAGAGTATTATATTATTTATGGAATAGAGCGGATTGCTGAAATGCTGAAAAGTAGGGGGATTAACAACATTCCTATCTATCATAATTATCCTGTCCCCTTCCCTACCACTCCCTTTAACTTACTTAAGACTGAAGAAAGAATAGATATTCAGGGTGTGGACTCTTATCCTCACAAGGAAGATTACAATCAGATAAAAAAAGGGATTGAGTTTGTCTCTACCTTAAGCCGTCTTCCCTTTATTCCCGAATTTTCTTCCGGCTTTAATCTCTGGGGAGGACTACCCATAACCTTAGAGGACCAAAGGTTCACTACTTTAGCTGCTTTTATGCATGGATTAAAAGGAATAAATTTCTTTATGTTAGTAGAAAGAGAACGTTGGTATGGCTCTCCGATAACCAGAGATGGGAGAAAGAGAGATGATTATTACAAATTTTATCAAAAGGTAAATAAGCTCTTAAAGGATATTGACTTGAATAATCTTAAGAAGAAGAGTGAGCTAATACTTCTTAACTCACCTCTTTATGACCGATTAGAGCTATCTTCTTCTTTAATCAGTCCCCTAACTCCCCTAGCCTTAGAACTCTTAGGTGCACCAGTAAACCTCTGGGTGAGTGAGGAAAAATTAGGATTTAAGGATGCTATTCAATTAGAATACAAAAAGCTCTGGGAGGCACTTTTCAAAGGCTTAACCCTTAGTCGTTATGCTTTTACCTTAGGAATTAGCACCATGAGCCTCAATAAGCTGAAGAGATACAAAATAGCCTTTCTACCTACCTTTGAGTTTATGGAGAAGGATACTCAGGAGAAATTATTAAAATATGTTGAAGAGGGAGGGATATTAGTCATTGGTCCCCGCCTGCCGCTCTTTGATGAGGCAATGAATGAATGTTTAGTTCTCAAGGAAAAATTACTTTCTCCTGTATCTTCTCTTAGCCAGGCTAGGTTAGGTGATCTAAACCTAAAGAGTATTGATTTGTTTGAGACTGAAGGACTCTTAAAGATTGAAGGAAAGACAGCCGCTTATGTGAAGGAAGTAGGTAAGGGTAAGATAGTTCACCTGGGATTTCTCCTTGCCGAATTTGATGAATTTATAGTCCCCAAGGAGTTGATTAAACTAATTGAAAAAATTGCTAAATTGGCTGACCTAAAAAAGACCTTTCCGGCTGACAGTCCTTATATTGATACCACCTTTCACTATTCTAATTCTCACAAAGTCTTATTTGTAGCTAACCCCACCAGCTCCCCAAGAGAGACTAAAATTAAATTTGAGGGCAACTTAAGATTTAAAGACCTCACAGAAGGAGAAGAAATTAGTGGTGAAGGAGAGGTCTTGATGAAAATTGAGCCTTGGACAGTGAAGGTTTTTGAAGTAGAGGGGGTGGTGTTTTATTAGTTGATGTATATTGAGAGAAACAACGGGTAGGTTTCTGCCTCTGCTTCAACCAGATGAGAGCAGAGGCTCTCATCTACCCTAATAGGGTTCATTATGGCCAGGCTGTTAAGAATAGAATTTCCCCGACTCTTTATCATGTCGCCTCAAGAGAAAATAAAGACCTGACCCCTTGACTCTCAACTGCTCAAGGTAAATCTGGCGAATTTGAGAAAAGACCTCTTGGTAATCCTTTGTCTTATAATCAGGATAAGTCCAGGGATAGGGCTTAAATGTTTTATCTTGATAATAAAGGGTTACCTCAGCATAAATCCCTTCCCTTAGGTAAATGCGGTGAGAATAATCTTTAGTAGTAGCAAGAACTAATTTAGATAAGGACAGGTAACCCGGGTCAAGGTTAATCTGGCGATTATCTTGAAGAGAAAACTTTTCTTCTAACTGGTTGGTAAAGAGCTTAATTTCAGCTAATTTTTCAGGGTCAAAGGGCTTTTGAAAACTAACAAATCTCCTCTTAAGATGTTTTCCCATCTCCTTCTCATAATAATCAGTATGAACAAAAGGCAAAATCTCACTTTCATAATCAATCATTCCAAACTTTGAGGAAAGCTCAGTTTGGGATAGCTCAAATAATTCCTCCCGCCCAGCAATCATCCCGACAATTAACTTTACTGGTCTTACCTCTTTAATCTTTCCCACTCCATATCCCTCAAACAGTCCACGATCCACTTTTTAGTCCACCCGGTAGGAGGGCATTTATGCCCGATACTGTGGGAGGGGTCTTGCTGACCTTTGGAGTGCATTGACCATGTTCTTTGGAGTGCATTGACCATGTCAATGCATGCAACAACACGGTTGTTGCACTCCATAATGGTTGTTGCACTCCAAAAATGGTTATTGCGGTCCATAGAGGTCAAACTTTCGTTTGACACTTCATGGTTATCAGCTTCCAATAATCTTCCCATCTTCAATCTTTAATCTTCTAATCCTAATGCGAAGATGTCTCCCACCTGCCTAAAGGCACTCCTACCACTTCTTACTTCTCCCTTCTTTTCTGCCTTTAGGGATTCAAGGCAGTATAAGCAAAGACAAAAATAGCAAAAAGAATAGTCAAAATTAAAGCAATTATCCCTGAAGAGAGGACAATCTTTTTGTCCTCCTCACTCTCAAAAAGGTCCTTAAATTTCATCTTCCCCTCCTTTCCTCTCTTACATCACAAACCCAACTGCCTTTGTATCCTTAATTGAAATTTCTGTTTCCCGTCCTCTACTTTCCACCTTCCCGCTATCAAAGTCAACCACCTTTACAGCTTTCTTAAATCTCACCCTTACTGTAATATCTTTGCTATCTGTATTCACAAAAAGATACATCTTTTCTCTTTTAGTCCTTCGCTTGAGAACACTTATGAATCTTGAATCTCCTTTTACTGGAATTATCTCAAAATCCTTATCTAAATCTTTGAGAACTTCACTCAATGCTTTTAAGTTTTTACTCGTAGGAAGAATGCCAAAGTCAGTCCTGATAAAGCTTGCCTTTTTATTTCTGTAAATCTCTGTCTTTCCTATGTCCGGTAAAGCCAATAAGACCTTTAATATTCTCTCCCCAATATCGCTAACTACCTTTCCCAGTCCCAAGGGAAAACTTAAGGGAGTAGCAATTGAATCAAGATTTATTAGTGGTTTGATTGGTCTTCTATCCAGTATTTTATCATCTATGCCAAAGGTCTTCTTTGACCAGCTCCTAACTTTTTTATCTTCCTGGTCAATTCCCTCTGAGGGGACAACAGTAGTTGCTAAAATCTTAATCTTATTCTTTACAGCCTCCTCAATCTTTTTCATCACCTTTAATGAGATTAAGGGAGTTGAAGGTAGAATTAGGGCACTATACTCTTCGTCCCCCATTCTTATTTTTCCATTTTTAAATTCTGCTCCCAGCAACATCTTCTCATCAAGAAAATCAAAGTCTAGATGAAGCAGGGAAAGATTAAGACTTATAAAGCTCAACTCATTAAAGATAAGGCTCAACTCCGGGTTGAGTAACGATAAATTATATTTTGCCAGGAGGGATTCAACTGGATAATACACAGCAACATCAGGGTTGTGCTCTCCAGAGGAGGTAAAATAAGAGAGCCTCTTTATGTATTGGGAAAAACTTCCGTACTCATTCCAGTAATCTGCTTGAATAAATTGACTTGGCGGTGCATCATACTTTCTAAAGCCTTCGGTTGACATATAAAATGCATGGGGATTTAAAAGATTCACCCCTTGTGCATAAAGCCAGTTAGCAATCTTTCTCAGGTCATTAAGTTTCATACCCCTACCTGAGCCTCCAAATGCCTCACAAAGAACACGATTGCTTCTGATGTAATGGGCAACTGAGGAGACAATCTTAGGATGTATTCCAAAGCATATCCTTCCCAGATGGTCAAGACCAGGAAGATGAAAATTTCTGAGGACTTCAAAGATATTCCCCTGAGCAGCAAGCTGTAAAACAATTGGTTCTTCACCAAGTATATGTCCGGTATAAATAACCTTATGCCTCTCAGACCACCTCTTTATCTGATTATGGAAATTCTCAGAATAAACCTTGGTTACTGTCTTCCAAAAATCACAACGAAACCTTTCACATCCTTCTATATTTAAGAAGAGTAGAGGGAGCCTCTCCTCCATTTTATATTTATTCTCTTTATAAAAATATTCCTCCAAGTCTTCTGTCCAGGGAATTATCTTCTTCATAAGTAACTTATCCAAGGAAAGATGATGAATTAATGTAACCTCATCAGAGAAGAATCCCGGAATAGTCTTACCAAATTCACTCTTATATCTCTTTAAATATTTTTCATGAGTTAGATTAAGAAACTCTTTAACTGCATCTTTATTCATCACATCAATATAATCATCAGTCTCAAAAAGATTGAAAAGAACTACCACCTCTCCCTTTTTAATCTGAATCTCTTTTTCCTGAAGAAGTCTTTTGGTAACATTTTTCATCTCCTTACCTCTAACAAGATAAGCATATTTTACTCTTTCCTCCATTTTTACCCCGTTAGAAATCATGTTATGCCAGATAGCAAGGTTGACATTTCTAATGGGGTTTACTCTACCCGATGTATGCAAAGATACAATAAGATATTTAGCCCTAAACTCAGGATGTTTTACCGGGATGGTCATTCCTGCTGTTCCTGAAGGCCAGTCAAACTCATCATAAATCCAGGCTTTCATCCCTTTCTTCTTGGCAATCTCAATTATTTGGGAGATTATTTTCCACCAGGGAGCCCTAAGATAGGGAGTAGGTCTTTTCTTTCTCTCCTCAGTAAAATACTTTGCATAAAGTGTTCCTCCAAATATTCCTAAAGATAAAGGAGACTTAATATAATCAGGAACTTCCAATCCCATCCTTGGATGAATAAAAAACTGCTCTACTTTCTTTTCTTTCATCTCACTTAGTTGCTGCTCAATCTCATCTCTTTTGGGAATCTTGTTTATAAACCAGAAAGGAATAATTGAATATTCCCTCCCTGGATTTTTAAAAACTCTTAAATTAAAATTTTTCATTGTTATTTTCTCAAACTTTTAATCACTTTCCCCTTTAACTTCCGCCTCAGCTGATACGACCTTGTCATCTTACTTTTCTTAAGAAGAACCCTGGCATCCTCGTAATCTTCCTCTAATCCTAATTTTCTAGCTAAAATCATATCCTCTAACTCATCTTCGGGCAAACTCTCTAAAAAATGACTACTGCCTCATATTTTCCCTTAGGGTTCTTCTCTAAAAAAGAGAACTTCCCATTATCATAAATAGCTCTTACTGCTTTTAGCATCACATCTGCCCTCCTTTACTTTCTTAGGCTTTGTCCCAAGTTTGTATGATACTGTCTCCTGCTCATTCAGGATTTGTTCTTCTGTAATCGCTGATTTTATATCAGCGTTCCTTATAGGCGCCAATTAAAACCTGTTCCTGACGGGTTTTATATCAGCGTTTTAGTTCAAAAATTTCATCTAACTACAGTATAGCACATATGTTAAAAATGTCAAGAAAAAGAGAGGGGAGAAAAATTTTGAAGTCACTTACTCCAAAGAGTGAAAGCAAGTATTTATTTAAGACAAGGTATTTTTCTATGTTCATAGATTTTCCCCTAACAAAATATCTTTAGAAAGTTGGACCTCAGGAATTTTCTTTTCTATAGGTAAATATAAATTAACTGGAATATCCAAGTCCTGTAAATAATTGCAAAGTAATGGCCCAACTATTCCCCAATCCAACCAGCCAAGTCCACATCCAAGTGCTGGTATAGATAGAGATTCTATTCCATCTTTTTTATAATTGTTAACAAGCCATACTAAGCCCTCTTCAATACCTTTAATATCTGCCATCTCTTTCCAATGATGTTTTGTGGGGAAAAGAAGAAACCAGGTTCCAAAATTTGCGTTTGACAATCTTTCGGGTTCATCCGCTATCCAAAATTGAAGGTAGGTTATCAATATGCGTGATATAATAAATCTCTCTTAATTTTAACATTTCATCCTTCCATTAATCTTTTAAACTCAGGTTCAATATAACGGATTGGCACCGTCCATTCTTTTTGACACTACTGATTCTCTTCCTCCACAACCTTTACTGGTAGGGGAAGGGTCCCGCCTTTCAGGCTTGTTGCGATAATCTCAGCCTCGGATAGACTGAGGTTTCCTTTAATAATGACTACCCCTTTTGTAATCACCGAGTGAATCTTGGAAGCTGAGAGAACTTCCTCATCAAGAATTATAGCTAAAGTCTTTCCAATGCTCTGCCCGGTGAACTGAGTTAGCTTTTCTTTGCCTTCGGTGTTAAAGTAAAGCTCTATCTGGGGCAGGTTATCATATTTACATCTTCCTACCTCAACCCCCTCAAGGAGGCTTCCCTCTAACTCTACTATATCCTTAACCAGGTAGGGCTTTTTAATTATCTCTCCACTTAAAGGGTCTATCTCTCTTTGATAAAGTATTTTAAACCCGGGGGGGGTCTCACCCGATAATGCTCTCTCTAACCTCTTTTTATTATCCCAGATTAATCTAAATTGGAGCAAGCCTCTTTTAGTGATAATCTTTTGAATCTCTTCTTGATTCTTTACTTTGGAGACCGAAATCTTAATTTTTCCCCTTTCTCTTTCTACCTGAACTCCTTTTAAGCCAAAGTTTTGCAGACGAGCTTTAAGGATAGTAGTTAAAATCTTTAAAGCTTCCTCTTCTTCCGGGGAATCTTTTAAAGAAGAAATATCTGCTTGAAGGACGAATTTAGTTTGGTACTTTTCTTCTAAACCTAGAGGTAAAGCCAAAGTTAAAGAGATATTAAAATCAGAAAACTCAACCCGATAGACTAATTTTTGCTCTTCTTTCTCTCTCTTTTTAATCATCACAACTTCAACACACTTAAGCTCTCTTGAGCCCTTAACTACCCAGGTCTTTCCCTTAAACTCTTTAACTTCACCTTCTTCTTCTAGCCACTTCTGACTTAAGGCTTTTAAGAATTTATTACTGGGAATAAATCCATAAACCAGGCAATCAGTATCCGTTCCCGGAAAAGTTATCTCGGTTATAAATTTTGCTTCACTTGCCATCTCAGGAATAAGAGACAAATTTAAGACTTTATCAAGATTAGTCCCTCTCTCTTTCTCCTCCCAGCTACCATCAGTTAAATTCCTTTCATAAAGTATATCTTCTAATAAAAATAGGTCCCGGGGTCGGGGGAGTCCTTCTTTCCTGACTACTCCCTTAATCCGCACTCTTTGCCCGGGAAGAACCTCACCTTCCATCTCCTCCAGAGTCTCTCTCCCTCCTCCCTCAACAAATTCCAAGCTTAACTTGAACTTATAACCTGACAATAAGTTAAGCTTGTTTAAAGGTGAGTAATATACTTCCTCTAAACTTAAGCCAAAGACTTCACTACTTAAGAAGAAGAATATTACTAAACTTAAAAATGTTACTACTTTTTTCATCTTTTCCCTCCTCTCCAATAGGCACCATCAGGTAACCTTTCTAAACTCTCTCCTCTTAAAAACTTACCCAGCACTTGATTAAAGACCTCTGCTCTTTCAAAAAGAGGGCAGTGACCTGCTTTTTCAATGACTATATAGTAAGAATCAGGAATGCCTTTATAAAGCACCTCAACTGCTCTTTCTTTAACTAAAATATCTTTCTCTCCCCGGAAGATTAAAGTGGGAGCTTTAATCTGTCCCAATCTATTACTAACATTCCAATGAAACATCTCATGAGCATATCTCATTATTGACTTAACTTCCGCATCGGTCGTCTTATCTGCTTCTTTTATTAGCCAGCCCTTTAATTCCTCAGAGAGGCATTTGTAATTTGCCGTAAGCTTTAGAGCATAAAATCTTCTCAGAGAAGGAGTTATCCATCTTGGTTTAATCAAAGGGAGAAGGAAGACTAACTTGTTTAGAGGAGAATGAATAAGATTAGGCTCGGAAGTACTATCTATTATAACTAATCTTTCTACATCCTCAGGATAAGTTAAGGTATATTGAAGAGCAATCATCCCCCCAAAGGAATGTCCTAACAAGGTTGCCTTTTGACCTATTTCCAGCTGAAGCAAAGTGTCCCTTAGATCATCAGTGCAAATCTCTAAGGACCCCTCAATACCATCTAAGGGATTAGACTTTCCAAACCCTCTTAAGTCGAGGGATATACAGCGAAAACTACGGGAAAAAGCCTTTATTTGATGATAAAAGACACCACTATCCCCTCCCAAGCCGTGAAGAAAGACCAAGGGTTTACCTTTACCCAGATCATGATAGTGAATTCTTATTCCATTAACTAAAGTAAAAGACAAGCTACCTCCTAAAAATAGGGACAGCGACCATTTTTCATCCTACTCTTACTGTTCTTATCATTAAGTTAATTTTATCATAAAACTTTTATTTTGTCAAAAATAGTTGCTAAAAAATGGTCGCTGTCCCTATTTAATTGACTTTTGATAGAGTATATGTTAAAATATAATCTGAGGGTAGAAGATGACAATTGAAGAATATTTATTAGCGGCAATAAAAAACGAAGCCTCGGATTTGCACCTGGCTAATGGAAAGCCGCCGGTTCTGCGTATTGATGGGCAGTTGCGTGTGCTTAAAGCTGATGCACTTAGGGGAGATGAGATTCAAAAGATGGTTTATAGTATGCTTACCAATGACCAGATTCAAAGACTTGAAGAGACAAAGGAGCTTGACCTTTCCTACGGGATAGCCGAGGGTCGCTTTAGGGTAAATGTGCACTGGGAAAGAGGTTCCTTAGGGGCATCTTTTAGAACTATTGCGGCTAAGATTCCTACACTTGAGCAGTTAGAGATGCCCAAGGTGGCTTATGATTTAGCTCGTTTGCATAAAGGGCTGGTCTTAGTAACTGGCCCAACCGGCAGTGGAAAGTCAACTGCCCTGGCTTCAATGATTGATTTAATTAACACCGAAAGAAATTGCCATATCGTTACTTTTGAAGACCCCATAGAGTTTCTTCATCTGCATAAGAGGAGTGTGGTCAAACAGCGAGAGGTGGGGATGGATACTCTATCTTTTGCTAATGCCTTAAGGCATGTCCTCCGCCAGGACCCGGATGTCATCTTGGTCGGAGAAATGCGTGACCTGGAAACAATTGCGGCAGCAGTTACCTTGGCTGAGACTGGACACTTAGTCTTTGCTACTTTACATACCCAGGATGCTGCCCAAACGGTAGACAGAATTATTGATGTCTTTCCACCCCATCAGCAAGCCCAGATTAGAATGCAGTTATCAGTCTCCCTGCAAGGAGTGGTCTCTCAGATATTGCTTAACCGGGCTGGAGGAGGAAGAGTAGCTGCTCGGGAGATAATGATTATTACCCCGGCTATTGCCAATCTTATCCGGGAAGGGAAGACCCACCAGATTTATTCAGCTATCCAGACCGGAGCGGCTAAGGGAATGATTACTATGGACCAAGCCTTAAACAATCTTTGTCAGAAAGGACTTATCTCTCGGGAGACAGCACTTACTTATGCTTCCAATCCGGGCGAAATAAGGTGAGATTCGTAAATCGTAAAGGGTAGAGAGTAAATTGAAGATTGAAAGATGGTAGGAGGGCACTTATGCCCGATATTGTGGGAGAGGTCTCCTGACCTTTGGAGTGCATTGACCGTGTCAATGCATGCAACAACAGCTTTGTGCACTTTGGTAGAGACGACCCGGCGGGTCGTCTCTACAATCAGTCAAACTTTCGTTTGACACTCCAGGTTGTTGCACTCCAAAGGAGATGTCTCCCACCTGCCTAAAGGGTGCGCCTACCGATTTGAATGACATCTTTAGAATTTAGTAATTGGGATTTACGCCGAAGGCGTCCGGGGGTTAGTTGATGAGCAAAGAGCTCTCTTTTGAGGGTATTCCTATATTTGTGGAATTAAGAAAAGAGGAGTTAGATAAGATTAAGCCTCTGGTTAGCTTA
>Ga0210051_1003983_pt1 | contig 14553 bp, 13 predicted proteins | sample CryGey092014_all_FD_185464 | JGI IMG/M metagenome (GOLD analysis project Ga0210051, IMG submission 185464) | Groundwater microbial communities from aquifer - Crystal Geyser CG23_combo_of_CG06-09_8/20/14_all (SPAdes) (version 2) | ecosystem: Environmental > Aquatic > Deep subsurface > Groundwater...
AAGAAGTTCAACCGGGAGTGGTGGGGTTACGGTCTGAAACCTGATTTTCAGATGTATCTTGAATCGCGCGAAGGTTTTTTCAAATATCGGGCAGGGGGGTCAGGTTGGTTGAGCTTATATCCCTGGAAGGGATCAACCTTTGTAACCGGCCTTCAGTTTTATCCTCTGAACACCGTCCCGGTGGAAAATGTAGGGGATACTTCGATACCCGTTAGAGGTGACGTTGCGCTCTATAAAAGCCAGCGTGAGGCTCTGAGTATGCTTATGTACGATCAGATTCATAAATTTCAAAAAGAGATCTATGGAAGAATTGCTGTCGGTTTTTTGGAAGTGCAATATGCTGGAGTGGATGGTGAAATAGCGAGGCCGTTCTTCGGCGGGCGGCTGATGCTGGGGCTCTCCGGCAGCGTCGTGAAGAAGCGGGACCCGGACCGGGCGCTGGGGCTCAAAGAAAACGATTTCAGGGACCGCTATGAGACGGCTTTCGTCAACACGCGCCTGAACCTCCCGGAGGTGGAGGCGGCGATCGATCTGAAGATGGGGCAGTTTCTGGCGGGCGACCGGGGGACGCGCATAACGCTATCAAAATTTTTCAACGGCGTGGTGCTGTCGGCCTGGTACAGCGAGACGAATACGGACCTCTTTACGGACAACTTCAACCGGGGCTACCATGACAAGGGGATCGCCGTGACGATCCCGCTACGGCTATTCGGCGGGACCGATTCCAAGACCTCCTACGGATTCGGCATCTCCCCTTGGACGCGCGATGTCGCCCAGGACATCGACCACTTCAACACCCTCTTCGACCACATCGGCCGCAACACCGACATCTACCTGAAAAAAGACGCCCTCTCCCGAGACTACCGCAACGCCGGCTTTAAATAGGGACAGCGCGGATCATGCCAAAGTGGTGAAGATGATGCAAAATGATATCAAAATCATACCCCTCGTCACCACGACCGATTCCCGGTTTGTCGTCTTTTCCGAGTTGTGCCCGAAAAGGTGGAATGGATCGTCTGGCTACGGGAGATCCGCGATATCACTCAGATCCTGATGAACACGGCTGTAACCGCCGGTGTCGTGCTGAGGCTGTGTTAAAAAAACCGATCAAAGTGTGATCCAATTCACACTCTTTGAAAAATATTTCTTGACATGAAGGAGGTGATGGGTTTAAAAGACTACCGTACACTTTCCACCAGTAGAAAAGCTCGGTCATTCGTGGTTTGCATACAATCGATATCCACGGGAAATACCATCAGTGGTTAACGTCTCAAAGGGTTGTTATTTCAAAGTGTTTTTAGGCTTATTTTATGTCTTTCAAAGAAGGAGGCAGTGGATCATGCGGAAATTCAGAAAATACTCGATTGGCGTTGCACTCTTGTTTGTTATAACGCTTGCGATTCCTCTTCAGGTGTTTGCTCAGGCTCAAGGCGCCGCGGGCGGTGGTGCGGCCGCAGGCAGCGGAGCTGCCGGTGCGGGCGCTGCCGCGGGCGCGGGCGCTGCCGCCGGAATCACCGCGGGTACGATAGCGGTTGGCGTCGCCGTGGCCGCTGCAGCGGTTGCCGCTGTTGCAACGTCCACGGGTTCGGAAACGACGACGACCCATCACGCCACCACCACCCACCATTAATCGGGTGAGCATGCGATTGGTTTGAACATGTCGAATTCCCCGGAACAGCTTCCGGGGAACTCCGGTTGCAGGAGACCCCTGTCATGGTCGAAGGATCGAATCATGACGGGGGTGAGAGCCTCCGGGATTTCGATCCTCCGTCGTTTTTTCCCATCCGTGCCGATGAAGAAATTTTCCCCACTGACATTTTTCCTTGTGGTCGCTTTGCTCTGTTGCATGGCGTTTCCCGCCGTGATGCGGGCCGCCGCGGACCCGAAGGAGGAGGCTGAAATCCTCAACGCGGCGGAATCCCTCTTCCTGAGCATGGCGAAGCAGGATTTCCCGGCCGTCTGGCGGGGGCTCACCGCCGACACGCAGCGCTCTACCGTCCGGAACGTGCACAAGGCCGTCGTCAAGGCGGGTATGACGTTCAGCGAAGAGGAGATCCGGGCGGACTTCGAAAAGGGCGGGGGGCTTGCGCTGGACTACTGGGGAGGCTACCTCTCCCGGTTCGACCCGAAAACCGTCCTGGAAGAGAGCCGCTGGACCTTTGGCGAATTCAAAAAGGACCGCGCCGAGATCCTCCTCCGCTATCAAAAATCCGATTATGACGCGCACCTCAAGATGTTCCGCGAAGGCGGCCTCTGGAAAGTCGGCCTCGACGAAACCTTCTCCACCCGCCAGTAAAGCCCTGACCCCAAAACTGACCCCCAAAATAAAAAGAAAGGACGAACCGATGGAAGGGAAGAAAGAACCCAGGAAGCTTACGTTGACCAGCACCAAACAGGAGATGCTTCAGGCCTACAACACCCTCCTGAAGGAACTGCAGGCCAGGCAGGAAGGGGAGCTCAAGCCGGAAAAGAGGATCGAGGAGAAGAAGAACCGGGAGGCGGTTCAGGTGGCGGAATCCCTGACGGCGGAAGGGGTCGGCAAGGAGATCGCCGCGCTGAAACTGGAGATCGGCAAGACCCTGACCGGGATTTCCGACCAGTTGGAGGGCGAGGTGAGCCGGTTCGTCGCCATCCGCAACGCGATCGGCGCCAAGGAAAAGGAGCTCGCGGAACTCTACGAGATCGAAAAATCGGCCATGAGCCTGGCGGCCCTTATCGAGGCGCAGAATCAGAAGCGCCAGGAATTCGCCGCTGAGATGGAAGAGAAAAAGGAATCCCTCCGGCAGGATATCGAGACCACCCGCGCCGCGTGGGAAAAAGAGCAGGAAGAGCATGACGCCGCCGTCAAGGAGCGCGACACAGCGGAGAAGAAGAGGCAGACCCGGGAGAAGGAGGAGTTCGACTACGCCTTCTCCCGGGAGCAGCAGACCGCCGCCGACCGGTTCGCCTACGAGAAGGCGAAACTGGAGAAGGAGCTGAAGGATAAGAAGGAGCAGATGGAGCAGGAGCTGAGCGCGCGGGAGGCCGCCATCGCCGCAAAAGAGGCGGAACTCAACGACCTGCGGAAACAGGCCGTTCAGCACCCCAAGGAGTTGGAGACCACCGTCAACCGTGCGGTCAAGGAAACCTCCGAGCGCTTGCTCCTGGAGGCGAAGAGCCGGCAAGAGCTCCTGAAAAAAGAGGCCGAGGGCGAGCGCAACGTCTTTACGGCCCGCATCGAATCGCTGGAAAAGACGACGAAGGAACAGTCCGAGCGGCTCACTGCTCTGACCAAGCAATTAGAGGCGGCCTATCAGAAGGTCCAGGACATCGCCGTCAAGACGGTGGAGGGCGCCTCGAACAGCAAGTCCGTCGCCAGCCTCCAACAACTCCTCGGCGAGCAACTCCGCAAGCAGACCCCTGATAAATAGCGAAATGACGGGGTCAGGCCTTGATGGTGAGCTTTTGCCTGCCCTGGGTTTATCGCAGGGCGCCATAGCGTTTTCGAGGAAGAGGCGTAATATGAATCATGCGAAAACCAATAAAGATCAATCGGGGAAAGCGGGGGAGTCCTTCCTGTCAACAAAAGATATCCCCCCCCGCGAACGGCTTATTTTCGCCCTGGATGTCTCCTCTATTGATGAAGCAAAAGCGCTTGTTGAGCAACTTGATGATTCCGTCATGTTCTATAAGTTGGGCCTGCAACTTTTTATGGCCGGCGGCTACTTTGAATTCATCGAATGGCTTCGGGAACGTGGTAAAATAGTCTTTGTCGATTTGAAATTCTTTGATGTTCCTCAGACCGTTAAATCGGCAGTAATGCAACTAAAGAATCGCGGCGTCTATTTTGTCACGGTTCATGGAAATGACAAAATTCTGGAAGCGGCGGTTGAGCATAAAAACGGACTTAAAATCCTGGCCGTTACCGTGTTGACCAGTTTGGATGAAAGTGATTTAAAAGACTTGGGATTTCAATGCAACGTAGAGGAACTTGTTTATTCCAGAGCGAAAAGGGCTTTAAAAATTGGATGTGACGGCGTGATCTCATCGGGTCTTGAGGCGCCGCGATTAAGGCGTGATATTGGGGAGCAGTTCCTGATTGTGGCGCCAGGCATAAGGCCGGTCAAGAATGTAGATGATCAGAAGCGAACCGTAGATGTAAAAAAGGCTTTTTTAAACGGTGCAGACTATATCGTTGTTGGCAGGCCGATCAGGGAAGCAAAAGATCCCCATAAGGCCGCAGAAGACATACAGAAAATGATCGGTTCGTTATTCATCAGATAAAGTCACAAAATGGGGTCATGTCTTTAATTTCAAGACCGCCAAGACGGGTGACCCCCAAGACGCTCCGACTCCCCATAATCATCACGTAGGCTACAGGACGATTTTATAAGATTCATCAACGCCGATTTCGTGCTTTCCCGCATAGACGGCCCCGCTCCAGCCGTCGATGCTGATGAAATCTCCGCCACGGATGGTTCTTCCGTCGACCTTGCTGTACCCTTGCGACTCATAGACGTGAAGCTTGTTGAAGCCGACCACGCCGACTTTGTTGAGCTGGGGGATCGTGACCGCTGCATGGGACGTGCCGCCGCCCCTCGCCGTCAGAATGCCATCGGCCTTCAGGATAATGCCGACGTCGTCGGGAACCGTATCGGGACGGATCAGAATCAGCGCGGTTTCCGGTTCCTTTTCCCGGAAATGTTCGATCTCCTTTTCGGAATAGACCGCCCTGCCGGTCAGGGCGCCGCCGCTCACCCCGATGCCGATGCCGAGGAAAGACCGTTCAAGCTCCCCATCGGCGACAAAGGTTCGGACTTGGTCGGTTTCCCTCTGAACCATCTCCCGCGTCTGGAGGATATAGAGCCCTCTTTTCGTGTCGTTCTCAAACGTGAATTCGATCTCCTGCTGGTTGAATCCTTTTTCATAAACCAGCAATTCCGCGATCCGGACCAGTTCGCTGTAGATCTCCGGGAATTTCGTTTCCAGCGAGATCAGGGACTCCCTTTTCTCCGTAATTCTCTGTTTTTCCGAAATGGGAAAGGTTTCCACAAGACCGGAGACGATATCTTCCCCCTGAACGCAGAAGATGAAATCTCCGTTGATCGCGACGTCTTGCGAGGACCCCTTGGGATCCCGCGTAAAGATCACCCCTGACCCCGAGTGTTCATTCAGGTTGCCGAACACCATGGCCTGGACGATCACGGCCGTGCCCCATTCGTCCGAAAGATGTATCTGATGGCGGTAGATCCGCGCCTGTTCGGAATGCCAGGAGGCGAAAACGTCCAGGATGGCGTGCTGGAGTTGCTGGTAGGGATTGTCCAGGATCCGGATACCCCGCTTGACGATCGCCTCTTTGTAGGAAAGGGCTAACTGTTTCATCTGTTCCGGATTGAACTGAAATTTCTTCGCAACCGCATAACGGCTCTTGTAACTTTTCATGATTTCATCGAAGATATTCCGATCAATCCCCTGAAACATCGCCCAGGTCTGCAGGAATCGCCGGTATGAATCCCACGCCGCCCACGGATAATCTTCCTTTTGGGCAAGCCCCTCCGCAATCGTTTCATTGATCCCCACATTGAGAATGGAACACATCATCCCTGGCAGTGAAATCGTTGCGCCGCTCCGCACCGAAAGCAGCAGGGGGTTCCGGGGATCGCCGAACGTCTTTCCGGTAATCCGTTCAAGCTCCTTGATTTCCTTGTAAACCCTCCGTTTCAAATCCTTGTAAATATGTTTATACCCCACAATGCCTTCATAGCCCCGGAACACCTCCGTCGTGATGATGAATCCCGGCGGTACCGAGAGATTGAATGAGATCAGCTCCTTTAACAAATAAGCCTTGTTGCCGATGAGGATCTGGTTGTCCGCATCCCTGTTTTTTTTATAAAGGGTCGATATCGCCAATTCCGGGATATAGGCCATGACCAGATTGAGGATCTCTTTATTGTCCTTGAATTTTTCAAGCTCGGCGCTCAGCGTCCGGATGACGGCATTCACGAAATTATCCAGGACTTGCAGACCGAAGGCGGAGGCGATGATGGAACGGACAAAGTTTTCCGAGTACTGATAAAAGGCCTTCTGGTCCTTCGGCGCTATGATTTTATTGTGGGGACACGATGGGGCATCATGTCCCCATTCGTCACCATCGATCATCTGGCCGATAATGACAGGCAGGTTGGAGCGATGGGCGTCGATATAATAATCGCGGGTGATATCCTGAATGCCTTTGGCGATGAACTGGAAGATATCGATATACTGATCGATCGAAAACTGCCGGATCTGCAGGGCGCTCGTAATATACCTCAGCTTGGCGACAAGCCCTTCCGTGGCCAGGCCTTCCAGTTCGAGCGCCTTGATGTAGAGCCAGAGATATTCGTGAATTCTCAAGAGGGTGCTTTTGGTGATGAACTTGAGGTTCAGGGACTCCACCAGTCTTTCAAAAAGCATCGTGGCAAAGCTTTCAAGGCGAAACGTAAGCCCCATGGCCTCAAATTTTTCTTCACGATAGCTCCCGTACATGGACGGGATTCCGGCAGCAATATGCCGTTTATAATAGATATTTTCAAAATAGTCCATCTTTTGGGATGAAAGGACCTTCTCCTTCAGAACGGCGAGCATCGCCAGAACGAGGGTCAGGCTTTTGTAATAATCCTTTCTTGCCAGTGAGCGCTTGAGGGAACGAATTTTCCGCATATCCAGCAGACAGGAGGTCTCAAGGTCCCTGAGGATATCCATGTGCTGATGGAAATACTTGTTATAAATGAGCTGATAGAACCGGATCATCAGTTCGGCGCGCTCTTTTTCCCTCCCGCTGACGCCGGCGACGCAGTTGATCTCCTTTGATATTTTCTCGCGGTCCCATTCAAGCAATTTCGGAACATCGTCATGGATCTTCTGAAACAGGCTGCCGAAAATGATGTGAAGCTCGTCAAAATATTCGCCCGCAGCCTCAACCTCTCCGTAAACCTCCGCGGGCAGGTGGTCCTGCAGAGATCTCTTATCGCCCGAATTCCAGTAGCGAAAAATGTCTTCGATAAAGGGGACCAGGCGGCTGTTGCTTTCAACGTGAGACTGCTTCCGCAGAAAATAGATGAGCCTGTCGCGTCTGGCGGAAAGCTCATCCACCGCCGTGGAGATCGTCCGCAGCTCCCCCTCTGCGCCGATTTCGGTGAAATAGATCGGGAAGATTCTGAGGAGCTGCTTCACAAGATTGTAGGCAGGCAGGATATCGGCATTCAGGAGCCGGGAGATATCCTTCTGGAGAAGGTCCGTATCCCGGATGAAAACACCCTTCAATTTCAGATTGATGATGAGGGCTGAGAGAAGTCTCTTCGTCCATCTCGGCTTCCGGGAAATAATCTCCAGCCAGGAGCGGATGTTTTGAATGTGGGCCGGGTTCACCTGGATCTGCCATTCGGCGGTCGATCCCTTGACGTCGGGATGCTGAAAACCGAACGCCACGAGCTCCTCGATGAAGGTATCGACAAGAGAATGATTATTCAATTCAAAGATCTCTTTGGCCAGGGTCGTGATGCAATCGAGGATCGAACTCCGGTACTGACTCTGCAGGACCGTTTTTTTCCATAAACGGAATATCTCCCGGACAAGATCATTCACATTCCGATCGCTTTCCTCCTTCAACGCCCTTCCCAGGCAGCGATTGATCTCGATCAGGCCCGTGTTGTGGATATCCGACAGCCCGGCAACGCCCATCATCTTGAAAAGGAAATGGAGTTTCACCAGATAGCGGCGTCCTTCAAAGGCGCCTGATTTTTCAAGGGCATCGGCGATCACCAGATAACCGTTTGCGATCTGCGCATGGTCGGGCATCTCCAAGTACCGCGCAGGCCCATCCGCATCGGTCGCCGCCTGTTGATGAAGATCTTCGAGGCGGGCGATCAGCTTGCGGAGATGTTCGTGGGAAAGGGGTACAATCAGCTCACGATAGGCATCGCAATCTTCCCTGGTCTCGCCATCCGTTGAAAACCACAGTGAAGGATCGGGTTGCGTAAGCCAGTAGCGGTATGTCGATTGGAAGGCAGAAAAGAGGAGTCGGCTGACCTCATCCAGAATGGGGACAGGATGCCGCATCGTGTCCCCATGATTATCCATCATCCGCCTGGCGACGGCCTTCACATAACCCGATGATTTTTTCAAAAGCTGACCCTGTGACCGCGACAGATCGGCGAGAGATCGGAAGAGGGGGGGGAAAAGGGCCGCGTTTCTCGCCAGCCGGTTGCCGCTGTTAGAAAGAACGGTATTGAGATATTCAAAGCAATAACGGACGGCGTTGTCTCTGACCTCTTCGTCGCCGGCCGAAGTGATGACGGCAAGATAGATATCCGCAAACGTTTTCAGCGCGGATAATCCGTCTTCATGGGTATTGAAATCATAGAAATCGCCTATGGAAAGGGTTTTAAGCTGTACCAGCAGGTATTCCCAGTTCACAAACGGGTGATGAAGCTCCACGAGCAGTTCTTCCGTGCGCTTCGACACCCCGTAATGGTTCTTGACGACACCAAGGAGTCTCCTGTATTTCTCAGGAATGTCCACAACCGCCTTGGTTCTTTCCAGATTGATTTCCAGCGCCGTCAAGGGCCGTGTTTTCCCCTTCGTATCCATCTGTACAGACTAATCCGAACGGGCAAATATTGCAAATCCTAACTTTTTGGCGAATACAAAATAAGCATTGACGAATATCGGCCGGCTGGCTATGATCCGCAAACGCCGATTGTGGGGCGTTATCGTGGACCGTCGAAGGATGGTCAAGATGGAAACAGGAATGAAGGCCGCCGTTCATTTGGAGGATGGGAAAATGGTCCGCCCGGTCATCGCAGGAAACTGGAAGATGAACAAAACGGTCGCCGAGGCCGTCGATTTTGTCTCGCGCCTCGTAAAGGCCCTCGACCCGAGTCCGGCGCCGGAGGTGATCATCGCCCCGCCTTTCACGGCGCTCCAGGCGGTGGCAGCGCTCCTCCAGGGATCGCCTGTTTGTCTGGCGGCTCAGAACCTCCATGAAGCAGAGAAGGGGGCTTACACAGGGGAGATCTCCGGCGCGATGATTCGTGAGGCAGGATGCACACATGTGATCATCGGCCACTCGGAGCGGCGCACCCTCTTCGGCGAGCAGGATGAGCGCATCCACCGCAAACTCCTGGCCGCCCTCGCGGCGGGTCTGAAGCCGATCTTCTGCATCGGGGAAACCCTTCAGGAACGGGAAGAGGGCCGGATGAAAAACGTTATCGAGCGACAGATAAAAGAGGGGTTGAATAATTTAACCGCCGATGATATAAGACGCACCCTCGTTGCGTATGAACCGGTATGGGCGATCGGCACCGGCAGGACGGCAACCCCGGCGCAGGCGGAAGAGGTGCATCGCCTCATCCGGGAATGGATCGCCGGCAGTTACGGGAACGAAGCGGCGGCAGAGATGGCCGTCCTGTACGGGGGCAGCGTTACGCCAAAAAATATCGCCGATCTGATGTCCCAGCCGGACATCAACGGAGCGCTGGTCGGAGGGGCCAGCCTGGACGTCGGGTCTTTCGTCCAGCTTGTTGCATATCAATCCATTGAAGGGGTATGAAAAAGTGCAGATTCTGATTACCATTGTACATGTCGTTGCCTGTATCGTCCTGATCCTCGTCGTGCTCTTGCAGGCGGGAAAGGGCGCAAATATGGGCGCGGTCTTCGGCGGGTCCAGCCAGACCGTCTTTGGAAGCAGCGGTCCGGGGGGCTTCCTCAGCAAGATGACGACCGCGATCGCCATCATCTTTATGCTGACCTCGCTCAGCCTCTCCTACATGGTTTCCAAGAGAGGGAGTTCCTTGATGGAAGGCGCCGCCAAGCCTGTAGCGCAGAAAACGGTCCCGACGCCGAAACCGGCGGCGCCGCCTGCCCCGGCGACCACCCCGGCGCCTCAGCTCCCGGCAGCTCCGCAGACGGCAAAATAGCTATTTCGGTAGAGAGGCGGAACAGCGAACGGCATCGGGAAAAGCGCAGTTGATTCGGTATGTTCACCGAGTTGGTCCGGGACCGCCCGCCGTTGTCGAAGGGCTCTTTTGATATTGACAAAGCGATTTGAAACGGATAAGTTCCCAGCAACGTCGAAGAGGTATCGCAAAGGAGCGATGCCAAATCTTCCCGCAAACGCCGAAGTGGTGGAATCTGGTAGACACGCTATCTTGAGGGGGTAGTGGACAAAATCCGTCCGGGTTCAAGTCCCGGCTTCGGCACCATAAGAATGATAGAGGGTTGACTCGGTCATGGGTTAACCCTCTTTTCTCTGATATCCGCAATCATAAGAACTTTCAGAACGAGACGTACAAGAGGCTTTTTATCAATTGCACTGTCGGAATAACAGGGTTATAATGAGGACCGTATAATAGATACTCATGATCTAATAAGGAGGACCAAAACCATGTCTACAGACTTGATCGACTTAACAGCGGATATCGTTATCGCCCATGCTTCCGTTACGGAAATGTCGACGAATGACCTGCTCAGGGAAATCAAGACGGTTTATGCGACGCTCGAAGCGCTGTCTAAGGGCGGAAAAGCTTTGATCCTGGGAACATCGGATAAGGAACCGAAAGCATCCGCAAAGAAACTGCGGGAATCTGCGGAACCTTTGACCGGGAAGGCAGAAGAAAAAACTGCAATCCCTCCGGCGCCGGCCATGACCATCGAGGAGGCATTCAAGCCGGATCAGGTTGCCTGTATGGTTTGCGGCAAGACGGGCATGAAGACCCTGAAACGGCATCTCGCCTCGGCTCACGATTTGAAGCCCGGCCAATATAAAAGGCAATTCAAGATCCCCAAGGATCAGCCATTGGCGGCCACGGAATACGTCGAACAGAGGCGTCGGATCGCTTTGGAAAGAGGCTTGGGAGAGAAGCTAACTGCGGCAAGAGAGGCCAAAAAAAATAAGCAGATGGGAGAATGAAAGGAGAACAATCATGAGCCTGACCAAGATTGATATCATCGACTCCATTTACGAGAAACTCGGCATCCCCAAAAAAGAGTGCGCCCGTATCGTCGAAAGCATTTTTGCAATCATCAAGGATGACCTCGACCGCGGAAATGACGTGATGGTCTCCGGTTTCGGAAAATGGACGGTCAAAGCCAAGAAAAAACGAAAGGGCAGGAATCCCCAGACAGGGGAATCATTGATGATTGACGCGAGAAAGGTGGTTACCTTCAAACCATCCCAGGTGCTCCGTGGGGCGGTCAATGATTGACGGCTCCGGTTCAACGGTTATTGAGACGGGGTAAGATTGCATTGCGGTATGGCCGCTGATGAATCGTCGCTCGGCATAGCCGTGAGCGGAGTTCAAAGGAGGAGAATATGATGAAAAGAGTGAAGGCCATACTCTGTTTCGGTATGGTTATGTTGACCACGACCGGCTGCGCTTCCATTAACTATAATGAAATAGCGCCCAATGCCGGCGCCTTTAAACCGAAAGTTGCCGTTGTGCTCCCGGCGATTAAAATGCCGGAAGGCGTCGATCAGGAAGTCGATAAAGTTGTGAAGGCGATTTACGATGCCGCCGTTGCGACGAAGCGGTTCGAACGGGTCATGGACCCCATGGATGCAAGATTCCAGATGTTCAATAATCGCGAGCTGCAGGACGCCGTCATGAGCTATACAACAAAATTGAGATCTCTTGGGGTTTCCGACAAGGAGAGTTGCCGGAAGATCGGAGAAATCTATCAGGTGGATACCATTATCGTTGGAGATGTGGGTAAATGGGGCCATGTAAAATATGCCGACGAAAAAGCCGGAGAAGTCGGGATGGCGATCAAAATGGTTGACGCGGCGACAGGTTCCGTTTACTGGAAGGCATCCCATACCGCAAAAAAAACATACTCCCTGTTCAAGCCGGATCTCGCGGATATGGCCGCCGATCTATCAAAAAAGATTTTCGACTTTATGCCAAAATCCAAATAACCCCCATGCCCAGGCGCGGGCTCAACGAAACATGAAAATCCCCCCGTGCCCCCCTTTAGCAAAGGGGGGCACGGGGGGATTTTCATATAAACAAAAAGACGGCGGAGATCATGATTGGACGGATAATCTGAAGGCAATGTAATGGTTTTGATTGAATGAACCGTTAGCCCCGGATGCCCTATCCGGGGCTAACGACATCCTGCTCGTCCCTTCCGTCCACCAGCACCTTGAGCCGGCCGCTTTCCATGACGTAGATCCAGCCGTGGATGCGGGGCAGCCGGCCCTTGCGGTGCATGTTCTTGATGAGGGAAAGATTCTTCAGGTGTTTGATCTGCAGCCGGACGTTTTCCTCGGAGAGCAGGTCGAGACGTTGCGCGCGGCTCAGCGACTGCTCGCGGGCCAGCCGGTCCACCTTCTCTTTGGCCCCGCCGGAGATCAGCAACCAATCGGCGATGTAGTTTTCCTCTACCCCTTCGTCCAGGGCCTGGATGCCGCCGCAGTTGTAATGACCGCAGATGACGATGTCGGGAATTTTCAGGTGCGTTACGGCGTACTCCACGATGGCGGCGATGTTCACGTCGTTGAAGGCGACGATGTTGGCCACATTGCGGTGTACGAAGATGGTTCCCGGACGGCTGCCGGTGATCACATCCTCGGGAACGCGCGAGTCCGAGCAGCCGATCCACAGCACCTCGGGATGCTGCGCCTGGGCAATGTTGCTGTAATAGTCCAGGTTGCGGTTGAACTCATTTTCCACAAAAAGGCGATTGCCTTCCAACAGAGGATCGATCATGGGGCGCCCTATATGAATTTCAATGCCGGCCTATTCTTCCTCCACAAGCGCATTGCTTGGTTAAATTAACACGATTTGTTGCTTTCGTCGAGTGTTTCTTGGGATTGTGAAGAGATAATCGACGATAAAATGGATCATAAAAAGCTTTCTAAGCAGGGTTGGGACCATACGCAAGGATGATTCCGTCATGACGTCTCCTTCCGTTTTGCCAAAGGGTTGATGCGGCGGTCCAACGCACGGCGGGCGATGCGCGTGATGACCACCGTGACCGCCACGGTGGCGATCAGGCCGACCAGATAAAGCGCCCATTCGGCGGGCGGGCGGGTGCGTCCGCCTTCCTTCGCCCCCAGTTCCGCCAAACTGCCGGCCAGCGAACCGAGATAGACATACATCACGGTACCGGGGATCATCCCGATCCATGACGCCAGCATGTAGTCGCGGAGGGATACGCGCGTCAATCCAAACGCATAATTGAGCACGTTGAACGGGAAGACCGGCGAAAGCCGGGTGAGGCCGACGATCTTCCAGCCTTCGGAAGCGACGGCCTCGTCCATAGCGCGGAAGGAGGGATTCCCCGCGACCCGGCGGGCCACCATCTCCCGTGCTAGGTAACGTCCGACCAGGAAGGCCGCCGTCGCACCGACGGTGGAGGAGAGCGAGACGAGCAGCGAGCCGTTGACGACTCCGAAGACCGCACCCGCCCCAAGGGTCAGGATTGATCCGGGCAGCATGAGCACGCAGGCCGCGATATAGAGCCCGAAGAAAACGATGGGGCCGATGGGGCCGGCGCCCTCGATCCATGCCAAGGCGTTACGAAACAATTGCTGCAGATTGAAGTATTCCGCTGTTAGGAGGAGCCCGGCGACGATCGCGGCCAGGAGGACAATCCTCACGATCGTACTGCCATGACCCCTGCTTCTGCCAGCAGAAACACGATTCCCGGATCGGCCCTCCCAAACCCTGCCGACTCGCGGTTTTTCTTCAGCGCTACTCACCGTGTTGTCCTTTCTGATCGTCCCTCGTCGCCTTCAGCACTCCTTTGAATATCCCGTGCCAATGTACTGGCGGCCTTCATGGCCGCACCCCAGAGCCCGCTGTTTTGGTCCTTGATGAGAAATACCGGAAGTTTGGCAAGCACATTGCACATGGTATCGGAATCAAGAAATTCGTTTTTGAAAGAGTCGTGAAGCACGATCGCAGGATTTCGGGCGGCAACGCCGCCCGCGATGTAGAGACCGCCGCGAGAGAGGGTTTCGAGCGCAAAATTCCGGCATGCCCGGCCATAGAACCTTGCGAACCATTCAAGCGTCTCGGGATGGCGGTGAAATTGTTCCGCTACTTGAGCAGGTTCCAGATGACTGCCCGTAAGAAATTGATGAACAGCAGCCAACCCGCTTCCGGAGACCACGTGATTGTATGTGGCGTAGTGGATCTTCCGGGCGTTGATCAAAAAACGCTGAAAGGCGAATTCTCGCTCGCCGACAAAAGGAAAACAGGCGTGCGCCCCTTCTGAAGGGGCGGCGCTGTAGCCGCCTCGTTCATCCGGCACAAGCATGGCCTTGCCCAGCCCCGTGCCTGCCCCGATGACGGCGATCGTGGAGAGTGGTTCGGGCGCCCCGGAAAGGATGATCTCGGCGGACTTGCCGAGGAGCGAAATACAGGAAAATGCCTGCGCCACGAAGTCGTTCATCAGAATGGACCGCCGGAATCCATTATCGCGCCCGGCGTGGGTGATGTCGATCTCCCACGGAATCAGCGGCGGATTGCCTCTGACGCCTCCCGTGATCGGTCCCGCAACGGCGATGCCGACGATATCGGCTTGCCGCGG
>Ga0210051_1003985_pt1 | contig 14550 bp, 15 predicted proteins | sample CryGey092014_all_FD_185464 | JGI IMG/M metagenome (GOLD analysis project Ga0210051, IMG submission 185464) | Groundwater microbial communities from aquifer - Crystal Geyser CG23_combo_of_CG06-09_8/20/14_all (SPAdes) (version 2) | ecosystem: Environmental > Aquatic > Deep subsurface > Groundwater...
GCGCTACGCACTTCCTACGGGGCAAGCAAAAAGGAGAATTTTTGTTTACCCCGTAGCATCTTGAGCGAAGCGAAAGATTGCTATGGGACCCACCTGTTGAAGCGGCTCGTCCTTGCGTCAGCAGGAAAGCAAAACAGAAAAATTTTCGTTTCCTTAATCCCGTTAAATAATTTGCTTCGCAAATTAAAATCAAAGATTTTATTTAACGGGGTGAATTGAAAAAATTTTAAGTGGCTTGCCCTTTTAATAGTAAAATTTTTGCTGGCTTTGGCGGTCGGCGTCAGCCGACTTTTCGGAGCCGTGGGCGGGATTGTCGCCCGTAGGGCGACAATCAAAAGTCAGTGTCAGGATTTTGGGCGAAATAGGTTCGGATTTTGTCCAAAAGGTACCGCTTAGAAAAAGCTTTACACAACCCCATATAAATGCTAGCCTTACTAGGTAATCAGCATCTATTTAAGGCTTCTATATGCAAATTATTCTGAATTTATTGCGTACCTATGAACCAATTGTCGTCATAGCCCTCTTGGCAATTATGATAGTTTTGTTTATTTGGATTATTTTTCTACATTTAAACCTCAAGGCAATGCGTCAAAAAAGCACTGAATTCTTTGCAGGTAATAATGTAAAAAATATCGAGGATATAATAATTGGCCATTCTAAGGCTATCAAAACCCTAGATAAAGATATTCAGGAGCTATATAACATATCCAATCAAATAAACATTCTGTCGCAAAAAGGGTTGCACAAATTCGGAATGATCAGATTTAATCCTTTCAAAGATGTCGGGGGAGATCAAAGCTTTGCCATCGCGATGCTCAACGGAAAAAATAACGGCCTTGTGATTTCCTCCTTATATACTCGCGAAGGAACCAGGGTTTATGCCAAAGCCATCTTGGGCGGCGAATCAGAAAAATATCAGCTCACCGAAGAGGAAGATCAAGTCATCAAAATAGCTAATTCATCCAGTACTAATAAGAAAATATAGACTTGTCCCTGAATAATTTTTCAAGCGAAACTTTTTAATTTTGAGCGAGACGCAGTTAAAAATTTTGAGGAATACCCGTAGGTCTTTTGAAAAAATTTTAACCAGTCGTAGCCAAAATTTAAAAGTTTTTAGCGAAAACATTATTCAGGGACAAGTCTAATAACCTAAATGACAGAACCTACAAACAAAAAAGTACTTCTTCCTGCCGCAGTCACTGTAAAAAAATTAAGTGAACTCTTGGGCTTGTCCATTGGAACCATCATTACTGAATTGATGAAAAATGGAATCCTAGCCACCATCAATGAACGAATTGATTTTGAAACAGCTTCTATTATCGCTCAGGATCTTGGCTATGAAGTTCAGGAAGAGGTCATTGAAGCTGGTGAAAAAATGACGCTGGAAAAATTGATTGAACAGATGCAAAAAGAAGGTAAATCGGGAGAAGTTTTACAATCCCGGCCGCCCGTGGTGACTATCTTGGGACATGTCGACCATGGCAAGACAACTCTGCTTGATACAATCCGAAAAACCAGCGTGGCTGCCAGGGAATCCGGTGGAATCACTCAGCATATCAGCGCCTATCAAGCCAAAAGAAAAGGCCAAATGATAACTTTTGTCGATACGCCCGGCCATGAAGCTTTCAGTGCTATGCGTGAACGAGGAGTTTCCATTGCTGATATCGCAGTTTTGGTTGTTGCCGCTGATGATGGTGTTCGCCCGCAAACAAGTGAAGTTATTGAATATCTGTTAGCTAAAAAAATTCCGACCCTCGTAGCTATTAATAAAGTGGATAAGCCTGAGGCCAATATTCAAAGAGTTAAACAGGAACTGGCTGAAAAAAGCATTCTGGTTGAAGACTGGGGCGGCCAAGTTCTCTGCTGTGAAGTCAGCGCCAAACAAAACATCGGCATTGATGAATTATTGGAAAATATCCTGCTTATCGCCGAGGTTGAAGATTTTAAATCTGATTTCAAGCGTGATGCTTTAGGCGTAGTGTTGGAATCACATCTGGATCCAAAAAAAGGACCTGTAGCCACTATTCTAATTAAAACCGGTACGCTCAAGGAGGGTCAAGATATTATTGCTGGCTCAGCCCATGGACGCGTCCGCAGAATGGAAGATTTCGCCGGTAAAAGACTGCTTGAAGCCGGCCCATCCACCCCAATCAGTTTAATCGGACTAAATACGACCTCCAATACAAATGACATCCTCCAAGTAGTCAGCGGCAAAGCTCTGGCTAGAGTAGAGGCGCTTCGTGCTGCAGACTCAGGACCAACAGGTATGACTGGCGAATTAAATGCGCAAAAAATTTATAAAACCATTGCGGATGAAAAAATTAAGAAATTAAATATCATTTTGAAATCTGATGTTCGAGGATCCATTGAGGCCATCCAACAAATTCTTTCTGAAATAGACTCTTCCGAAGTGGCCGTCAGCTACATCAGCATTGGTGTTGGCAACATAACCGAATCCGATGTCAGAATGGGGCAAAATTCAAACTCGATTGTTTTCGGCTTTAATGTTGAAACAACTCCCGTAGCCAAACGCATGGCCGAAGCCAGCAAGGTTGAAATTAAAAATTATAAAATTATCTACGAATTAGTAACAGACATAAAAAATAGATTGATTGAAATGTTGCCGCTATCAATTGAAAGAACTGACCTTGGAAAAATGAATGTGTTGGCCATCTTCAAAACCGGCAAGAAAGATATGATTGTAGGAGGAAAAGTCATTTCCGGAAAAATTGCCAAGGGCTGCCTGATTGAAGTTATGCGAGGAGACAATGTCATCGGCAAAGGCAAACTCGCCAATCTGCAACAAAATAAAGTGGCCGTTGATGAAGTAGTTAAAAATAATGAATGCGGCATAACTTTCGACGGAGAAACCAAAATTAAAGAAGACGACACGCTTGTCTGCTACACTGAAGAAGTAAAAAAGAAAACACTGTAATTGACAATTTTCAAGGCTCAATTTTCAATTTACAATACCTGCCTGCCGGCAGGCAGGAATTCCCAATGATCAATTATCAAAATTTTAAAATTTAGTAATTGAAAATTCATTGAAAATTGTGAATTGTAAATTGAAAATTTAAACTGCTATGTCCGAGCGAACCATCAAAATAAATGGGCTGGTCAAACAGCACATCAATGAAATTATCCTCAAAGACCTCTCCCTCAAGAGCGGGCTCTTTGTGACGATCGCTAAGGTTGACACCACCCCCGATCTCCGCTATACTCGTATATTCGTCAGTGTTTTCCCAGAGAGCGAAATTGATTATGTCGAAAAAACCTTGAAAAAAGAGATGTATCGCATTCAAGGCGCTCTCAACAAAAAGCTCCATATGCGCCCCTTGCCAAAAGTTCAGTTCATAACCGATATGACCGAATCCAAGGCTGATGAAATAGAAAAACTTCTAAGACAAATATAAAAACAATAAAATGCGATACCAATCGCATTTTAAATTACAAAATCCAAATTAAAAATTTCAAATGAAATCCCTGCCTACCGGCAGGCAAGTAAATGATTAAATTTTAAAAATTTATAATTTAGAAATTTGATCTTGATTTGTCCGCTGCGGCGGATGGAATTTAAAATTTGAAATTTTATGGCTAAATTTGCACAGCAATTTAATACACTAAACTATGTCATCAAAGAATCCGAAAACATTCTTCTTTTTGCGCATTCCCGTCCGGACGGCGACACCACTGGATCCGTTTTGGCTTTGAGCGAATATATCAAGACCCTCGGGAAAAAAGCGGACATCAGTTGCTATGATCCATTCCCGGAATATCTCCAGCCGCTTCTAGAAGAAACTTTTCTTAATCCAGCCAATCTTGATCTAAAAAAATATAATCTAATCATCGCTACTGACAGCGTTGAGCGCGGTTTTCATAAAATCCTAGACCAAGTTCAGGACAATCAAATCGTGGCGCTCATTGATCATCATCCCGACATCACTATTAAAGGCGATATTAATATCATCGATGCTAAATATTCCTCCGTTTGCGAAATTATTTATGACTTTTTCTTGTTTAATAAAATTGGAATCAGTCGCAAAATGGCCACGCCCATCATGCTCGGCCTCATGTCTGACACCGGTTCCTTTCAGCATTCCAACACCACGCCTAAGGTTATGGAAATTGCTTCACAACTAATGAAAAAAGGCGTGCCACTTTCTAAGATTGTAGAAACAACCTTTGCCAATAAAAATATTTCAACTTTGAAACTGTGGGGCAAAGCTTTTGAAAAAGCCAAAATAAATCCTGACAATGGCATGATTGTGTCTGCGCTTACCCAAAAAGATTTGGAAGATTGCAATGCCAGCACCGAAGATATTGCGCAAGTCTCCGGTATTCTCAATACTGTGCCAGGCACAAAATTTGCCCTCATTCTTTCTGAGCGAGGCAATGGCATTATTAAGGGTAGCTTGCGCAGTGAAGAATATAAGGGTGTGGATGTCTCAAAAATCGCCGCCCAATTTGGCGGTGGCGGACACAAATTGGCCTCGGGATTTGAAATCAAAGGCACGATTGTTGAAACAAAAGATGGCTGGAAAGTAATTTAATTTTTGAAATATTCCAATCTGACTTCGTCGCCGACCACAATATATGAACAGTTCTCTACCCAATCGCCAGAATTAGCATAAATAAGACCATCCGGATTAACCAGTAATTCCGGCCAATGACTGTGACCGATTATAATCCCGCTCATCTTTTTTGAACGCGCATAAGCCAAGGCGAGGGATCGAATCTTTTCCACTATCTCAGCATAGCGCCTGGAATGTTTTTGCTCCGCCAATGATTTCTTTGAGCGAGAAAAAATCCGAAAAAACGAATTCAGCCGCACCAGCCAGACATAAAATTGATCCAACAAAATTGACATCACCACATGATTTCTAGTGAAAGCGTCAAATTCATCGCCATGCATCACTAAATATTTTTTGTGATCATGCCTGATGACATATTCGTTACGCATTTTTATTTTGCCAAAAGTAAAATTGAAAAAAGTACGAAAGGCACGATCATGGTTGCCGGGAATATATACAATTCTGGTTCCATTCTCCGAAAGTTCAATCAACAATTTGATTACCCGATATTCATCTGCCCCAGTATCCTTGTAACTCGTACTCCAAAGCTCAAAAGCATCACCCGCCACTACCACTCGCCTAGGTGGATTTTTCAAAAGTTCCATCAAAAAACGGCAAAGCTCTTTCGGCTGGCTTTTTTGCGATCCCAAATGAAAATCGCTTATGATGATTGTATCATTTTTTTGATATGTAACAGCCACACATATTGTCTTAAAAATAAAGAAAAAGATGGCTTTCACCCATCTTCGTTACAACTTCGACGAGGCAAGCCCATCTTTTTTACGCTTCTTTATCTATTATAGCAGAATTTTAACCACTTGTCCAATAGTTTGCTGCCGCAGGGCCAACTTTTCTTTGGCAGCAAAAAAAAGTTGAAACTGCCATTTTTGTGCTAGAATAATAGTATTACAATTATAGTAACAATGTATGGATATCGGTTGCCATGTCTCAATCGCCAGAGGAGTCACCAATGCGCCACAAAGAGCGGCCGATTTAGGTTGTGAGTGTTTTCAAATGTTCACCCGCTCCCCGCAAGGCGGCAAAGCCCCCATCCTCACAAAAGAAACTTGTGAGGAATTTAAAATTTTAAATTTTAAATTTAAAATTAAGGAAGTTTTTATTCATACTCCATATTACATCAACTTCGCTTCCGCCAACAACCGCATCCGCTATGGCTCCGTTTCGGTCGTACGCGATGAATTGGAACGCGCCAATCTTTTGGGCGCTAAATATGTGATGACGCACCTTGGCAGTGCGGGTGAACTTTCGGAAAATGAAGCCACCGAAAAAGTTGCTGAGATGCTCAAAAAAACTTTGCTTGATTACACCGGATCCACCGAACTGCTCATTGAAAACAGTGCCGGGGCTGGAAAAATAATCGGCGCGACTCTTGCACAAATTAAAGAAATTATTGAAAAAGTAAATCATCCCAAATTAAATGGCATTTGCCTGGACACCCAACACTCTTTCGCTTCCGGCTACGATTGGCGCGACTTTGACGCCACCCTTGCAAAAATTGATGCTGAGCTGGGTTTGGAAAAAATAAAACTTATTCACGCCAATGACAGCCTGACTAAATGCAACTCCAAAAAAGATCGCCACGCCCACATTGGCGAAGGTCTCATCGGCAAGGCAGCTTTTCAAAAAATTGTCGCCTTCGCCGAAAAAAATAATATTGATATGATTCTGGAAACCGAACACGAAAAAGTCATCGCGGACATCAACCTCCTAAAATCTTTCCGCGGGAAATAAATTTTCAACCAAGATACTTAATCGCTTATCCTTAAACTTTTTCAAGTATTCTTTAATTCTACTCTTATCCAACAATTCCAAATTCATTTCTTCCACATCAAACTTAGCATACCCATTTAATGAAAGATACGCTAAATCCAGGAAAGCCTTTTCCGGTTCGGCAACCAGATAACCATCTTTGAGCATATAGCCAAAAAACAGATCACTTCGCAGGTGGCGATAGCTGATGACTATGTCACCAACTTCCATTTGCTTAGCGCGTTTTGTCGTTGCCAAAGTCAAGGCATATGATTTCTGGCTCAAAATGTCATATTGTCCCAGTGCCCATTCAAAAGACAAATAGCTTGGCGCGTAAATTTCTAGAGCTAGTTTTTGCCAATCAACCATGGCTCTATCCAAACAATAATAGCCCTTGGCCAGTCCGCTTATTTCTCCAGCCTTAATTAGACGGCTAATTGCCACTCGGAGGCTTACGTCATCCAATTGAGTTATCTTTCGCAGATCCGCAAAAGAAAAATAGCTCTTCTGAATTTTATTTAGTTGTTTTTTGAGCTTATTCATAATCTCATGCCTTGATAAAATATTCTAATTTCGTGCGAAAACCATGAAAAGTGAGAAGGGCTATCGAAATAACCCGACGAGCTTTGAAGGGTTTGCAGCCGAAATTAGGATATTTTAGCAGGCAAGCGTTATTTTTAATTTTAATTTAGCGTTGAGATTTTGAAGAAGCTCCGATTTGCTCATACAGTTGGCTTATGACCGGATAATATTTTTTGGGCAGAAACACTTTCAACTCATTTTCAAATTCTCTTTTTTTATACTCCGGCATCTTTTTAGGCATCACAAAATTTTCTCGCAATGCTTGGGCAATATACCAGAGATCAAAAATGTCGCGACCCTTTTTTCGCCCTGCCAAGGCCAACTCTTTTAACTTTTTTAATTCCTTTAGGGTTGGTACCAGAAGCAATGGTTCAGCAATGCTTAATAAACTTTTCACTAAAGCCAGTTCTGTTTCTATTTTTGGTTTATGCGCCGGCTTGTGCGCTTCAATTTTTATGGAAAATGAATGTTTTAATTTTTCGTCTTTTATGCTAATCAGCGCGAACATTGTCTGGCGTTTATCCTTAATGTCTTTTAAGGTCCAGCTGTCATATTTTTTTACTAAATCCGCCACAAAACCTTTAAATTCAGCGAAGCTCGTTTTTTTCATCACCAGCAAATCAATGTCTTCTGAAAACCTAGGCGACCCATAAACCAAGCGCAAGGCTGTTCCGCCATAAAACACCAGCTTGGCGCTTAGCTTGTCTTTGGCAAATTCCGACAAAATCTCCATCTCCGCCTCCTCGCGCAAAATCTGATCGCGCGCAATCCCAAATTCCCGAATATAGCCATTTAATTGATTTTCATTCATATTTCAATGATACTTAATTATTAACACTTTTGTTAATAACATTGTATCATATAAAAACCAGCTTGTCAAGCAGACAATGTAATTCTGAAAATCGAGCATGAAAAAGTCATCGCCGATATCACCCTCCTAAAATCTTTTCGCGGGAAATAAAAAAGGCGGAGAAGTTGTTGAAACTTTTCCGCCTTATAAATATTACCTCCTTTGCCAATTAGGCTTTGATGAGTCGCTCGAGGATTTCACTCCAGTCTTTACCCGTCTCCGTGAAGTTGGTGCCAGTACCATTGCAACTCCGACATTTGGAAGTTCCATCTTTTCTGGAACCACCACATGTTGTGCATGTGAATTCCGTACCAGTGATACCAACTCTGCTAACATGGTTCGTCAACAGCATCTTAGCTTGGTTCACAAAGAAGATATGGCGCTTGAGTCGATCAAGCATAGCACTGGACGGATGGCTATGGTGATTCATATCACTCACTACTGCCGCATACTTGGCACCATATTCCACAGCAACCAAAGCCAGTGACCACCCAACAGACACTTCCTGCCCGATAAATTTCATCCCTTCACCGCCAAGCGCATCTCTTCCTGCAGGCATACGCAGATCACAAAGAACCGCATCCCAGTATGAGATCCCTGTTTCATTCATCGCTTTGACATAAGGGGTTTTTAAGCCATCCCTTTGGTACCCAAATGCCCTCTTCTGTACCTCGGTGTCATGATAAAGAAAATTAAGTGCCTCATCATACGATGCGCAAACAGTCACATCGTGACCAGAAAGAGTTTGCTGAGCAGACTTCAAATTAACTGCGGTATCATCGATTACCAAGATTCTCATAGCTTTCTCCTTATCTAAGCGTTTTTGCCCGATATTGGACGAGGTGCTACCAAATTGTAAAAGTACTGCGTTAAGAGTTTGTATTGATTGAATTTTTCATCTTAACAACCCAGTATACTCCGTTTTTGATAAATTGTCAATGTTTTAGTCGTTTTAATTTAAATTATCTTTTTTTTCTTTATTTAAAGCATTATTATTATTAAAGTATTGACAATTTTGTCGTTGTTTGCTAAAATAGTAGTAACTATGAGTCTAGAACAAGATTTAAAATCAATTGGATTAGAAGAAAAAGAAGCGAAAGTCTATCTCGCCGCTCTTGAGCTTGGGCCAACTAGCATTCAAACTTTAACTGAAAAGTCTGGTATTAAAAGAAGTACGGTTTATGAAATGATACGGAGTCTAGAAGAAAAAGGCTTGATTTCTGAAACATCTAAAGGCAAACGACGCCTAATGATTGCTTCTGAACCGGAAAGACTTAAACAAAACATAACTGCCAAAGAAAGACTACTCAAAGAAATTCTGCCTGAGTTAAAATCGCTCAACAATATCGGCAATATAAAACCTAACATTCGCTACTATGAAGGTAGGGATGGTTTGCGACAGATATACAAAGACACCCTTACCGCTAAAAACAAGTTGACACTCTGGATATCACCCATACAATCAATGTTGGATACAATCGGTGAAGATTTTCTCAATAAATATGTAGAAGAAAGAACCCGATTGGGAATTTGGGTTAATTCGGTTTATGTCACCGCCCAAAGAGTCAATGATTACAAATATCTTGATCCAACAACTTTTGAAAAAACTCTACGCAGAATTAGATTCACATCTCCCGACATCAATATTCAAAATACAATGTGTATCTATGACAATAAAGTCGCCATTATAAGTTCGCGCAAAGAAGGCTTCGGATTCATAATGGAAAGTGAAGACTACGCTAAAACTATGCAAGTATTTCATAACTTGCTTTGGAACATCAGCAAACCATGGGGTGATATGAATTTTGACAACGAAGACAAAAACATCGAAAATAAAGAAGTCCAAGAAAAAGAAGATACTTATTGGGAATAAAAACAACGCTCTGTTTTCCTAAAGCTCGGCTTTTCGAGAACGCAAAAGGAAGGTTCCTAAAGCCAAGCTTTGGAAAACAGCTATTCGTATATTCCTGCCTACCGGCAGGCAGGCGTATAAATTCGTAATTCGTAGTGCCATGCAAATTGCCATCATCGCCGACATCCATAACAACGAAGTGAACTTGAAAAAGGTTTTGGATTTTTGTGTGCAGAATTTAATTGAAAAAATAATTTGTTGCGGGGATTTGGCGACACAAGAAACTTTAGATTTTTTTTGCGACAATTTTTCCGGGGAAATTTTTTATGTTTTTGGAAACATGGACAATGGCCAATTTAGTAATTTCAGATTTGATTCTAACGATAGTGTGAATGGTACGCAATATAAGAATGCCAAGGTTTTCAAAACCTATGGTGAAATCCAAATGGATGGCAAAGAAATTGCTTTTATTCATTTTCCCCGTGAAGCCAAAGAACTGGCCGAGTCAGGTAAATATGATTTTGTTTTCTATGGCCACACGCACAAACCGTGGGTCTCCTACGCTGAAGCTTCGGAAGACCAAAGGAAGAAAAAATGCACCATGCTTAATCCAGGCAATGTCACGGGTGATTTCTATCCACCGACTTTTGCAACTTGGGAAACGGAGAATGATAAATTCGAATTAATTAGAATACACGATTTTAAATAACCAAGGAACAAGAAATAAACATCAAACAATATTCAATTATCAAATTTCGATATTCAAACTTTTTGGCAATTGGAATTTGAAATTTATTTGCCTGCCTGCCGGTAGGCAGGGTTATTGTATCTTGTTTCTTGTATCTTTGAAAATCACATGCAAAGTAAAATGCAAAAATTAAATAAATTAAATGAGCAAATGCAACAATGCGCCAAATGTGCCCTTAGAAAAAGTTGTTCGCGTGTCGTTTTTGGCGAAGGATCGGCCGAAGCTGAAATTATGTTTATTGGTGAAGCGCCTGGCAAAAAAGAGGATGAGACCGGTCAGCCTTTTGTCGGCAGTAGCGGAAGAATATTAGATAAAATGCTTGCCGACATACACATTGGGCGCAAAGACATTTATGTTACCAATGTTTGCAAATGCCGTCCACCGGAAAACCGTGATCCAAATCCTGAAGAAATACAGATGTGTTGGCCATGGTTGGAAAAACAAATTAAGATTATCAATCCTATAATTATTATTACGCTTGGAAAATATGCGCTCAATTATTTTCTACCTTCGGCAAAAATTTCTGCGGTGCATGGCCAGATTATTAATATTGATATTAAAAAAATTGGAAAAATAAATTTGTTTCCACTTCACCACCCGGCAGCCGCCCGTATCAGCAAAAAAACACGTGCCCTATTTAATGCAGATTTCAAAAAAATTCCAAATATTTTAGAGAAAATAAAAAAAGAATCATCATAATTCTTTTCTATTAGCTGGTGCGGATTTTCAACCAAGCTCGAACTTTTTTCCAAAATTCGGCTTAGCCTCCGCTCCGCTTCCACCCTGAAATTTTGAATAAATTTCAGTCCCAAAACAGAAAAATTTTCTCCACATTTTTTTGATGTCGCGCGCCTAAATTTTTTTCAAAAAGGAAAAGAAAATTTTTCTGTTTTGGATTTTTGCCTGTCCGCCTTTGGCGGGCGAAAGCAAAAAGGCGGAAGCGGGGCTACGGTTTGTAAATATTAAAAAGGTGAATTTGCTTGCCCCAGACCCAGCCCGTGCGCGCAAATTCAGTCATTTTATACTCCCACTCGACTTTTTTTATTGTATAGAAGAAAAAGTCTTAAGTCAATTGCCAGAAGGTTACAATATTAAATGTGGTAAGTAAGTTTGAATTTTATTTTAGCCATAATAAGCTTCCGTTATTTTTCTATCGCTATACGATCGCTCTCTTTAAGTCCGGAAATAATCTCCACCATTCCTCCATCTCCTTCCATTCCTATTTGCACTTCTTTCCTTTCCACGATTTTCTTTTCAGCATCAGTCATTATAGTAACAAATTTTTTGTCTCCCTCTTTTTCTATCGCCCATTTTGGAATTACAAGCACATTTTCTTTTCGGTTTGTTTCATCATACACGGTGCAACTCATGCCATATTTTAATCCCGTGTCAGGATTTTCAACCCGCATTTTGACTACATAATAGACAACATTCTGGACAGTAATTGGTGCCGGATCTATTTCCGTTATCACAGCTTCGAATCTTTTGTTTTCCGGATAAGCATCAAATTTAACACTTACTTTTTGGCCGACTCCGATGTCGGCGATATCCACCTCTGGAACCTTGGCTTCTATCCTCATCTCATTCTCTTTTATAATTGTAAATGCTGGATTTCCGGCTTGCGCAATCTCTCCAATGTTGATGTTTCTTTCTACGACTATTCCATTCATTGGCGCCTTAATAAAGGCGTATGCAAATTGCTTATTTATTTCCTCCACAACAGATTCGGCTCCTCTTATTACTGCTTTTTGAGAATCTCTTTGCTCCTTTTCATACAAATCGTCTTTTTCCTTCTGATATGCTAGAATTTTTTTCTGGGCGGTAACTTGTTCTTTCGCTTGTTGAAGTTTTTCAGTCAAAGTGCCGGTGTCAACACTTGCCAAAACTTGTCCTTTCCCTACCTTATCGCCAATATTTACCTTGACATCCGTGACCTGTCCCGAAATTCTAAAACTGACATTAGCTTCTTCTTTGGATAGATATTTCCCATTTGCCGAAACGGTTTGGGTCAGGGTTCCTCTAGTCACGGAGGTAAGCGCATAATCTATCTTGTTATTCTTACTTTTGAAAATAAGGAATCCGATTGCTGCTACAATAGCAATAAAAACAATCCAAGCGACTGCCTTCTTGATTTGGGTGATTTTCTTAGACATAGTTTGATTTATAAATTTAAAATTAGTTATTGCAAAATTCCGTCTTTCATATGAATTACCCTGTCGACATATTTTTCATCCTCCGGTTCATGCGTTACCAGAATTATAGTTTGTCCAAGTTCTTTATTGAGCCTCTTGAAAAGATCCAGAATTACTTTTGATGTTTCCGAATCAAGATTGGCGCAAGGCTCGTCAGCGAATAGAATCTTCGGGTTATTAACCAATGCTCTTGCTACCGCCACTCTTTGCTGTTCTCCTCCCGACATTTCAGATGGAAAATGATCCAATCGATCTTCCAATTGAACCAGCTTCAGCATTGCCTGGGCGCGTTTGCGGCTTTCTGTCATGGAATAATGTTGCAAAATCAAGGGCAGGCTCACTGCCTCAATGGCTGTGAATTCTGGAAGGAGGGCATATTCCTGAAAAACATAACCGAAAGATTGGAGGCGATATTTTGTTTTTTCCTTCTCATTTAAAGTTGTTAATTCCTTATTTTCAACAATAATTTCTCCTTCATCAGGGTTATCCAAAAGGCTGAGCTGATGCAAAAGCGTCGATTTCCCGCTACCGCTTCTCCCCATAATGGCTACAAACTCTCCTCCTTTCACGGAGAAGCTGACGCCTTTAAGTACATGCAAAGGAACTTCTCCAGGATAAGTTTTGTGCAAATTATTCACGGTTATTATATTTTTTTCTTCTTTCATGGATTTCTTATTTAAATATGGAGTCTAATATGTTCTTTCTGGCAATTTGAAGCGAGGGAATGAATCCGGCAATGATGGATACGACAATCATACTTATTTCCGTGCGCATAAGATCAGCTCTTTCAACAATAAGACTGACATATCCCATAGGAAGTTCCAGTGGGTGTTTGATAAAATATGGCAGGATTGCATATTCAAGCAGAAGTCTTCCGAAAATCACTCCTAAAAGACCGTAAAGGAAAGCCTGAAGCACATAAGAAACAATGATGATTCTGTTTTTCATTCCGATGGCTTTCAATATTCCTATTTGTTTTCTCTGATTGTTCAGATTTATATAGATGATTATAAAAATACTGGCACCGGAAACAGCCAGTCCTATGAAATAGAAAATCAGCTTTACGAAATCAAAACTGTTTGTAATGGTCGACAGGGCGCCTAAATAATTTTTCCATGTATAAAGTTTGAATTTTTGTTCCGATATATTTTCGATTTTTGAAATATATTCATCTTCGTCACCCGTTGAAGCGGTTCTCACGATGATCTCATCGGCCAAGTCGTGCTGTCCTGAAATGTCTTCTATTTCGTCTTTCGTCACATAAGCCTGCGCGTCAGCCAAAAAGCTCTTGGTGGCGAAAATTCCGACTACTTCATATTTTCTGCTTATTCCGTTGGGGTAATAGACATAGACATCTTCTCCGACATTTACCCCTCCTAAGGATTTCATATCAAAAGTAGCTCCAAAGCCCCCGCTAATTTCTCTCCCAAGAACTATCTTATTGCGATCGCCGTCTTCCAAATATCTCCCGGAAACGATCTTGGAATTTACTTTAAGAACCCTGGATTCTTCCGAAGGTATTATCGAAAATAGATACGCGCTGACATCCTTGACGTTCGTGCCTTCTTTTTTCTGATCATAGGTGATTTTAACGCCAGATTTATAATGCTGAACTGCTCCGGTTACGCCCGGTATGCTTCGAATATCCTCCAGTTTCCTGTCTGCCTGTTTGATATAGGCATCGCTCGCACTTTCCTTGCTTGGTTCAATAACGATATTGCCATATTGATAATTTATAACCTGGGTATCTATTGTAGTTATGAGTCCTGACATCATAGAGGCGACAAAAAGAATGTTGATAAACAACAAGACAACCACCATGATGGTCATCACAATGCTTTTTTTATTGCTGCGCGTCACTTGCTTGAAACTGAGCCAGCAGGCGATGAAAAAATCTTTAATCATTTTAATTACCTTCTTTATGCGTATAAATCACTTTTTAAATTATACTAAAGGCGTTGAAAGGCGCTCCATTTTATTAACTT
>Ga0210051_1003986_pt1 | contig 14547 bp, 16 predicted proteins | sample CryGey092014_all_FD_185464 | JGI IMG/M metagenome (GOLD analysis project Ga0210051, IMG submission 185464) | Groundwater microbial communities from aquifer - Crystal Geyser CG23_combo_of_CG06-09_8/20/14_all (SPAdes) (version 2) | ecosystem: Environmental > Aquatic > Deep subsurface > Groundwater...
TGATTATCTTCTTTTTATGGGGTTCCTGGATTTACTTTTTGGTATGGCTCGCTTTCCTTTTGAGAATTGTAGAACTCTGGATTTTAATGATTTTATGCCCGATTGCCTTTTTCTCCCATATTTTCCCAAAGGGCAACGTAATCGAAAAATTATTCCCAAGTATACTCCACTGGGACAAATGGTGGGAAGAATTTTTGCAGTGGATAATTTGGGGAATACCAATGGGTTTTTTCCTTTATCTCTCCAATTGGGTAATGAAAAATACTTCGGTAATTAACGATAAATTTAATCAAGCTCTTCTCCAAGAAAAATTACAAGGAGCAACTGGATTTGGCGCCGGACTCGAAGCTCAACTTATTAGTTTTGTCGTCTCAATTCTGGCTCCAACCGTTGCCTTAGTTCTTCTTTACAAAGGATACAAAATAGCTAAAGAAACTGCTCCGGCTGCTGCCAAAGGGATGATAGAAGGTTTAGCGAAAGCCGGACAAATAGCTGCGGCCCTCGGTATTACCGCGGTAACAATGGGGGCCGGAGCTGGAGCAACAGCCGGATTATTAGGAAAGGCATCTGCCGGAGCTCAGAGATTGGAAGCGTTTACGGGTAAAGCTGGTTGGACTACTAAAGGGGGAAAGAGGATAGAACCATTTAGATATTTATTAGGAAAACCTATAAGTACGACAACTAAAGGAGTTGAGATGGCTCTAGCCCCTGGTCTTTTAAGATATGCCGCTAAAACTCGGAGGGTCGATTGGGGCGCTAGATTTAAAGGAATGGAGCCAGGAGAAATAGCGCAAATAATTGACCTAATGCCCACTAGACAACAGAGGACAACTGCCACTGCCTGGATGAAAGGAGAAAGTCTCTTAGATAAACCTGGAGTTGGTGAAGATTTCAAGGATAAAAGGGCTATAGATGCCCAGAGTCTAATAAAAGATCCACACTATAAAAAAAGTGCCAATGATGTTTTTGAAACTTTAACCAGAAAAGTTAATGAAACGATAGCGCTAAATTTTAAAGCTCCAGAGGAAAAGCAAGAATTAAAAGATAAAATTAGCAAGATAGCAGATGAAATATCTCGCGATGTAAAAATAAGACCACAAATCGAGGCTGAGGTGAGGGACCTCCCTGATAAAGATAAACAGGTAGCGAGAGATAGAATAGCTCGGGATATGGCAGCTCGAGAAATTTGGGTGGGCGAACTCAAAGCTGGAGACGTTAAAAATATTGAGAAGAAATCTCTACGAGAAGATATTGGTACCAGGAGAGGAATGAAAAATTGGTCATCAGCTCATATGTCGGCCTTAGTGAATAATTTCAAAAAAGAAGTAGTAGATGACTCTTTGAATAAGACGGGGGGATTAAATGCTATGTTTGAAGGGAAGACACCCGAAGAAAGTAGAGATATTTTGGAAAAACTCAATAAGGAAAATCCACGAATAGTCAGTTTCTTTGCTACTACTCCAGCCGGCCGAGAATGGGCTTGGCAGGGTTTAAACCATATGACAGATATTGGTGGCCGTTCAACAAAAAGCTTTGGAGATTTTAAAGAAAGGCAGGATGTTTTCTCACGACTCGAAAAATTGGGTCTTGACAAATTTGTCGCCGGAAAAAATGCCCTTCAGGGCCGAATAGACAAAGCCGCAAATAGAACTACAAATCTTCAAATAGATTTATCGAAAGCAATGATAGCAGGAGACATCAATAAGGAGAATAAACTCAAACAAGATATCGCCGCTGAAGAAGGAAAGATTATAAGAGCCCAAGACCAAATAAAAAAGATACAAACCCAAATTGACCGCGTTGTAGCAAGATTAGAACGAGACCTTCAAAAAGCAAAAGAATTGAAAGAAATTAGAAAGATAGAAACAGATAAAAATGTAAAAATAATTTCGTAAAAATCTTTAAAAATAAATTTTTGACAAAAGAAAAAGGGCAAGCAACGGATCGAACGTCACTTGTCCTAGAGCCCCCCTATGGATGGGAGGCATGACCCTGGTGGCGGAGCTTTCGCACCTCGCGAAGCTCCGTCTGAAGGAATTGGACCTCTTCCTCTTCATAGAGGATGGTCTCTTCTTCGTCCAGCCGTCGCTCCAGTTGGAGCCGACGCTGGCGAAGCTCCTCCAGCCTCTGACGTCGGAGTTCTGCCGGCGCCGGCGGAACCGCTACGCTTTTTTTAAACATAACAACCTCCTTCTACTACCAATATTATACACCCTATAAAAATTTTGTCAACCCATATGCCAAAAAAATATACATCAGAACAATTTTGGAAACTATACGAGAAACTCCCCCAAGAATTAAAGGATGCTCTTTTTGCTGAGGAAACAGGAAATAATATCTATGATATTTGTAAGAGAAATGAAATTGAGGAAAATCTTGAACAAATTGTTGATTACGTTGGCCAGGTTTTGGTTGGAGTTTTGCCGCCCGAAGATTTTCAGGAAACTTTAGAAAAAGAACTAAATTTAGACAAAGAAATTGCTAAAAAAGTAAATCAAGAAATCAATCGTTTTATCTTTTATCCGGTAAAGAGTAGTTTGGAAGAATTATATAAAATCGAGATTACCCCAGCGGCTAAACCGACCGGAATCACTCCACCAGCCGAAAAAAAACCTTCCGCGCCTTCTGGAAAAGATGTTTATCGAGAACCAATTGAATGAAAAATTTGCTAACTAAAATTCAAGGATTGCCAGAATCTAAAAAAAAAATAATTTTTTGGTTAGTAATGATTATTATTGGTTTGGGTTTATTTACTTTTTATATAAAAAATATTCAAAAGAAATTCAAAAGTTTTGAACCGGAAAAATTTAAAGAAGAACTAAAATTACCTTCTTTTGAAAAAGAACTCGAAAGTTTACCAAAAATAGAAATACCAAAATTTTAGTTTAAATTTATGAGATTTACCGTCCCTCAATTCATTGAATACGAAACCAAAATAATCGGGCCCCTGACTTTCAGGCAGTTTATTTTCGTTGGTATTGCCGGTGCCATTTGTTTTTTTCTTTATTTCACTCTTGGTAAAACAAATTTCGCTTTGTTTATTATGGCTTGTTTAATTATAGGGGCAATAGCTGGAGTCCTGGCTTTTTTACAAATTGGTGGCAGACCTTTTCCGACAATTATTGGAAATTTTTTGAGATTTAACCTCAGGCCAAAAATGTTTATCTGGAGAAAAAAAGAGATGCCAATGACTATCTTCAAAAAAGAAATTAAAAAAGAAGAAACAGGGGAAGAATTACCTTTGAAAATCGCCGAAAAAAGTCGATTAAAAAAAATGAAGACACAAATAGAAACGAAAACAAAATAATATGGCCGAGGCAAGCACTCAACAATTTTTAGAAATAGAACAAATCAGAGAGGGAGTGGCTGTTTTGAAAGATAAGGGTTTAAGAGGAGTAATTATGACTTCTTCTTTGAATTTTGCTCTAAAATCAGAAGATGAACAAAATGCAATTATTTATCAATTTCAGAATTTTCTAAATTCTCTTGATTTTTCAATTGAAATTGTTGTTCAATCTCGGAGATTAAACATTACCGGTTACTTTGATAAATTAAAAGAGATGGAGGAAAAACAAGAGAATGAACTTTTGAAGTTTCAAACCAGGGAATACCGAAATTTTGTCAAAGATTTAATTGCCGGCGGTCAAATTTTATCAAAGAATTTTTTTGTCATTGTCCCTTTCACTTTAATTGAAATTCCGGGTATCAAAAAAGAAACAACCCCAACCTTAACTGATGAAAAATTTCAGAGGGCAAAATCTCAACTCTGGCAAAGAATGGAATTTGTAGCTTTGGGTCTGAGGAGTTGCGGTCTTCAATGTATGCCTTTGAATACTTCTGAGCTGATTGAACTTTTTTGGAGTTTATATCACCCGGAAGAAGCTGAGGTTGGGTATTACCCAGAGATTCCTCCGGAACTAATTGTTTAACTTTTATGAAGTTGCCATTTTTTAGAAAAAAAGAAGAATTGGGAAAAATTTTTGAAGCTCCGGCAATGGATATAAGGGACATTATTGCTCCGGCTTCTTTATTTTTGGGTTCTAACTACTTAAAATTTGGAAAAAGATTTGCCAAAGCCTTTTTCATTTTTTCCTATCCAAGATATTTAAGTACCGGCTGGTTTTCTCCAATAATTAATTTGGATGTCCCGGTGGATATCGGGTTTCATATCCACCCTATTGAAACCGGAATAGTTTTAAAACAATTAAGGAAAAAGGTAACGGAAATTATGGCCGAACTTGCCGAGAGAGAAGAAAAAGGGTTAATTAGAGACCCGGCCTTGGAAACTGCCTATCGGGATATTGAAGGTTTAAGAGATAGGTTACAAACTGCCCAAGAAAAAATGTTTAAATTTGGTCTTTATTTAACTGCTTATGGAAACTCGGAAAAGGAATTGAAAGACATCGAAGTAACTTTAAGGTCAATGTTGGAATCAAGATTAATTTATATTAAACCCGCCCTTTATCAACAAAGAGGGGGATTTAATTCTTCGAGTCCTTATGGTTCAGACCAGTTGCAGGTTCATACCACCATAAATACCGGGCCCCTATCTTCAACCTTTCCTTTTGTCTCATTTGATTTGAGTTCTAATGAAGGAATTTTATACGGGATAAATCGTCATAATAATTCTTTGATTTTGTTTGACCGATTTTCTTTAGAAAATGCCAATGAGATTTTATTCGGGAAGTCGGGCAGCGGTAAGTCTTTCGCAGTTAAATTAGAAATTTTAAGGTCTTTGATGTTAGGAGTCGATATTATTGTTCTGGATCCGGAAAATGAGTATAAAACCCTATCTGACGCTGTGGGTGGTTCTTTCTTTAATATTTCTTTAGCCAGTCCAAACCATATTAATCCTTTTGATTTACCTACTCCTAGAGAAGATGAAAAACCGGAAGATGTTTTAAGGTCAAACATTATTAACTTGGTTGGTTTGTTGAGAATTATGTTGGGGGGCTTAACTCCCGAAGAGGATGCAATTTTAGATAGAGCTATAGCTGAGACCTATGCGGCTAAGGATATTACTCCGGAAACCGACCCTTCGACTTGGCAAGAACGCATTCCTCTAATGGAAGATTTTGAAAGGGTTTTGGAAGGGATGGAAGGAGCTGAATCCTTAGTCAGAAGAGTAAGAAAGTTTAGCAAAGGTACTTTTGCCCAGTTTTTCAACCAGCCAACAAATATTTCAATGGATAAATCCTTTGTCGCTTTTGGAATAAGAGATTTAGAAGATGAATTAAGACCGATAGCAATGTTTGTTGTTATGAGATATATCTGGAACAAGGTCAGGTCAGAATTAAAAAAGAGAATTTTAGTCATTGACGAGGCCTGGTGGATAATGAGAACAGAGGATGGAGCATCTTTTTTATATGGAGTTTGTAAGAGAGCCAGGAAATATTGGCTGGGAGTAACCACCGTTACTCAAGATGTTAATGATTTTATGAGATCTTCTTATGGTCAGCCAATTATTACCAATTCTTCTTTGCAGATTTTAATGAAACAGTCGACGGCAACAATGGATATTGTTCAAAAAACTTTCAATTTAACTGAAGAAGAAAAATATTTGTTATTGGAAGCCGAGGTCGGAGAAGGAATTTTCTTTGCCGGCCAAAAACATGTAGCCATGAAGGCGATGGCTTCTTATGCCGAAGACCAAATCATCACCACTTCCCCGGAAGAGATTTCAAAAATCAAAATGGCAAAAGGAGAATTGCCTTAAAAAATTTGATATAATATAATAAAATTATGAAGAAATTTTTAACCAAAATTATTATAATTTTATTTCTCCTTTTACCAACTTTTTCTTTGGCTTTAGAATTAACCTATCCAGAAATAATGGGCATTAAAATTGAATTAGGAATGGATTTAAATAAGCTTATTGCCTGGTTGTATTATTTTATTGTCGGGGTTTCCGGTCTGGCTGCTTTTTTCATGCTTATCTGGGGTGGTTTTCAACGGTTGACTTCGGCTGGAAGCCCGGCTAAGATTTCTGAGGCTAAAGACCGAATTGGTTCTGCTATTTTGGGTTTAATAATTATTTTGGCTTCTTTTTTAATTTTAAAAGTTATTAACCCGGACTTAATTACTCTTAAATTACCGGGATTACCATAATTTAGGGGTAAGGTCTAATCACTATCTGCCTGTCAGGCTCTTTACCAATGCTTTCGGTGGTCACATCTGACCTCGAAGCTAATTCCAGATGGATAATTCTCCTTTCGTAAGCTGGCATGGCGGGGAGGATTTTTTCTTTTTTGGTCAGGACTACTTCATCAGCCAATCCTCTAGCCATTTCCTTTAAATAGTCGAGTTTTTTCTTTTTATAATCATTGATATCCAAATCAATATAGAAATTTTCTTTCTTTGGCTCGCCTTTGGCGGCAATTTTTCTTCTGAGAATTGCTTTTAAAAGATGCTGGAGCTCAGAAAGGGTTTGACCACCTTGGCCAATTAAAATCTGGGGATCTTCAGTTTTTAAATTAATAGGTAAGGTTAAATCATTGAGTGGTAAAAACTCAATTTCAACCTCAAGAGTAGCTTTTTTAAAAAACTCTTTTACTGTCTTTTTTATTTCTTCTAATTGTTCTTGGGAAATCATGTTTTTTCACTACGGGGTTTGAAAAAAATATATTGTTGGACCACAGAAAACAAAGAGGTGGTGACCCAGTAAAGGGCGATGGCGGCTGGCAGTCTCCAAAGAATTAAAACCGTAAAAATTGGAAAAAAATAAAGCATTTGTTTTTGAAACATGTTCGAAAATTGGGACATTTGGTCTGTTTTTTTACTCTGCTGGGGGGTCTGGGAAATGATTTCTTTTGATTGGAAAAATTGGCAAATTCCAGCTAAGACGGCTAAAATTAACGAAGCTTGGCCGAGATTAATTAGTCCTAAAAAACTTGGATTGATGACTCCGGGTTGATAGACAAAACTATATAAATTGGTCATTTCTTCTGGTCTCAGCCCCTTCCAAAATACCTGGTATAAAGCAATGAGAAGTGGGAATTGAATCAAAAGCGGTAAAAATCCACCCAGGGGATTAATTTTCTCTTTTTGATAAAGTGAAATTAATTCTTTACCCTGTTTTTCTTTATCATCTTTGTATTTATCCTGGATTTCCTGAATTTTTGGTTGAAGTCCGGCTAAGGTCTTTTGGGATTTTAGAGATTGAGTCATTAAAGGATAAATAATCAATCTGGTTAAAATAGTCAACAAAATAACCGCTACCCCAAAATCATGACCGGGTATTAATTGATAAAATATTACCAGGGCATTAAGTAACGGTCGATATAGTATTGTATTAAAAACATCAATAATGAAATTCATAAAATTTTTGCTCTTTTAAACAATTCCTTAATAGTTTCGTCAATCTCCAAAAAATCTTTTTCCCCAATTTTTGGTAGGGCGATTAATATGCCATCTATTCCTTTTTTTAATTTCCCAATTTTACATCTCACCGATTCAGAGATTCTTCTTTTAATTTTATTTCGTAAAAAGGCTTTTTTTGAAATTTTTTGGGAAACGACAAAACCAAAACGCGATTTGCCTAAGTGATTCTCAATAATTTTAAATATTAAAAAATTTTCTTTAAAACTTCTTCCTCTTTTAAAAACATTTTCAAAATCCTTTTTTTTAGTTAGTCGATTTTTTTTAGCCAACATGTTACACTGTTAATTTCCAACGACCCTTCCTTATTCTCCTAAGCAAGACTTTTTTACCATTCTTAGTTTTTGACCTTACCAAAAATCCATGGGTCCTTTTTCTCTTCTTTTTTTTAGGTTGGTAAGTAATTGACATATCAGATTTAAGATTTAAGATTTAAGATGTTAGATGTTGTTAGTATAGCATTAGAACTGACGATAGTCAATTTTCTTTATCTATTTATCCAATATCTAAAATCTAATATCTAATATTCACAGGTTTTACCCAAATTATCAACAAAAATCAGGTTTTACTAAGGGTTTTATGTTCACTTGACTCGTGATATAATAAGTTTGGAACCATATTCTATCTTTTATTTTGTATTTTTTAATTTAGCGAAGCGCTTATGACCAATGAAGAGCTCTGGCAAGCAGTCTTGGCCCAAATTCAATTGAATATCTCGTCAGCGAATTTTGCCACCTGGTTTAAAAATACCCAGATTACTAGCCAGAAAAATGGGGTGGTCTTTATTCGGGTACCAAATTCCTTTGTCAAGGAATGGCTTGAACAAAAATACAATAAAATCATTGTTAAAATTTTACGCAACCTAGATAAAGAGATAAAAGATGTAAAATATGAGATTGGAAAATCTGGTTTAAAAATTTTTAAAAAAACTCTTCCTATTGTTTATGAAGAAGGTCAATTAGAGTTCCAGGAGTTTAAAATTGATAAGGAGACGAATCTCAATCCCAGGTATACTTTTGAGACTTTTATCGTCGGTCCATTTAATGAATTAGCTCAGGCAGCGGCTTTGGCGGTGACAGAAAGCCCTGGCCAAGTTTATAATCCTTTTTTCGTCTATGGGGGAGTGGGGCTAGGAAAAACTCATTTATTGGAGGCAATTGGTAATAAAATAGTCAAAAATTTTCCTCAAAAGAAAGTAAAATATATTCCAACTGAGAAATTTGTTTCGGAAGTAATCTCGACAATAAGGAACCACCAAATCGAAAAACTAAAATCAACTTATCAAACAATTGATGTTTTAATTATCGACGATGTCCAATTTTTAGCCGGGAAAGAAAAAACCCAAGAAGAATTTTTTTACATATTTAATAGTTTATATGAAAAAAACAAACAAATTGTCCTTTCTTCCGACCGCCAACCAAAAGCTATCCCAACCCTGACCGAAAGACTAAAATCTCGTTTTGAAGGTGGAATGATAGCTGATATATCTTTTCCGGATCTGGAAACAAGAATAGCAATTTTGAAGGTAAAATGCCAAGAAAGAAAAACCGAATTTCCCGAAGAAATTTTAGATTATATCGCCTCTAATATCCAAAAAAATATCAGAGAATTAGAGGGGGCTTTAAATATTTTAATTGCTTATCAAAAACTAAATAGTTCCCTCCCCGATCTTAAAACAGTCAAATCTTTACTTAATAATTTAATTTCTTCTCCGGCTAAGGTAGTGAACGCAAAAAAAATAATTAAAGCGGTGAGTGAGTTTTACGACTTAAAAGAGAGGGATTTGACCTCTTCTTCTCGGAAAAAAGAAATAGTCAAACCAAGACATGTAGCTATGTATTTATTAAGAGAAGAATTAAAAGGTTCTTTTCCTTTTATTGGTAGGAAATTAGGGGATAAAGACCATACAACCGCAATTCACGCCTACAATAAAATTGCCAAAGAAATAGATCAAAATGAGGGTTTATTTGAGGAAATCAACTTAATTAAACAGAGGATTTTGAGTGAATAAAAAATAAAATTAAAAAAATTCACTAAAAATCCAGTAATAACTCTCAATTAATCCCCATCTTATTTAAAAGAGAAAAATCTCTTATTCACAGAAACAACAACAACAATAATAACTAATAACTAGTAACTAATATGAAAATAACTATTTTAAAAGAGAAATTAAAAGAAGGTATAAATATAGTTGAAAGAATTTCACAAAAAACTCTTACCCTACCAATTCTACAAAATACACTTTTTCAGGCAGAAAAGAATTTTTTAAGATTAACGACTACTAATTTAGAATCGGGAACTACTTGGTGGAACCTTGTTAAACTAGAAAAAGAAGGTCAAATTTGCATTCCGACTAGATTTTTTTCCGGCCTTATTAATTCCCTTCCAAATAAACCAATTAATTTAGAAGTAAAAGATTTAGTTTTATCTTTAGAATGCGAAAATTATAAAACAAAAATTAAAGGATTTAATCCAGAGGAATTTCCAATAATCCCTCAGATCCAAGAAGGAGAAGTATTAAGTGTTAATTGTTTTAGTTTTTGCCAAGCTTTAAATCAGGTTTTAGATATTCCTTCATCTTCTTTAGCTAGACCGGAAATTTCTGGAATTTTTTTATCTTTCCAATCAGATTTAATAAAAATAGTGGCTACTGATAGTTTTCGCTTAGCGGAGAGAAAAATTTTTCTAAAAACTAATCTTTCTAAAGAATATTCTTTAATTTTACCTCAAACAACTGGTAGAGAAATTGTTAGTATTTTTGGAGATAAAGAAGGAGAATTAAAAATCTATTTTTCTCCAAATCAAATTTGGTTGGAATATATGATGGCTGAAATTTCCCATCCCCAACTTCAATTTACTTCCAGATTGATTGAGGGCGAATACCCTAATTATCAAGAAATAATCCCAAAAAAATTTGAAATCCATCTTACCCTTCCTAAAGAAGAATTCTTAAATCAGATTAAAACCGCCAGTCTTTTTAGTGGAAAAATTAGTGAGGTGAAGTTAAAAATTGATCCCCAAAATAACCTTTTAGAAATTTTAAGTCAAAGTCCTGACTTAGGAGAATATAATAGTTTTTTGAAAGGGAAAATTGAGGGTAAAGAGGTATCAATCTCTTTTAACCACCGTTTCTTAATTGAGGGAATCTCAGAAATAAAAACAAAAGAATTGCTCTTAGAAATAACAAACGAAGAAGGACCGGCTATTTTAAAACCCACCGGCCTCGAGGATTATCTCTACATCATAATGCCGATTAAAACCCCCTAAGGTTTTGGAAAATTTTCTTTAGGATATTTTAATAGAGCCTTTTCTAAAAACTCGTGGAAAATTGGGCCTGCTAAAACAACCCCTGGTTCTTTTGACATAGGCGCATTATTGTTATTTCCCACCCATACCCCAACCGAGAGAGAAGGGGTATAACCTATTGTCCAGCCATCTCTGTAATTCTGGGTTGTTCCAGTTTTAACAGCTACCTCGGCATTTTCAAAATACAAAGAAGACTTTAAGCCAAAAATTGGAGCCCGAGCTTCGTTGTCTGATAAAATATCATTAATTAATTTAACTACCTTACTTTCTAAAATTCTTTTTGGTGTTTTTTTATTTTCTTCAATAATATTACCAAACTGATCTTCAATTTTTAGAACAGAAGTGGGCGGAACTTGTAAACCGTCATTGGCAAAAACCCCATAAGCCGAAGTGATTTCTAATAGATTTACCTCTTTACCACCTAAAACAATAGAAGGACCAAAAGGAGGCTTTAAAGTTGTGATTCCACAATCTTGGGCAGTTTTAATACTATCTTCCAAACCAGCTAAATAGAGAAGGACCTTTACCGAAGGGATGTTTAAAGATTGAGCTAATCCTTGTCTTAAAGTTACCGGTCCCCGGAAAAGCCCATCGTAGTTTTGAGGGATATATTCTATACCTCCCCAGATTCCAAAATTTGTTGGTTCGTCAACAACAACCGTTTTATCGTTGTAGTTTTTTTCAAAAGCGGTGGCATAAACAAATGGTTTAAGGGCTGAACCAGGCTGACGACCGGGATTTTTTTCTGTACCAGTTACCACATTAAATTGAGGATCGAATAAACATGTTTTTCCCGGTTGGCAATTTTCTGGCTCAGGAGTGGCATAATAATCTCCGGTTCCCACTGTCATTGCTAAAACCTCACCGCTTTTCGGTGAAATAACCACTAAACCAGCATTATGGGCATTATAATTTTTATTTCTCTCAATTCCCTTTTTTACTGCCTCCTCAGCAATTTTTTGTAATTCATAATCTAAAGAGGTATAAATTTTCAATCCATTTTTTACTAAAAGATCTTCTCCAAATTTTTCTTCCAATTGTTGTTTTACCCACAAAGTAAAATAAGGGGCTTTAATTTCGATTTTCTTTTCAATAAATTTTATTTCTTCTTTCTTTACCGTTTCTGCTCTCTCTTTTCCCAAATATCCTGCAGTTTTCATTCGGTCCAAAACATAATCCTTCCTGGCTAAAAGTTCTTTTTTATTCTCTCCATAAGGGGAAAGTCGAGAAGGAGCCATAATTAAAGCAGCTAAAGTTGCTGCTTCACTTAAAGAAATTTCCGAAACGGGTTTTCCAAAATAAGTTTGACTGGCCGCCTCCGCTCCGTAGGTATTTTGGCCAAAAGGAATTTGATTTAAATACCATTCTAAAATTTGGTCTTTTGAATATCTTCTATCTAATTCCAGAGCCAAAATTATTTCCCTAATCTTTCTTTGAGCAGTTTTTTCGGTTGAGAAAAAGGTTGACCTTATTAATTGCTGGGGGATAGTTGAACCACCATAAACTGGTTTTCCGATTCTTAAATCTTCCAAAATTGCCCTCGCCACTCCTTTTAAATCGACCCCAAAATGATGATAAAAATTGGCATCTTCAGCTGCAATGACTGCCTGTTTTAAATATTCGGGTATATCTTTTAAAGGAACCCAAGTCCTTTTCTCTTCGCCATAGATTTCATATAAAACAATTTGGCCAGTTCTATCGTAAATTTTCGATGACTGAAAAAGCTGTCTTTCAGTAAAAACTTCCGGTCTGGGGAGGTCCTTGGCATAGTAGAAAAATAAAAATAAAAAACCAAAAATAAAAAATAAAAAACAAAAAATGGAAATTTTCAAAAATAATCTTATTTTATTTCCTTTTATTTTTGCCATTATTTCAATTTTATGATACCATTTAAAATATGCAAATTGAAACTAATTATAAAAAAGTCGAAGAAGTTTTGACTCGGGGAGTAGAGAAAGTCATAAACCTAAACCATTTAAGAAAAAGACTTCTTTCTGGTAGAAAACTTAGAATTAAACATGGAATTGATCCAACTGGTCCCAAAATTCATATTGGTAGAGCGACTCAACTTTGGAAATTAAAAGATTTTCAGGAATTGGGGCATAAAATTATTTTAATTATCGGGGATTTTACTGCCCAAATTGGAGACGCCTCTGATAAACAAGCAATGCGTCGACCATTGACAGCAAAAGAGGTCAAAGAAAATATGAAGAACTATATCAAACAGATAGCTAAAATTCTCGATATAAAAAAAGTTGAGTTTCACTATAACAGCGAATGGCTCAACAAACTAACAATTAAAAAATTGCTTAATTTAGCTATGAATTTTACTGCCCAACAAACAATTCAAAGAAGAAACTTTAAAGAAAGATGGGAAAGAGGCAAGCCTATTGGCCTCCATGAGTTAGCTTACCCTTTATTACAAGGATACGATTCGGTTGCGGTTAAAGCCGATGTTGAGTTAGGCGGTTTTGATCAATTATTTAATTTAAAAGCAGGCAGGGATATTCAGAAAATATTCGGTCAGGAATCCCAGGATATTATGACCTTAAAAATGCTTTTTGGCCTTGATGGGCGGAAAATGTCAACGAGCTGGGGTAATGTTATAAACATTACTGATAAATCAGAAGAGCAATTTGGGAAAATAATGTCGATGAAGGACGAATTAATTCTGGATTATTTTGAGCTTTGTACAAGAATCACTTTAGAAGAAATAAAAAAGATGGGAAAAGAATTGAAGAAAAATCAGATTAATCCCCGTGATTTAAAACTAAAATTAGCTAGAGAAATTGTTAGACTGTATCATGGTAAAAAAGCTGCAAAAAGAGCAGAAAAAGAGTTTAGACGAGTTTTTGAAAGAAAGGAATTGCCATCGAGAATCCCGAATATCTCGATAAAAGTAAAAAAATTAAACATTCTTAATTTGCTGGTTGAGACAAAATTAACTTCATCCAAATCCGAGGCAAAAAGACTCATTTTACAAAAGGCAGTAAAGATAAATGGAGTTTTAAAAGAAAATTGGCAAGAAATTATCGAAATAAAAAATGGAATGGTAATTCAAGTCGGCAAAAGGAGATTCAGAAAAGTAGTCTAAAATAAAAATCCCCCTCCTTTAGAGGAGGGGGATAAATTTTATTCTTCAACTTCTTCCTTTTCTTCCTCTTCTTCTTTTGGTTTTTCCTCTGGTTCTTCTTCAGTTTCTTCTTCATTTAAGAATTCTTCTTCGTAAATCATAATTTCTCGAATTAATTTTTAATTAAAATAAAACGACCTTTCGTCCCGCCCTCTAAGCCCATGACTAACCCTATCTAATTCAAATTTGCTTCGCTAAATATCTTTAACTTGATAGCGTTAATGATGGGTATAGAGGGCGGGACTATCGGTCATTATAAATTTTCAAAAAAGCCTGTCAAGTCCGTTAGAAATTCACAAGTTTTCCACAGGTCTATTGGATTTTGAACGTTTTTTCCTTAGTTTTATATTTATTTTTTCTTTTCGAAAACTTTTATCTTTTTTCGACCAGGCCCAAATTTCTACCGGCAGTTCTACCTTATATTTTTTAAGAAAACTAATTATCTTTTTTCTTCTTCCAGAAACATTAGGGAGGGTAGTCAATTGAATATTTTTTTTCTGTTTTCCTTTTAAAGCCAAAACATCTATAATTCCAAAAACATCGGTCTGTTTGTATTTTACTTTAGGAGCGTACCATACAATCCATTTGTCGCTCCTCAAAATTTCAATTGCTTTTTTTCTAATTTCACTTTCTTTTGGCATGATTAGACCTTGATATTTGAATAAATTTCCTGCACCGATTCTGACTCATCTAAGGATTCAAAAAGTTTTTGACAAGATTCTTTTTCTTTT
>Ga0210051_1003989_pt1 | contig 14543 bp, 9 predicted proteins | sample CryGey092014_all_FD_185464 | JGI IMG/M metagenome (GOLD analysis project Ga0210051, IMG submission 185464) | Groundwater microbial communities from aquifer - Crystal Geyser CG23_combo_of_CG06-09_8/20/14_all (SPAdes) (version 2) | ecosystem: Environmental > Aquatic > Deep subsurface > Groundwater ...
CGAACAAATTAATTTGACGAGCGACAAATAATGTTTTCATAGAGATAAAATTAAATAAAAAATTAATTTATATCTCTATTCTACCATATTTTAGCTAAAAAATTAAGTTGTTTTTACACATTAACTAACTAAGTATTAGCGGTGCTATACAAGCCCCAAAATATAATATGGACTTGATTATCGTTGAGTCGCCCACTAAGGCGAAAACCATCGCCAAATTCGTGGGCAAAAAATTCACCGTGGAATCTTCTTTCGGCCACATCCGCGACTTGCCAAATCGCGAAATCGGTGTGGATTTTGAACATGATTTCGCGCCCAAATACGTGATTCCGGCCAAATGCCGGCCGGTCGTGAAAAAACTCCAGACTTTGGCCAAAAAAGCCGAGCAAGTGATCCTTGCGACTGACGAAGACCGCGAAGGCGAAGCCATTGCCTGGCATTTGGCCGAGGCCTTGGATCTGCCGGACGGACAAAGGCATCGGATCGTTTTCCATGAGATCACGGATGAAGCCATCCAAGCCGCCTTGAAAAATCCCCGTTCTTTGGATCTGGCCTTGGTTGACGCCCAGCAAGCCCGGCGCATCCTGGATCGGCTCGTCGGCTACAAGCTCTCGCCGTTCCTGTGGAAAAAAGTCGCCAAAGGCTTGTCGGCCGGGCGCGTCCAATCAGTCGCTGTGCGCCTCATCGTGGAAAGAGAGAGGGAAATTCAGAAATTCCAAGCCCAAGAATACTGGACCATTGAAGCGGATTTAAGCCGATTGGATCAAGGCCCCATTTCCGAAACCGAGGCCAAAAAACGCTTTACGGCCAAACTTTTTTCCTGGGACGGAAAAACTTTGGACCAATTCAGTTTGAAAGAAGAGAAGGCGGCTCAAGACATAGTCGCGCGTCTGGACGGAGCGGCTTATACGGTCCAAACGGTCGCACGCAAAGAAAGCAAAAAAAATCCGCCCGCCCCTTTCACCACTTCCACCCTGCAACAAACCGCTAATCGCTGGTTCGGTTTTACCGCCCGGGAAACCATGACGCTTGCCCAGCAATTATATGAAAAGGGTTACATCACTTACATGCGCACCGATTCCTTATTTTTGGCGGAAAAATTCCTGCAATCCGCCCGCGCTTATCTGGATAAATCTCTGGGCGCAAATTACGCCTTGATTGAACCGCGCCACTGGCGCACCAAAGCCAAAGGCGCACAGGAAGCGCACGAAGCGATCCGGCCGTCCGAAATCGGCCGAACGCCCAAACAGATGGCGCAAGAGCTGGACAAAAAACAGCTGAAACTCTACCAGTTGATCTGGCAGCGCGCGCTGGCCAGCCAGATGCCGCCAGCCGTCATTGACGCGACGGCCGCGGATATCGCGGCGGGCGATACTTCCGCTTTGTTCCGCGCGAACGGACAGATGCTGAAATTTGACGGCTATCTGAAAATCTATCCGGAAAAAGCTTTGGAAGTGGAATTGCCCACCTTGGCCAAAGGAGAAAAATTGGAATTGCACGCCCTACGGCCCGAACAGCATTTCACCAAGCCGCCGGCACGCTATTCCGACGCCGGCCTGGTCAAGGCCATGGAACGTTTCGGCATCGGCCGGCCTTCCACCTACGCCCCGACCATTGCCACGATCATCGCCAGAAATTATATCGCCCGCGACGATCACAAGCGCCTCGGTCCGACGGAAATCGCTTTCATTGTCAACGATCTCCTGCTGGCGCACTTTCCCAATATCGTTGATTACCAATTCACCGCTCATCTGGAAGAAAGCCTGGACGAGATCGCGGAGGGCGCCAAGAGCTGGCAACCGGTCATCAAAGAATTTTACGAACCCTTTGCCGCCAATCTGGCGGAAAAAACGGAAGCGGTTAAAAAAGACGACATTGTGCCGCCGGAGGCTTCCACGGAAGTCTGCGACAAATGCGGCGCGGCCATGATCGTCAAATTCGGACGCTACGGAAAATTTCTCGCCTGCAGCGCTTTTCCGGATTGCAAGAACATTAAACCCTTAAATCCGGGCGCGGCCGATGGCGCGGCCAGTGAAGAATTCAAAAAACTGGCGGAAAAATACGCCCAGGAAGTCTGCGACAAATGCGGCGCGCCCCTGGTTCTGAAAAACGGCAAGTTCGGTCCCTTTCTCGCCTGCAGCGCTTATCCGAAATGCCGGCGGATCAAGAATGTCGCCGAAAATAAATCCTCCACCGGCTTGAAATGCCCCGTGTGCGGGCAAGGTGAAATTGTCCAAAAACGAAGCCGACGCGGAATTTTTTACGCTTGCGACCGCTATCCGGACTGCAAAAACGCCTACTGGAGCAAACCGACTGGCGAGGCCTGTCCGCAATGCGGCGCCTGGCTCGTGGCCGGAAAAAATGACACTGTGGTCTGTTCCAACAAGGAATGCGGCTACAAAAAACCGGCTTAGGCTCCGCCGCTGTCCGGCCAGACATTGGCAAATTTATCCATGCACAAAAAAATAGCCCCTCGCACGAGGGGCTATTTTTTTGTGGCCGGAAAAAATGGCTGCAAAGTCGGATTCCCGGACGGATAAAAATATCGCGCTTGGAATTATTGCTTCTCCGGATTTTTCTTTCTTCCGGAAGCGCTTTTGTCGCGCAGGACATCAACCAATTTTTTTATGCCTTCCCCGATCAAAAGCAGATAGGAAGTGGAGTGCTCGATTTTTTCTTTCAGGGACTTGATCAAGTCGTCCAGCTTGGACAGGCGCTGGCGCATTTCCCGCGCCGCCGAGAAGACCTGTTTGATCGTCATGGCGAAATAATAGGCGATCCAGCAGAAGAAAAAAGCGACTGCGGCGATAGCGAGCGAGAGAACCAAATAAAAAACATCACGGCTGGTTTCCAACATAATTTTAAATTATCTTAAATTTTTAAAAATCCCGCAAAGCCGCGCCGAATTTTTCCGCCAAATTCTTCATCAGCTCTTTTTGCAGCTGGTTTATCTCCTCCGCCTGCAAAGTCCGTTCCGCCTGGTAGACAAAATGGAAAGCCAGGCTCTTTTTTTTCGGCCCGACTTGATCGCCGGCAAAAACATCAAACAATTCAATTTTTCTGATCAACGGACTAAAAGCCAAAATGGTATTTTTTATATCCAAATAACTGATATTTTTGTCCACCAGCAAAGCCAGGTCTCTTTTGATCGGCGGAAATTTCGTCTCGGGCTGATAATGCGCCTGGCGCCCGGCGGCCAATTCAACCAGTTCGGCTAAACGGATTTCCGCGAACCCGGCGCTTTTTTTCAGGCCTACGCGCTTGGCCACCGGCTGGCTGATTAAAGCGGCCAAACCGATCGGACGGCCGGCAATCACCAGAGCGGCGCAAAGATTTTTTTCCGTCCAACCCGGAAAAATATCCGTCTTTTCAAATTCCAAAGGCAGATAATAGGCGGCGGCCAAAGCTGTCAGAATCGTCTTTAAACGCCGAAACACGACCGGACCGTCCGCGCCCGCGAGCGCCAAGCCCAGCCTTTTTTCCTGATGCGGCAGAAAAGCGCCGTCTTGGTCGCCCACCGGCCAGACACCGGGCAGTTTCTGGAAAATCAAGCCGATTTCAAAAAATCCGGTTTCGTCATAACGGGCCTGATTGGCGATGATGTTGGCGATCAAACCGGGTGCCAAAGCCGAGCGTAACAAAGTTTGCTGGGCGGAAATCGGATTGGCCAGCGCTACCTGGTCTTGCGTAGACAAATTTAATTTGGCCAAAAATTTCTCATCAACAAAAGAATAATTCAAAACCTCGCTTAAAGCCCCGTTATACACCAGAATCTTTCTGGCTTCTTGGGCAAAAAGCAGATTTTTGTCCTGATCCGGAGCCGAAAGCCTGACCGCGGGCAGGGTTAAAGGCAATTGGTCAAAGCCGTGCAAACGGGCGATTTCTTCCATAATATCCTCCGGCCGGCTGATTTCTTTGGCCGTGCGCCAAAAAGGCGCGGTGATCAGCAATTCATCGCCCTGATCTTCAACTTGGAACCCGAGACGGACAAGATAGGCAACAGCTTTTTCTTTTTTAATGGCCAAGCCGATCCGCCGATTCAGCCAATCGATCTTGACCTTGATAGCCGGACGCGGCGAATTTTCGCTCCGCGCGTCAATCAGTCCGCCTTCCACGCGCAGGCCGGGACAAATTTTTTTCAGCAAATTAAAAGCGCGGCTTAAACCAAAAGAGCAAAGCTCCGGCGGCAAAAATTTTTCAAAACGGATAGAAGCTTCCGTCCGCAAACCCAGGCTTTGTTGGGATTTTCTGATCGTTAAAAAGTCAAAATTAGCCGCTTCCAAGGCGATCCGGACGGTGGCCGGCGTTATTTCACTGTCCGCCCCGCCCATCACGCCAGCCACGGCCAAAGGCCGGTCCGCGTCGGCAATCAACAAAAGACCGCCCGGCAGGCTTTTTTGCTCCCCATTTAATAAAGCGATCCGCTCCTCGTTTTTGGACAGACGGACATCCAGCCGGTTGATTTTATCCCGATCAAAAGCATGCAAAGGCTGGCCGGTTTCCAACATCGTATAATTAGTCACGTCCACAATATTATTGATCGGCTTCAAACCGGCGGCCACCAGCCTCTTTTTCAGCCAATCCGGAGATTCCTCCACGCGCACGCCGGACAGCACGAGTGCTTGATAACGCGCGCACAGGGCCGGTTCATGCACGGTTACTGGCAATGAGTCCGGAGCGGCCACCGGCGCGGGCAAATCATCGGCCCAAGCCGGTTTCTTCAGCGGCAGATCAAAAAGCGCGGCGATTTCTCTGGACAGGCCGTAATGGCTCCAAAGATCGGAGCGGTGCGTGATGGATTTGTTGTCCACTTCCAATATAAAATCGTCCAAACCGAGATAATCCGCGAGCGCTTGCCCGACTTTCGCCTTCTCGGTGAGGATCATGATGCCGGAATGATCATCGCCCAAGCCCAATTCATCGGCCGCGCACAGCATACCGTCCGACCACTCCCCCCGAATTTGCGTTTTTTCTATTTTCAAACCATTGGGCAAAAGAGCACCCGGCAAAGCGACCGGGACCATTTGTCCGGTCTTGATGTTGTCGGCGCCGCAAACAATGCTCAGTTTTTCTCGGCCCAAATCAAGGACCGCGATCCGCAAACGGTCCGCTTGCGGATGCTTGGCCACCGATAAAATTTTGCCGATGGCCACGCGGTCAAAAAATTCCGCTTGGCCCCGGACGGACTCAATTTCCATTGTCTGACGGGTCAAGCGGTCAGCCAGTTCCCGCGGACTGATATTTTTGGGCAGGGTCACGAAATCTTTGAGCCAATTGAGGGAAATAAACATAAAATCAGCTTAAAATTGTTCCAAAAACGGCAAATGGGCGCCGCGGAGCAGACGAATATCATTAATGCCGAATTTCATCATGGCTAAACGGTCCAAGCCGATGCCGAAGGCAAAACCGCTGTAAATCTCCGGATCCAAACCGCCCGCTTTAATCACCTCCGGATGCACCAGGCCGGCACCGATCATTTCCAGCCAACCGGTCTGTTTGCAGCTTGGACAGCCTTGTCCGCCGCATAACACGCAAGACATATCAACCTCCAGCCCCGGTTCCACAAAAGGAAAATAACCCGGCCGGACACGGATATTCAACTCCTGCCCCATAACGGCCGAAAGCATTAATTTCATGAAAGCGGTCAAATTGGCCAGGGAAATATCCCGGTCCAGCATCAAGCCTTCAAGCTGATAAAAAGTCGTGTCATGACGGGTATCTGTCGCTTCAAAACGGAAAACACGGCCGGGCACAACGACCCGCAAGGGAGCGCCGTATTTCTGCATGGCTCTGACCTGCATGGGCGATGTGTGCGTGCGCATGACCAGCTGGCCAACGGCTTGTTGGGCGATCGGCTGGACATAAAAAGTATCCTGCATATCGCGGGCCGGATGGAAAGGCGGGATATTCAAAGCGGTAAAATTATAATAATCACTCTCCAATTCCGGCCCATCCAAGACTAAAAAGCCCAAGGAAATAAAAAATTTTTCCAATTTTTCCAAAACGATAGTGAGAGGATGAAAATGGCCGCGCGCGCCGGCCTGCCCCGGCAAAGTCACGTCAAAAGACGGATTTTTCCCGGCCTGGCCGGAAAAAACTTCTTCAGCTTGCCGGAAAGCGGCGGACAAATCGTTCTTGATTTGATTGGCCAGCTGGCCGACAATCTTTTTTTCCTGTTCGGAAACATCAGACAAACCGCGAAGAATCGCGGTCAACCGGCCTTTCCGTCCCAGATATTCAATCTCCAAGGCGCGCAGGCTCTTTCCTTCGCGGGCTTCCGCGATGGCGGCTAAAACCTGCTCTTTGAGTTTAAGCAGATGATTCTGCATAAAATTTGACTGATGACTGATGTTTAAGACGATTTAGAGGAAAATTTTTTCTTGTTGAGAAAGATGAATTCCAAAACGGATAAAGCCAGAATCAGCAAGGCGAGATTAAGCCAGGACAACATCCGCTTAGACAACAGAAAAAACGCGGCCGCCACCAAAAAGGCGAAAAAGAAAGACTGCCGGAAAGACTCGCGCACCAATTGAAAAGCCGGCTGGTCGCGGTGGCGGAGAAAACGGACGGCAAATCCGACCACAGCGGCCGTGGCCAGCAACGCCAGGAAAATAGTGGCATAAAAAAGGGTGAAACCGAGCCAATTGGTTGTAAAAGGATTAACATTTAAAATAACCAAGCCGTTCAAAAGCCAAGCGAACAGGGTGATGGCGATCATGACTAAAAGGTATTTTTTTAAACTCATAATCTTTCTTAATTATCATCTTTTTTATATCTATTCAATACCTTCAAGTCCTATCTACTTTAATACGATATCGGTAAAAAAGCAAGCTTATTTTTCATTCGCTTTTCGGACGGTACTGTAAGGCTTCGGCCGCGTGCGCATAGGCGATTTGGTCCGCGTCAGCCAGATCCGCGATGGTGCGAGCCAGCTTCAAGACGCGGAAATAAGCGCGAGCGGACAAGTGCAGGCTGGTCACCGCGCTTTTCAGCAAATCCTTGGTCTGATCGTCCAAAGGGCAATATTTTTTCACGGTTTCCGAATTCATTTCCGAATTGGTGAAAAGACCGCCGACTCCGAATCTTTCTTTCTGTTTTTCCCTGGCTTTTTCAATACGGGCTTTAATCATGGCCGAAGTTTCCGCGGCCTGCAGAGAAGAAAGCTTGTCAAAGCTGATCCGCGGCACTTCCACGTGCAGATCAATCCGGTCAATAATCGGCCCGGAAATTTTTTTTTGGTAATTGGAAATCTGCCCGGGTGAACAAAGGCAGTGCCGATCCGGATCGCTCGCGTATCCGCAAGGGCAGGGATTCATGGCCGCGATTAATATAAACTTGGCCGGAAAAGACAGGTTGCCGGCGGCGCGGCTCACATTGATCATGCCGTCCTCCAGGGGTTGGCGGAGATTTTCCAGGACTGGCCGGGGAAATTCCGGAAATTCGTCCAGAAACAAAACGCCTCGATGCGCCAGGGAAATTTCCCCCGGCCGCGGCCAGACGCCGCCGCCGACCAAAGCCGCGCCGGAGGCGGTGTGATGGGGCGCGCGGAAAGGACGCGCGGTCAACAAAGGGGTGCCGGCCGGCAATTCGCCGGCCACGGAATAAATTTTCGTCAATTCCAGGGCTTCCGGCAGGGTCAGATTCGGCAAAATGGAAGGCATCGTGCGGGCTAACAAGGTCTTGCCGGAGCCGGGCGGACCGCTCATCAGCATGTTATGCCCGCCCGCGGCCGCGATCTCCATGGCGCGCTTGGCGTGCTCCTGCCCTTTGACATGGGCCATATCGGCCAGGATTGCCGGGTTAGAAAAATCAAAATCTTTGTCCGGTTCGGGCGCGATCCGCTCCCGCCCGAGCAAATGATTGATCACTTCGCGTAAATGCTTGGCCGGAAAAACTTGTAGATTTTTCACCAGCTTGGCTTCCGCGGCGTTGGCGGCCGGCACGAACATATTCTCCATGCCGATCTTCTGGGCCTGGATGGCAATCGGTAAAATGCCATTGATCGGCCGGATATCGCCGGCCAAAGCCAATTCGCCGGCAAAAATCGTCTTCTGGAGATCCACATCGGATGTAATTTTTCCGGTCGCGAACATGATGGCCAACGCAATCGGCAAGTCATAGCTCGGCCCTTGTTTTTTCAAATCCGCCGGCGCCAAATTGACCGTGACTTTGACGCGGGGAAATTCCTGCCCGGAATTTTTGATCGCCCGTCTGACCCGTTCGCGGGATTCTGAAACCGCCGCGTCCGGCAAGCCGACCACGGAAAAAACCCCCATATCGCCGCCGCCGGTATCAGCTTCCACTTCCACCAAAGAAGCTTCCAAGCCGATCACCGCGGCGGACATAACTTTTGCGGACATAATAAAGAGGATGATTAAAAAAAATCACCTGAGTTTAAAAATTAACTCGGCGTACTGTTTTGGCCAATCCGGCCGGTTGGTCCGGATCAAGTCCGCGGGCCAAAGCCGTTTCCACAGCCAGCCGTTGGAGCAGTTTGACCGCGGTGAAAATCGCCGTGTCTCCCGGCCCCGGAATTTCCACATTACAGTCCGCGGCCAAAGGCAGATTAAGCGGAGAAAAAGAAATTATCCGCGCGCCGGCCTGGCGGATTTCCCGGATCAAATTTTCATAAACTTTATGATAAGCCGTCTGCAAACCAACGACCAGCACCGGCACCCCGTCCAAATTGGCTTTATAGCCATGACTGATTTCCAAAGCGGGCAAAGCCGTGATCTGCAAGCCGGCCCCTTCGCCCAATTTCAAAGCCGCTTCGCCGGCCAGGCCGTAATCCAAGCCGATGCCCAGACTGTAGGCGCGAACCGCCGGTGCGAGACAGCGGACCAGCGGTTTGATATCCAAAGCCAAAATTTTTTCATATAAAACCGGCAAGCCGCTTAAATCATCCGGACGGGCGCCAGTCAGATAATGAGCAAAAAGATAAGCCGCGGCTAAGCCGGCGGCAAAAGATTTGGTGGCCAAAATCTGTTCCGAACCGGCGGGCGTAAGAAAAAAACCGTCCGCCATTTTGGCCAAAGCCCCGGCGCCGCGGTTGATCACGGCAAAAACGGCCGCTCCTTGTTCGCGCGCCTGAGCCGCGGCGCGGACGGTTTCCGTGGTTTCCCCGGACTGGGAAAAAACCAGCGCCAAAGTCCGGCGCGGCACCGGATAGCCGGTCAAGAAAAATTCCGAAGCCGGCACGGCGGTCGCGTCCCGCCCGGCGCGCCGGAAAAAGGCGGCCACCAAAAAAGCCAACCAATAAGAAGAACCGCAACCCAGGGCATAGATCTTATCCACCCGTTGGAAATGCTCAGCCCAATTAGCCAAATCTTTGTCCGCGGCCAATATTTTTGCCACAATGGCCGAGCCGCGAGCGATATCTTCTAAAGTTTTTTGTCCGCGCATAAAAAATTTATACTTTTTCATTATAGCACAAAAATCCCGGCCAGGCACATATGCCCCTGTTTCTTGGGATTTTGATCCGGCGCTGCTGATATTCTCTCAATTATTATTCGGCCTTTTTTGTTGTGCGGCCGCGCCCCCTTCGTGACCGTCTTTGGCCAGCGCGGAAAACTTGCACAAAACAAACAAAAAAACACGGTTCTGAAATCATGCTTTTCTTAACTTTTTTGTCCTGATATGCTAATATATAATTAACAAAAACGACAAATATCCAAGTTAAAATTTATGATCGGGCCATTTTATCTAATTCCGGATAAAAATATATGTCCCATAACTTTGAACTAAAAGCGGGAGTCCAAAATGACGGAGGATATATTAAGGAAAAAAAAGACCGTAAAAGCTGTTTAATTGACAAATTGAACAATTTGCTCCAGGCCTTAGAAAAAAATCACGATCTTTTTTCAAATCTTCTGCCGGAAATAAAAATACCGGTATTAGCCGATGGTTATATCAAATTAATCATGGATATTATTAAAAAACTGGATAATATCAATAATCAAAGCATTCATCTCTGCTCAAACTTCTGCCATGTCATGGGGCAATTAAACTCTTTTCTGGCCGCCTTTAATGTTTTTCAAACTGCTACAAATGATTTTCGGGCGGAAAAAAAAGAAAAAAATTTAAAAATATTAATGAACGCCTTATCAGACATCTGGAAATATCTTGATCTTTGCCGGCGCCAAGATCATTTTTTTGAACAAGAGCTGTTCAATGAACAAGGTTTTTTCTCTGAAAAACAAGACAACGGCTTGCTTGTCCACGAAAAAAATGTTTCTGATTATATCGCCTATTGCCTCAATCATTTTCATCCGGCTGATCAGAACTGACAATCCGGCACCGGAAGCAATCCGCGAACCGCCTCCTTGCTTTGAGTTCTGATTGAAACAGATAAAATCCGGCCGGCCGGGAATTTACCTGGATTTGATTAAACGAAAACGGCCATAACGGCCGTTTTATATATTCACGATAATTCAGGCATTGTGAAAAAAATTTTATTTGCCCGCGACGTCCGTCGCTTCGTCCAGCTTGACGGATAATAAGCGGGAAATCCCGTCATCGCCCATGGTCACGCCATAGAGGATGTTCGCGCGGCGCATGGACGACCGGTTGTGGGTGATGACGATAAACTGGGTCTTATGCGATAGATCGTCCAGAATTTTTGCCAAGCGCTCGGAATTTGATTCGTCCAAAGCCGCGTCCACTTCATCCAGTACCACGAACGGTGAAGGATTGGCGCTGATGATCGCGCAAATCATGGCAATGGCGGTCAAAGCTCTTTCGCCGCCGGACAGCATGGCGATGGACTTGATCTTTTTTCCCGGCGGCGTGGCTTGGATCTCCACGCCGGCCAGACCGGTCGCATTATGCTTCTGAAGAAATTTGATCTTTTTCAGGTCCAGACCGGCATCCGGACCGGCGGCCGCGGAAGCGCTCTCCTCCTCCGCTGATCCGGCCTCTTCTCCATCGGCCATCACTTTAATGACTTTGGCGGAGCCGCCGCTGAATAAGATCTTAAAATATTCGTCAAATTTTTTGACGATATTGTTGAACTCATTATCAAAACGCTCTTTGATGGTCTCATCCAGCTCCCGGATGATTTTATCCAATGACACGATCGCGTCGCAAAGATCCTTGATCTGACCGGACAGGAAATCAAACCGTTCTTTGGTGGCTTGATATTCATTCTCCGCCTCCGGATCGATGCCGCCGATCAGATCCATCTGCCTTTTTAAATAGCTGATCTTCTCCCCGGCCGCGGCGCGGTCAAATTCGCCTTGGGGCTGATGTTCGCGGATATCTTTCAGAGAGCCATAATTCTGCCGGATTTCATTTTCCAAATCTTCCAATTTCGTTTCCTGCCGGGCCGCGTTGATCTGCAATTCATTCAATTCCAAATTAAGGCTGTTTAATTCGTTTTGAACAGTTTGGAAAGATCTTTGCAAAGCAAAAACCTCTCCTCTTTTTTGGTCCCGCGCTACGGCCGCGGCGTTGATTTTTTCCTGCCAAAGAGTTAATTCCGAGACTAAAAGGGAAATTTTATTTTTAATATTTTCCCGCTCGGCGGACAGTTCTGCCCGCCGTTCGCTTTGACCGGCCGGATCGTAGGTTTTAAGTTTGCTGGCTGTTTCTTTCTGTTCCTGTTCCCAAACGTTAATATTTTCCTGCAATCTTTTTCGCCTTTCCAGCAAAGCCATCCGCTGAAAACGCGCGGCCGATAAATCTTCCGCCTGCCGCTCTTGTTCGGCGGCCAGACTGATGATCTCGGCTTGGTATTTTTCCGTTTCTGCGGCGGAATCAAAAAACCGGGCGGCGGCGGCCAAAACCGTCAATTCCTTTCTGATTTCCCGGAGATAGAATCTGATTTTCTCCAGATCATTCTCTTTTTCCGCTTGGGATAAATGATTTAAGGAATTATCCAGCGCGTTCAGAATTTGCGCGGCCGACAAATTTTCCGGCTGGCTGGCGCGCGCCTGTATTTTTTGGCGCAATTCGGCCAGGCGCTTCTGCCGGTCGGCCTGAACCGCGCGCAACCGTTCTTCATTGGCGGCCAAAGGCGACAATTCCCGTTCCAAACGGCCATCTTCCTCTTGAGCGGCCGCCAGCTGGCGCCGCAAATCTTCCTGCCGGCGGTAAAACCAAGCCAAGTCAAATTGCCCATTCTGCTCCAGACTTACCTCCCAGGAAGCTTCAACCCGGGCCAGCTGATTCGCCCAATCTTCCTTTTCCTTCTGCCGACGAGCGACCTCGGCCTGCCAGGCTTTTTCTTCGGACTGTTGCGCTTCGGCTTTTTCTATTTTTTCCAGCTCATTGGCCAAACTGGACAATTTTTTCTCGCGGTCAAATTTGCTTTTCTCTTTTTCCAAAAAATCGCGGTTCAAGCCGGAAAACTTTTCCTGGATTTCCCGCCAGGAACGGCTGTAATATTCTTTCTGTAAAATTTTGAGCTCTCCGGCGATCTCTTCGCGCCGCCGCAGGCGGTTGACCTGTTTGGTCAGGCTTTTCATGCGCGGTTCAATTTCCGCCATCAGCATTTTCGCCTGCTCCAGATTTTCATAGCTTAAACGCAATTTATTCAAAGCTTCATCCCGCTTGATTTGGAACTGCTTGACGCCGGTCGCCTCGTCAAAGAACTCCTTCCTTTCCGCCAAGGAAGAATTTAAAAAGCCCTCCACCACCCCCTGGCCGATCACGCTGTAGGTCTTCTGGCCGAAACGGGCCTTGGCCAGCAGGATTTGGATGTCGGACAAACGCACGCGGCTGCCGTTTAAAAGATATTCGCTTTCGCCGTCGCGGAATAAGCGGCGGGTGATGACCACTTGGGAAAAATCCACCGGCGCCTGCCGATCTTCATTGTTTAAGCAGAGCGACACTTCGCACATCCCCAGCCGGCCCTTCTTATCCGAGCCGGAAAAAATCACATCCTCGGATTTTTTTCCGCGTAAAGTTTTCATGCTCTGTTCGCCCAGCACCCAGCGGATGGCATCAGCCGTATTTGACTTGCCTGAACCGTTCGGGCCGACGATGGCCGTAATCCCCCGCCGAGTTTTGTCCAGCATACCGGGAAAAAGCAAGATATTCTTGCTGGCAAAAGATTTAAAACCTTGTATTTCTAATTTTTCCAAATACATATAATAAAATAATTTGGTTATTTGAGGCAGGAATAAAAATTAGGGATCATCCGGATGATGCGTTTATTCGCGGCTTGCGGATAAAAATTTTTGGATTTGGATTATTTATACGCGCCCGCGTGATTATTCGGCAATAATATTTTTATTATACAACACATTAATTAATAAAAAAAGCGGCTTGGACAATAAAAATTGCGCCTTAAGCCGCCTTATAAAAAAAGAAGAAGAATAAGCGCCGCCGGAGCCCGCTCTTGGAGGATTTGTTCCGTGTTGGTCGGAACACCGGCCGCGGGTTGGGCGCTTTATTAGATCACCTCCTTAGCGGGGCCGGTCTTTTTCTGGGGGCTTGATGAGTTTGGGCTGGGGAAAAAAATACGAATGTAAAGTGGCTCATTGTTTTCTCCTTTCTGGCAAAGAGTTTTTTGAAAAATACAGCGACCAGGGGCGTTTGGTTCCTTGGAAACCAGAGCTTATTCCTGGCCTGCTTTGTCCAGATATTGTAGTAATTTTTCTGAGCCAATTTTTTCTCCTTTCTTTTTCTTTTGAGGTTGGGGAGCATGGGAAAAGAGCACTTGTGGACAAGTATAGCGCTTTTTTTTCTTCCTGGCTATAGCCTACCTGTTGATAAATAAAAAATCCAGACGGTTTTTTCCGTCTGGATGGAATCGGCTGTTCAGCCGTCAGATAAAGTAAACCTTGACTCCGATGGTTTGCTTTATCTGGTTGTTTTTTTCTTCACATTCGGCGAAATATTTCTTTTCGCCGTTTTCGATTTTCACTCTGATTGATCGGACATTTATTTCCGGGCAACCAAAATGAAAATTTTGCAAACGAAGCGGGAGAACATCAAACACCGCGCATTCTTCCCGCAAAAAATGAAGATTTTTTATTTTTCCGACACAAATCTCCTGTCCGTCGGAAAAATTTATCTTCACATAACCGCGTTTATTGGGCGGGAGCCCATATTTTTTTGTTAATTCCCTTTCCTCCCGGCCTTTTCTCCTTTGAGACAGGAGGATTGTCCCCTTGGACTCTAACTCCACCTGGAACTTCCGCCCCAGCATGGCCTTGAACACATCGCCCAGATGATATGCATAAAATTCAATATCATCCAGGGCCGCGCTTGATACTATTTGTCCGGCCGGCAAGGAAATTTTTAGAAAATCGCGGCCATTAATAGTAATAGCTTGCGGCGGGATGGTCAATCCCGTCTTAAAGCTGTTGATTAGATGGCCGAGCTGGATAATCTGCTGGCGCAAAACCATCAATAAATGCTTATCCGGTTTTTGCGCCATCTCAATTTCAAAGCAAGGAGGGTGGGGGGAACAGTAAATCGGCATCGTGCGCAGGCGCATGGCCGATAAACTGAAATTTTTGTCAAAATTTTGGCATTCCTTAAAAAAAATTATTAAGGAAGCTAATTTTCCCGCCTTCTGAATGGCGGTGAAAAAATTC
>Ga0210051_1003990_pt1 | contig 14540 bp, 14 predicted proteins | sample CryGey092014_all_FD_185464 | JGI IMG/M metagenome (GOLD analysis project Ga0210051, IMG submission 185464) | Groundwater microbial communities from aquifer - Crystal Geyser CG23_combo_of_CG06-09_8/20/14_all (SPAdes) (version 2) | ecosystem: Environmental > Aquatic > Deep subsurface > Groundwater...
ACCTTTAATTATTGCTAATTGGAAGATGAGCCCCACAACCTTAGAAGGAGCTAAGCTCCTTTTTGAGGCGGTGAAAAAGGAGGTAAAGAATATCAAAAAGGTGGAAATTGTCATCTGTCCACCCTTTACTTTTTTATCCAATATCCAATATCCAATATCTAATATCAAACTTGGTGCCCAGGATTGTTTTTGGGAGGAGAAAGGTGCTTTTACTGGAGAAATTTCGCCTTTAATGCTAAAAAATCTTGGATGCGAATATATAATTATTGGCCATTCAGAAAGAAGAAAATTAGGCGAAACTGATGAAATGATAAATAAAAAAATAAAAGCAGTAATAACAGCAAAACTAAAGCCAATTTTATGTATTGGCGAAACAGAAAAGGAGAGAAGAAAAGGAAAAACACTCCAAGTTTTAAAAAATCAGCTTCGACAAGATTTAAAAGGAATTGAAAATTGTAAATTGGAGTCGAAGAAGATTTCTTCTTCTCCACCTTCGCTACATTGCTCGGTAATTGAAAATTTAATTATTGCCTATGAGCCCGTTTGGGCAATTGGAACTGGAAATCCCTGCTCGTCCAAAGAAGCCAAGAAAGTTTTTTTATTTTTGCAAAAATTTTTTGGGAAAGTTCCAGTGCTTTATGGCGGTAGTGTCGATTCTGAAAATGCTGCCAGTTATATCCATGAAGCCAATTTTCAAGGTCTTTTAGTGGGCGGTGCCTCTTTAAATCCAAAGGAATTTATTAAAATTATTAAAAGTGTAGCCCAATCTTGCCCGCCAAAATTTTGAAAAAACTTAGGCGGGCTTGTTTTATTTTTTAAATCTGATAATATTAAATAAGTCGATGAAGCTAAAGCTTCATTTCCATCTTCGCTTCCTTTGGAAGCTCGATTTATGAGCAATATTTTAGAAGGAAAATTTTATAATCCCACTCGAGGAAATCTCACATCTACCGGTGTGATCGATGAAATGGTTAATTATATTTCTGAAAAGCCAGAAAAGTTTTATGATATTATTGTTGGTTGCGATTCCTCCTCAGACGAATTTCCCAATTTCCCGGTAGCAGCGGTTATTTTAAGAGTGGGAGAGGGGGGAAGATTCTTTCTTAAAAAAATTGGATATAAAAATCGAAAATTTTATAATTGGAAACAAAGGATTTTAGAAGAGGTTTTATTATCTTGTGAGTTAGCTCTTTTGCTAAAAGAAAATTTTGAGAAAAAAATAAAGAATCCTCCTAACTCTTTTGATTATCAATTTCGCTATATTCATGCTGATATTGGAGAAAATGGTGCGACAAAAGATATGATAAAGGAAGTTATCGGCTTAATTAGAGGAAATGGTTTTGAAGCAAAAATAAAGCCAGAATCTTTTGCTGCCTCAACGGTCGCTGACCGTTACACTTAATAAAAAATGACCTCAAACTAACTAAGAGAGAAATTTTTAAATTTCTTTAAGAAAAAGGCCCCGCTCTAATTTTGCGTTCCGATGGGCACTTTTCTTAAAATAACAACTAAAATAGGTTAAACATTTGCGGCACACTCAATACGAATAGTATTGTCCGCCTTTGGCGGACTGGCCTATTCGGCCAACGTGTGCCGCCAATGAATTGGAGGGCAAAATTAGGGCGGGGTTCTTCTTCGCTTATGGATTCAATTTTATTAAGAAAAAAATTCTTGGATTTTTTTGCAAAACACGATCATACTATTGTCCCATCAAGCTCTCTTATCCCTACCGATCCCAGTGTTTTATTTACCACGGCTGGAATGCAACAATTTAAAGAATATTATTTAGGAAAACCCTCTCCCTATGGGAAAAATGTTGTATCTTCGCAAAAATGTTTTCGAACCTCTGATATTGAAGAGGTTGGTGATGAAAGGCATTTAACCTTTTTGGAAATGCTGGGAAATTTTAGTTTTGGCGGATATTTTAAAGAAGAAGCTGTCAAGCTGGCGCTTGAATTTTTAATTGCACCCCCCACCAAAAATTTGGTGGGGGGGCAAATTGATAATTTTACTTTTACTTACTTTAAGGGGGATAAAGAAGTTCCGGAAGATGTTGAATCTAAAAAAATCTGGTTAAAGTTGGGGATTCCGGAAAATAAAATAATTGGCATGGGCAGAGAAGATAATTTTTGGGGACCGACTGGCTTAGAGGGTCCTTGTGGACCAACTACTGAAATCCATTATGGAGAGATAGAACTTTGGAACCTCGTTTTTAACGAATACTACAAAGATGAAAAAGGAAAATTAAATCCCTTAAAACAAAAAGGGGTTGATACGGGAATGGGATTGGAAAGATTGGCGATGGTCTCTCAAGGAAAATTTTCAGTTTATGAAACTGATTTATTCTTGCCAATAATGATGGAGATTCTTGGTGAAAACGAAAAAGCAAAAAGAATCATTGCCGATCATGTTAAGGGCTCTGTTTTTTTAATTTCCGAGGGCATTTTTCCTTCCAATGTTGAAAGAGGATATATTTTGAGGAGAATTTTGAGGAGGGCAATTCGGTTTGGGAAATTACTAAATTTGCCAAAGCATTTTTTAATTCCTCTTGCTCAAAAAGTTATTGAAATTTACAAAGATATTTATCCCGAAGTAAAATCAAAAGAAAATGAGATTTTAACTGTCATCCAAAACGAAGAAGAAAAATTTGAAAAAACCTTAGAAAGGGGACTATTGCAGCTTGATAAGCTGTTAAAATCAAAAATCAAAAATCAAAAACCGAGTCCCGGAGCAGCGGGACGAGGGGGAGGAAGAGAACGAAGTTCTCTTCGCCCATCAAAAATAATTGAAGGAGAAGAAGTATTTGATCTTTATCAGAGCTATGGATTTCCTTTAGAACTTACTGAAGAGATAGCTAAAGAGGAAGGATTTAAAGTGGATAAAGAAGGCTTTTTAGAAGCGCAGAGGAAACATCAAGAGATCTCAAGAGCTGGGGTTGAAAAAAAATTTGGTGGAATCGAAAGAAATGCTATTTATGAAGCAACAAAACTTCATACCGCCACTCATTTGCTTCAGGCTGCTTTGAGGCAAATTTTGGGAAATCATGTCAAACAAATGGGTTCGGATATAACTCCCCAGAGATTACGTTTTGATTTCTCTCACCCCAAAAAAATGACCGAGGAAGAGTTAAGGAGAGTTGAAGATTTAGTAAATCAAAAAATTAAAGAGAATTTAGAAGTTAAAAAAGAAGAAATGAGTTATGAGGAGGCAATAAAATCCGGGGCCCTTGCCTTAGTCAAAGAGGATAAATCCTCTTTTCCACCTTCGTTTCCGCTTCGCGGAAACTCGGTCTTTAAAGAGAAATATCCAGAGAAAGTGACGGTTTATACAATTGGGAATTTTTCAAAGGAAATCTGTGCCGGCCCCCATGTCAAAAGAACTTCAGAATTGGGTCATTTTAAAATTGTGAAAGAAGAATCATCAGGTTCAGGCGTGCGAAGAATTCGAGCTATCTTAGAATAAAAATAAGCCGAATTCTTCTTACATCAAGCGCTAGCGAAGATAGAAAAGAATGAATATTCTTTGATTCCCTTCGCTGTCGCTCGGGAGTGCGATGAAGTTTGCCCCTTCGGGTTTGCCTTCATCTTTCGCTCTTCGCTCGCTTAAAGTTCGCTTGAGCATTAGAAGAATTAGAGCAATTTTGGTATAATAAAATAATGGCTAAGAAAATAATTGATATTTCCCCCCCCAAAAAAGCGGAAAAATTACCAGAAAAAATACCCTCTTTGGTTTTCAAAAAACCGGAATTTAAAATTCCCTTTCCCAAAATAACTTTTCCTAAATTTTCTTTTAAAATTGGTTTAATTTCCCTCTCCCTTTTTGTTTTAATTTTCCTTTTCCTGCTTTCTTTTACACTTTCAAAAGCCGAAATTAAAATCTGGCCTGAAGTAGAAACCCGTAATTTTAGAGCAAAAATAACCGTAGATAAAGAAATTAAAAGTCCAGATTTCAAAAATAATATTTTGCCCGGAAAGATTTTTGAGGCAGAAAAGACTGTTTCTGAAGAATTTCCAGCTTCTGGTAAGATTTTAAAGAAAGCTGAAGGAATTATTAGACTTTATAATAATTTTTCTACTCAAAACGAAAACTGGTTAGCTGGGACTAGATTTGTCTCCTCGGATGGGAAATTGTTTAAATCAAAAGATAAAATAGCCGTTCCCGGAGCTCAAATTAAGAATGGGAAAATAGCCCCTTCTTTTGTTGATGTACCAGTAATTGCTGCCGAAGGCGGCGCAGATTATAATATCGGGCCTTCTAAATTTTCAATTGTTGCTTTTAGAGGAACACCCAGATATACCAAATTTTATGGAGAATCCTTCAAGCCAATGACAGGAGGTGGTGAGGTACCTCAGGTCAAAAAAGAGGATTTAGAAAATGCTGAAAAGATTTTGATAGAGAAGGCAAAAATCGAATCTGAAAAGGCTTTGGAAGCGAAAATTCCAACTGAATTCCTGTTTTTAAAAGAAATTTTTGAAACAAAAATTTTAGAAAAATTTTCTTTGGCTCAAATTGGAACTGAGACAGAAAAATTTAACTTCCAGGTCAGGGCCAATTGCACTACTATTTCTTTTTTGCGCCAAGACATCAATAATTTTGCCAAGGAATATATTTCATCTCAAATTCATGAAGATAAAAAACTTTTTGATGAGAAAGATGGTTTGAAAATAGAATATTCCCCAGAAAAACTCTTCAGTTTCGAATCCGGCAAGACTACCTTGTCTCTGAATTTTTCAGCTAAGATTTATTCAGAAATTGATTTGGATTCTCTTAAAAAAGGATTGGCTGGTAAATCTTTAGCCGAAACAAAAACTTTTCTTGAAAACCAACCTGATATTTTGCGGACAGAAGTTCGATTTTCCCCCTTCTGGATAAGAAATGTTCCCAAAGATATTAAGAAAATTGAAATTCAATACCCTCTTATTGACTAAATTTTAAAATTTTGATAGATTAAAACTATATTCATAGAAATCCCATATCGGAGAGGGGTCGGGAGCCCCGCACCTTTTTCAGTGAAAGCTTGTGGTTATGGAAGGATATAAGGCGAAGCCGCCTATCGGCTCTGATTATCTGTTACTACAAGCCGTCAGAAAAAAAAGTGCGGGGTTTAAAGAGCGAGCCCGAAGCGAGGCGAAGCCGAGCGCCAGCCGAAAGCTGGAGAGGGCGAGCGACTTGACCCTGTATTACCACCGGTGAAAGAGAAAAAAATAAGAAAATTTGGGACTGTCATTGAAGCCCTGCCCAGTGCCAATTTCCGGGTGAAATTAGACGATGGAAAAGAAGTTTTGTGCCATCTGGCTGGAAAGTTAAGAATTTACAGAATCAAAATTTTACCAGGAGATAGAGTGACAGTGGAAATGAGTCCTTACGATGAGAAAAGGGGAAGAATAATCTATCGCGGGAAATAGATATTGGATATTAGGTGTTAGATATTAGATTCTTTTTCTTTTAATCCAATATCCAATATCCAAATATCTAATATCTAATTATGAAGGTAAGGTCTTCGGTAAAAAAAATATGCAAGCATTGCCAGATCGTTCGAAGAAAAGGACGAGTTTATGTCATTTGTAAGAGGAATCCAAAACATAAACAAAGACAAGGCTAAAATATGCCAAGAATAGCCGGAGTAAATATACCTGAGGAAAAGCAAATCTCGATAGCATTGACCCATATTTATGGGATTGGTTTACCTTTGGCTCAGAAAATTCTAAATGAAGCCAAGATAAATCCGACGAGGAAGGCAAAGGAACTTACTCCGGATGAAATAAACCTGTTAAAAGAAATTATTGAGAAAAAATACAAAGTTGAAGGAGAATTAAGACGGGAAGTAATGATGAATATCAAAAGATTAAGAGATATAGCTTCCTGGCGAGGAATTCGCCATATTAAAGGATTACCAGTCAGAGGACAAAGAACGAGGACAAATACCAGAACTGTTAGAGGGAATGTCAGAAAAACGGTAGGAAGTGGCAGGAAACCACCACCAACGCCTACCTAATATGAGGGAAATCCCATTTCGGAGAGGGGTCGGGAGAACCTTTCGGTTGCCGAGTGGCAACGAGGCTGAAGAAGAAGCGATAGTCTTCTTCGCCCCTCCCGTCTAGGAAAATATTAAAAACCGAGGGTTTTTAAGGAGCGGTGTTAGCCCCCCACCAAAATTTGGTGGTGGGGGGCGTGCCGCGACCTAACTTGGTATTACTACTATGGGAAAAAAGAGAATTATCACCAAAACTGAAGAAGAGTTGCTAAAAGAAAGAGAAAAAATTGAAACTGCGGTTAAAAAAGAAATCAAAGTAGAGATCCCTCAGAAAATTAAAGAGGGAAGAATTTATATTTTCTCTTCTTATAATAATACAATTTTAACTTTGACTGACTCTCAAGGAAATGTTTTATATTGGACTTCGGCCGGCCAGATTGGTTTTAAAGGTACAAAAAAGGGCACCCCCTTTGCCGCTTCAAAAGTGGCGGAGACAATGGCTCAGGCAGCCAAAAAATTGAGAATTGAAAAAATCCAAGTTTTAGTTAAAGGAATTGGTTCCGGTCGAGAATCAGCAATTAGATCTTTGGCCGCCCGAGATTTAGATATAGTTTCAATCAAAGATATTACTCCCATTCCTCACAATGGTTGCAGACCACCCAAAGTGAGAAGAATGTAATACCGCTGATCTATGCGGATTTGGCTGATTTATGCCGATATTTAATCAGCATTAATCTGTTAAAATCAGTATTAATCAGTGTTTTACAAAGTGAGAGATGAAAAATGCAAAATTTGTCGGAGATTAGGAGTGAAACTTTTTTTAAAAGGGGAACGATGTTTATCGCCAAAATGTCCAATGGTAAAAAGACCCTATCCCCCTGGCCAAAAAGGAAAAAGGAGGAAAGGTCCTCCCTCCGAGTTTGGGAAGGAATCAAGGGAAAAACAAAAATTAAAAATTTTGTATAATTTGGGGGAGAAACAATTCAAAAATTATGTGAAGAAAGTATTAGAAAGAAAGGGTAAGGGAGGAGATCTTTCAGCCTTTTTAATTAAAATTTTAGAATCACGCCTGGATAATGTCGTTTTTAGACTGGGTTTCGCCCAATCAAGAGTCCAGGCAAAACAATTAGTTTCTCATAATTTCTTTTTGGTTAATGAAAAACCAGTGAATCTCCCCTCATATCAACTAAAAAAAGGAGATGTTATTACCATTAAACCCCAAAAAACTAAAAAAGCCATTTTTCAAAATCTTAAAAATTTGCTAAAAAAATATAAAACTCCAAGTTGGTTTGAATTAGATGTCGAAAAATTGGAAGGAAAAATAGTTGGCGAACCAAAATTGGAAGAAGTAGCTCCGCCGGTTGAAATTCCGGCAATATTTGAGTATTATTCAAGATAAGGCGAAGAGGGCTTCGTCCTCTTCTTCATCTTCGCTTACCTGAGCGTAGCGAAAGGTGAAAAAGAACAGAATGTTCTTTGCTCCTTCGGAAGCTCGATATATGATTCCTTTACCCCTTAAACCAAAAGTTGTTAAAAAGGAAAAAAATAAAGCCACCTTTGAAATAGAGGCTCTTTATCCTGGCTATGGAGTGACAATTGGAAATTCTTTGCGAAGGATTCTACTTTCCTCTTTGGAAGGAGCAGCCGTAACCCAAATGAAAATTAAGGGAGTTCCCCACGAATTTTCAACCATTCCTGGTGTTTTAGAAGATGTTGTTACCATCGTGCTTAATTTGAAACAGTTAAGATTTAGAATCTTCACCCAAGGAATCGCTTCAGAACCTCAGAAGGCAACATTGAAAATGAAAGGAGAAAGAGAAGTAAAAGGTTCTGATTTTGAATTACCGGCTCAATTAGAATTAGTGAATAAGGATTGCCATATTGCCACTTTAACTGAAAAAAAATCGGAATTGGAAATGGAAATTCAGGTTGAAAAAGGAGTTGGATATGTACCAAGGGAGGCCAGGAAAAAAGAGAAACTAGAAATCGGGGTAATTTTATTGGATGCTATTTTCACTCCAGTAAAAAGAGTAGCTTTTAAGGTGGAAAATATGAGAGTGGGCGAGAGAACAGATTTCGATAGATTATTTTTGGATATTAAAACAGATGGTACCATTTCACCTGAAGAGGCATTTCTCCATGCCTCAGAAATTTTAGCCAATCATTTTTCTTTGTTTACCGAAGCGTTAGCTAAGGTGGAAAAGAAGAAATCTTCTTTGACTACCGAAACTTTCAAAAAAGTAGAAAAAGCTCCGGTTCCAGAAATCTCTGAACAAAAAAAGGTAAAAAAGAAGGTTAAGGAAAAGTATGAGAAAAAGAAAAAAAGGAAGAAAATTTAGTCGCGTTAGATCGCAGAGAAAAGCTCTTTTGAGGAACTTGGTGAGAGAGCTTTTTTTAAAAGAAAAAATTAGATTAACTGAGGTAAAGGCTAAGGAGGTTTCGATTTTCGCTGAGAAACAGATTCAAAAAGCGAAAATTGGTGATTTGCATTCTAAAAAATTATTAGCCAGAAAGTTTTCTCCGGAAATTGTTAAAAAATTAGTAAATGAAATTGCTCCGAGATATAAAGAAAGAAAAGGAGGATACACCAGAATTATTAAATTGGGTAAGAGATTAAGTGATGGAGCAAAAATGGCCATTATTGAACTTGTTAAGTAATCCGTAAATGGTAAATCGTAAATCGAAGATAAAAAGGGAAACACACCTAATAGATGCATCGGGTAGGGTATTAGGACGTTTGGCAACCGAAATTGCTACTTTGTTGCGGGGAAAGCATAAACCAAATTTCCTCCCTTACAAAGATATGGGCGATTTTGTCATTGTCAAAAATGTTGAAAAATTAAAAATCACTGGAAAAAAAATGGAACAAAAAAAATATTTCACTCACTCAGAATACCTTGGCGGATGGAAAGAAACCCCCTTAAAAATTCTTTTTAAAAAAGATCCAGCTAAAGTCTTTAAAAAAGCTGTTTTTGGAATGTTGCCAAAAAACAGATTAAGAGCGAAAATGATAAAAAGACTAAAAATAGAATAACACCTAAATCGAGTATGAAGAAAACAACAATTAAAAAAGTTAAAAGAGGACTCCAACCCGCTAAAGCGGGCTCCAGACCGAAAAAAATTAAAAAAATAGAGGAAAAAGTAGAAATTGCACAAAAACTTACAAAACCCGAATTACCAAAAGAGAGAGAAAAATATTTTGAAACAGTGGGGAGGAGAAAAACCGCTGTGGCCAGGGTTCGGCTTTTTACAAAACACCCCTCCGGGGTACCCGAATTATTTTTGGTTAATGCAAAACCTATAGAAAAATATTTTCCAACCTTTGAGCTTCGGGAAATTGCCAAAGCCGCCTTAGAAAAAATGAAATGCCTTGATAAATTTAGAATTTCGGCCAGGACAAAAGGAGGGGGTTTAGTCAGTCAGGCTGAAGCTATTCGCCACGCAATTTCGCGTGCCCTTGTTCTTTTTAACCCCGATTTTAGAAAGAAATTAAAAAAAGCCGGATTTTTAAAAAGAGACCCGCGAATGAAAGAAAGAAAAAAATTTGGCCTAAAAAGGGCCAGAAAAGCCCCCCAGTGGGCGAAGCGATAACCACTAATAAAATACTAATTTAATCACTAATTATCACGAATAAATATTCGTGAATATTCGTGAGAAATTCGTGATAGTATTCGTGGAAAATGCTCAAGGAACTAATTAGTCAATATTACTCGGAATTAAAAAAAGACCGAGAACAACACCATTTTTATGTTACTGACGCCGGTAAATGTCCGAGGGCAGTCTTTTTTAAATTTAAAAAAGCCCCGGCTGAGGAAATGGAACCAAGAATTTTAATGATGTTTGACCACGGTGACCACATTCATCAACTGATTATGAAACCCCTGTTTGGCGTTAGAGGTATTCATGTAGTAGCGGCTGAAATTAATATTCCTCCTCAAGAATTAATCGCTGGCAGAGCCGATGCCATCATCGGTGATGGGAAAGAGTTGTATGTTTTAGACATCAAAAGTATTAATGGCCAAATTTTCAAAAGTTTAAATGTACCAAAAGAAGAACATATAAATCAAATCCAACTTTATTTACATTTTTTCAAACAAAAAAAGGGAATCTTGCTTTATGTTAATAAAGATACTCAAGACTTAAAAGAGTTTTTCATAGATTATGATTCAAAAATTGCCGAAGGTCTTTTAAAAGAACTAAGCGATCTTAAAGCCAAAATTGATAGAAATATCATTCCTTCCCGAATTCCCGGTTGGCCGGAAGATTGGCGGTGTCAGTATTGTCAGTTTAAAGAAATTTGTAAAATTACCGGTGAAGGAAATGTCAATTGGGAATTTTTTAAAAAGAAAATTGAGTCTCAACCCCCCACCACTTTATAGGGATTTCCAATTTTTTTCACAGTTTTGTGAAAGCACCCATCTTGTAAAACTTGATTTGGAAGTTAGTATAAAGTGGTGGGGGGAAGGATCTCGGAAGAATATAAAATTCCATCAGCCAAAACATACAATTTTTTATCGGTTTGATTGAAAAATATTTCTGGCCCCCCACCACTTTGTAATTTATCTCTATCAAAAGTTCTTTCTTTTTCGAAAGTGGTGGGGGGAAATTCAACCAGGTCGACGATATTTAATTTATCTCTTTCATCAATTTCGGCAATTTTAATTTTGTCCCCGGCATTAAAGATTAGGTAATCAGAATTTAACCAAAAGGCACTTTCGATTTTTTCTGAAAGCCGTACCAACAAAATTTTTTCACCGGCTTTTTTTGATGGCCGAGTTAATTTTTCTTTCAAAAATAAAACCCAGATTTCGGAATCAGAAAAGAAAAGTAATTTTTTATTATCAGGCGAAATTTTTAATCTATTAATTTTTTCAAAAAATTTTTCAAATAACTTTGAATCGGGATTAAATAAATATAAAGTTTCTCCTTCCTGCAAAAAAATATATTCTGGGAAAATACTCAATTTATATTCTGTTTCTGCTTTTACTGGGAAAGGTTTTTCAGTTAGTTTTTCCTCATAGTCGATGAACATTCGTTCATCTCCACCCTTCGCTACGCTCGGGTAGTCAATGAACTTCCGTTCATTTCCGCCCTTCGCTCCGCTCGGGCTTTTAAAGAGATGGCCAAAATTATCTAAATAATAGAGGCTTCCATTAAAGGTCTGGGGGGCGAGAATATTTTCGGGAGCGGGAGTAATTTCCATTTCGCTTAAAATCGGTGGAACTTTATCTAATTTTAAGGCAAATTTTTTTTCTTGTTCTTTTATACCTACATCTAAGTAAATTTCTTTTGAATCCTCGGAAAATTTTAAATCAAAAAGTTCCGATTCTTGCCTCGAAAGATCGGTTCCTGCGATGAGGTGGCTTTTAACACTTCTATCTAAATCATAAAGTTTTAAAGCCCAAGTCCCTTCTTGGTCCTCTTTTAAAATCATTTTTTTTCCATCGGGAGAGAACCAAAAATTCGGGTACCCCGAAGGGGTGTCCTTAGTTAAAATACTAAAATTTGGATTTTTGGGAAATAGAACAATATTTTTCGCTTCGGTTACTTCCCTTTCTTTTATTTCTAAATCTTTTTTCCAAGAAAAATACCCGTTTTTTTTCACCTCGACAAGGTATTTTTTTGGTAATAAATTTTCAATCAGAGCCGAACCAAAGAAAAAATCTGTTTTTTTAACTAATTTTCCATTTAAATAAATTTCGGCCTGTTTTGGTATAACTTTCAAAAAAAGTCCTCCAGTTTGAGTTAAAGATTTTTTTTCAAAATCAAATCGATAACCCTGATAATAAAGAATCATTAATGGGGCTCCAAGAAGAAATATAAGAAAGAAAACAAAAAATAAAATTTTCCTAGCTCCTTTTGTCATTTTTATTAATTATAGTTAGTTGACGAAAATTTGCAAAATTCTAACAATAAGTTAAAATAACTTATATGAAAATAGGCATTGATCTCGGAACTTGTAATTCGGTTGTTTTTATTCCTAAAAAAGGGGTGGTTTTGCAAGAACCCTCGGTTGTCGCCGTCGGTCTTGCTGAAAACAAAATTTTAGCTGTTGGAAACGTCGCCAAAGAAATGATTGGTCGAACCCCTGATACAATCCGAATTTATCGCCCTTTAAGAGATGGAGTGATTGCTGATTTTAGAGTAACCCAGGCAATGATTAGATATTTTATTAATAAGGTTTCTGGTCATTTTCGGGTTTTCAAACCCGAATTAATGATTGGAGTCCCAGCCGGCATTACTTCTACCGAAAGAAGAGCGGTTACTGAAGCTGGTCTAGCGGCCGGAGCTAGGGCAGTTTATTTAGCCAAAGCCCCGATCTTAGCCGCAATTGGTGCCGGAATTCCAATTGAATCTTGCAGTGGTAATATGATTGTTGATATTGGTGGTGGGACAACCGAGGTAGCGGTAATTTCTCTCGGAGGAATTGTTACCTGCCATTCGATAAGAGTAGCCGGAGACAAAATGGACTCAGCCATCTCCGATTTTATTAAGAAAAAATACAATCTAGCCATCGGAGAGCAAACGGCCGAAGAAATAAAAATAAAAATTGGGGTAGCATTACCAGAAAAAGACTACTACCCACCCTCCACCCCCCCGTCCAAAGGACGGGCCCCTCAAAAGCTAATGGAAGTTCGAGGAAGGGATTTAATTTTGGGTTTACCGAGAAATATTAAAATTTCCTCAAATGAGGTTTGCGAAGCTATTTCCGATGTCTTGGCAGAAATTATTCAGGTCATAAAATTGGTCTTAAGAGATACTCCGCCCGAATTGTCGGCCGATGTCATGCAAAAAGGTTTGGTTTTGAGTGGGGGAGGGTCTTTATTGAGAAATATTCAAGAGTTAATTGCCAAATCGGTAGGGGTGCCAGCAATCCTATCTGAAGAGCCCCTTTTGTGCGTAGCCAAGGGGACGGGAGTGATGTTAGAAAGCTTAGATATTTATAAAAGCACCATAATGGCAAAAAAATAAATTATGATAATTGGTCATCAAAAACAGTTGAATTATTTAAAAAGAATGGCTGAGTCTGGGAAAATCCCCCATGCTTTATTATTTTCTGGTCAAGAAAAGTTAGGGAAAAAGACGATTGCTTTGGAATTTATCTCTCGGCTTTTTGAAGAACCTGGGGTGCCCAAAATTCTTGGTGGGAGGCATCCAGATTTTATTTTAATTGAGCCCCCCACCAAAAATAATGGTGGGGGGCAAATTCAAATTGATCAGATTAGAGACCTTTCTTGGCGGCTTTCCCTAAAACCAATTAAAGCCCAATTAAAAGCAGCAATCATTGACGAATCGCATTCGATGACCAGAGAAGCTCAAAATTGCTTTTTAAAAACTCTGGAAGAACCAAAAGGTAATACCCTTTTAATTTTAGTTACTGAAAAACCAAATTTTCTTTTGCCCACCATTATTTCGAGATGCCAAATCATCAAATTTTACCCTGTGAAAAAAGATGAAATCGAAAGGTATTTAAAAAATCAAGGAGGATCGAGTAAGGGAGAGATTGAGGAAATTGCTAAAATCTCTCAAGGAAGACCGGGTCGAGCTGTGGAATTAGCAAGTTCAAAAGAGAAATTTGAATTTTATAAAAAAAGAACAAAAGAATTAGATGAGATTTTGAATTCAAATTTAGCAACCCGTTTTCAATACGCAAAAGATTTATCCAGGCAAGAAAATTTAAGAGAAATCTTAGAAATCTGGCTAAATTATTTCCGAAATATCTTTATAAAAAATTCTTCAACCTCCCAAGCAACAACGAAGGGGGAAGAAGAAAATCTATTTTCTTCGCCCTCGAAGGTTGAACATTTAAAGAGCATTCTCCAACAAATTCAAAGAACAATTTATTTAATTTCAACAACAAATATTAATCCAAGGTTGGCCCTGGAAATATTAATGCTAGAATTACAACATCCCGCATCGGAGAGGGGTCGGGAGAACCCTTCGGTTCTCCCGTCTAGGAAAATATTAAAAACCGAGGGTGCTCAAAGAGATAAATCTCTTTTCTCGCCTCACTGCGTTCGGCTTCTAAAGAGCGAGCCGAGGGCGAGCGACTAACTTGGTATGTATAAGGATATTCTTGAAAAAATTAAACCAGAATTAGAAAAAGTTATTAATTTTTTGGAAAGAGAGTTACAAAAAATTAAAACTTCGAGGGCATCTCCTTTTTTGGTTGAGGACATTGAGGTTGAGTGCTTCGGCCAAAAATTTCCATTAAAGCAACTATGTATGATATCAATTCCTGAGCCAAGACAAATTTTAATTCAACCCTGGGATACTTCCTATATTGAAGGTATTATTAAATCTTTAGAAAAAAGCGGAATGAGTTTAAATCCAATTGTTGACAAAAATTTAATTAGAATTAATCTTCCTCCCTTGAGCGAAGAATTTAGAAAGGATTTAATTAGCTTGGTTTCAGAAAAAAAAGAACAGGCTAAACAAACGGTTAGAAGATGGAGAGAAGAGGCCTGGGAGGAAATTCAAAATGGGTTTAGAGAAGGGAAAATTAGGGAAGATGATAAATTTAAGGGAAAGGATGAATTACAGGAATTAATTGATGAGTGTAACG
>Ga0210051_1004004_pt1 | contig 14517 bp, 9 predicted proteins | sample CryGey092014_all_FD_185464 | JGI IMG/M metagenome (GOLD analysis project Ga0210051, IMG submission 185464) | Groundwater microbial communities from aquifer - Crystal Geyser CG23_combo_of_CG06-09_8/20/14_all (SPAdes) (version 2) | ecosystem: Environmental > Aquatic > Deep subsurface > Groundwater ...
CTCCTCGCCGCCCGTGGCGGCGCCCAGCCAATCCAGAGTTCGCCCCCGCAACTCCGGGTCATTGTCCAGCAGTTCCACCAGTTCGGCAAGGATCTCGTCTGCCGATCTGGTCGGGCACGGGCTCACCCGCTCACCCGCGCACCCGCTCACAGGCTTACAGTTCGCCATGTCTCACGCTGCCTTCTCGAGGATGCGGGACACCTGCTTGTGTGTCCAGTCCGCTCCGCGCTTCGTGCGGTAGCCTGCCGCGTTCAGGTCCTGCGCGATGCCGGAGAAGCTCATGCCGTCCTCGCGCAGTTCCTGCGCCAGTCGAATCACCTTCTGCTCCCGAAGGTTCGGCACCAACAGCAGCCGGCCGTCTTCTTGGTGGGCCTCGAATCCGAACGGAACGTCCCCGCCCGTCTTCTCCCCGCGGCGTCGCTTGGCGCCCAACGCTGCCTTCGTTCGCTGCCGGATGATTGCTCGTTCGTACTCCGCGAACGCGTCCACCATCTGCCGCATGAGCACAGAGGCGGGGTCATCCCCCTCGGTCCCCTCGCCAGCGGCCGACACGATCTTGGCGCCCGCTCGCTTGCATTCCTTCTCAAGCCACAACGTCAGGAACAAGTCTCGCGCCAACCGGTCACGCTTCGCAACAGCGACCACGTCGCCCTTGCGCAGTGATTCCAGCAACTCCGTGAGCGCGGGCCGGTCCGCCTTGCTCCCGCTGATCCCTTCGACCGAAGCGTCCGGCCAGGAGCAACAGGTGAGGGAACCAGCCCCGGAGGCGCAACCGCCGGAGGGATGACGCCGACCCGTCAGTTGATCCGCACAACCGCCGTCGCCCTGGCCGCCTGGCCGTCGTCGGTCCGTGCAACCAACTCGACGGAGTACACACCGCGAGGCAGCGCGGCGCCAGTAGCGGGAGCGTTCCACACCAAGGCATTGGTCCCGACACGTGCCGCTCGGCCCGAGTCCAGCTTGCCCACGACGCGGCCCGACGCCGACCGTATGCAGGCCGTCACCGTGGCCGGCTTGCTCAGGGAGTACATGACAGTCAGCCCGCGGGCGCGCGACACTGCCGAGACCTGCGTGATCCGCAGCACGCTCCCCGAGGACGGCTCCACAACCAACCGGAAGCGACGCGGAGTCCGGCCGGTCAACCGGAAAGCGTAGTGCTCCACGGTTCGCAGATAGCGCCTCTCGCCGGTGTCCAGATCAACCAGCGTGGGGGTCAGGCTGTGCGGCAGTTCGCTGAGATCAGGCACGGTCAACACTGCGTCCGTCCCGCCCCCCGCGTCAGAGTACACCACGAAGTCCCACTCCTTGCTCCCTGACGTTACCGGCCCCTTCGTGTCCGTCTGAAACCGCGACAGGCCCGCCGGGTTGTCGGTCAGCCAGTCGGGCCGGGAGAACTCAACCACGACCCCGGAAGGGCTCGGTGGCGGCTTGGGCGACTCCTGCGCGTAGCCGTCGAATCCGTCCGTGGCAACAGCGCTCGCCCGCGCCTCGATTGCGTCCTCGCTCCGACCGTCGCCGACCCGGAGCTCGACCCCCCAGCCCGCGCCGCCCGTGGACACCGCCCGGTCATCAGCAAGCCGCGGCTGCCCACGAGTCGGACCTTCCGGGATAACGAGCGTCAAGCCGTCCACGAGCGTAAGGATCCAGTATCCCATCCACGGCTTCAGCAAGCAGGAGCTTCCCGGCGCATACGTGACGTAGCGCCCCCCTGCCGAGTCCCAGCCGTAGGCGACCTCAGCGACCCAACCGGCGGCAACAGCCTGCGCCCAGGTCTTCGTGTCGGCGCCGCGCCGAACCTGGCATTCCGCGAGCAACGCCGTGCCTTGGGGATGGACGTAGCCGATGAGATGCCAACCCCGGCCACCTGGCAATGCCACATCGTCCCCGCGTTCCGTTCCGGACACAGCGACTGTGGTTCCACCTGCTCCCGGCACGAGCACCCAGTACCCCAGTCCGCAAACCACGCTAGCCAGTAGTGTGTACGCGCCGGATGCCCAACCGTAGATCACAAGCGGATCGAAGTAGGGGCCGAAGACAGCCTGAGCGCTCGCTTCCTGAGGCGAGACGGGCACGGATGCCATATTCCAGCCGGGCGGGATCGCCGACCACTGCACGGTGAGCGGCGGTGCAGTATTGGCACAACGAAAGCCGATGCCGCTGTCGCCGCCGAGGAAGTCACCGGGGCTGTCGCGATATGCGCAGCGGAGATCGCCGACGCCCCTGCTGCCCCACGAGCCCCCACGCAACACACGATGGTTTGAGCTGGGGGGATCATTGGGATCCTCGCGGCCGTCCGTGGCGGAGTACGGATACGGACGGAGCAGGCTGCTGCACCACTCCCAGACGTTCCCGGACATGTCATACACGCCAAAGGGGGTCGGCGGGAAGCTGCCCACGGGGGATGTGTACTTCCACTGGTCTTCTCCTTCCACTCCGGTGTCGTCGGGCCAAGGTGTGAAGTAGTTCGCGAGGTCGTGATTGGCTTGCCCGGTAGAGGTCGCGTACTCGAACTGCTGCCCACACCGAGCGGCATACTCCCACTCAGCCTCGGTCGGCAGTCGCGCTCCAGCCCACTGGCAGTACGCGCGAGCGTCGTACCACGTCACCGCAACGACGGGATGCTGCGGTTGGTTGAACAGGGGGTCCGCCCAATGGTTCGGCGCGGCATGCCCCGTCGCCTGCATGAACTGCCCATACTGAGCGTTGGTGACCTCGTTCCGGTACAACCAGAAGCCGGCGACCGTCTGCTGGTGCGCAGGCAACTCGCCTATCGTCGCCGGATCCAAGCTGACGGTGCTTCCCATTGTGAACGTCCCGCCGGCAAGCCATACCATCTCCGCGCCATCGACAGGATTGACCTGGGACCGCGACCCCGGAACGTCACCCGCGGGGGCGACTCCCATCGGAGGGCGCGGGAGTCCCCGCGCCCCTGTCCACTCACTGGACTTGCCCCAAAGGCCCCCACGAGCACACACGCGACGACCGGTCCTGCACGGCTAACCAGACGAACGCTTGACATGCGAGTCACGCTTCTCGCCTCCCTGCATACGCAGCAGCCTCCGTCACCTGCACCTCCAGGCACCTGGGCCGCCGCGTGCCAGTACACCCCCGAGTTCTCCACCCCCTGGCCAACACCTGCCAGACGCACACAAAGACGCGCCTTCCTGCCGCACGCACCAGGCCGGGCGGAACAAGGTGCCGCACGCCGACCCGCCAATGGGCACTCCCGCCACAAACGCCCCGCCCCCTCCGAAGAACCGCCCCTCCCCGCAATGTTCGCGCCGCGACCCCACGCCAGTCCTCCTGGAACGCGCACAGAGCAACAGAGACGCCCGCCGCACCAGAACGGCACAGCGGGCCTGTCGTCAACGGCCACCAGCGGTCAGCCCGCCCCAAGTCACTTGTCAGTATATGCCCCCATTCCCTGCACGAAGGTGCAGGGGCGTTACAGACATTGAGTATCGACGCCCCCTACCGCGAGGTGATCCAGCGTCTCGATGAGCTGAACAGGCACTTGGTGCGGACCTACTGCGCGAAGTCATACTTGGCGGCCTGTGAGCCGGAGTACTGCACGTATCGGCTGCTGGGAACGTGCGACTACCTTCGGGTGGTCCATGCTCTGGCTGAGAACCGCGGAATCGACATCATCGGCAGGAAGCTGCTGTGACAACTGCCCGACAATCCGCCTGGGACCGGCTGCACTTCGGCGTAGCAGATATGCACTTCCAGCCCAGGCGAGACGGGTCGTATTCGCTGGTCGCCGCGTGCTGCCTGAACGCTCCTTAGCGAGGACCTGCGTCGTCCACCAACCGCCCGCGTCAAGCCGGGATGGCTGTAAGTGGTGAGCGCTCCGGAGAAGATAAATGATTCATGGCGACCACTCGTTCTTCCTCGTGATCGAGGGTCTTGACGGCTCCGGGAAGAGTTCCGTAGCGCGCTGGCTTGTGACCGTGCTGCTGGATACTCTCGGCCCCAACGTCAAGCTGACGTTTGAGCCGCATGATCCCTCGTGTGCAGGGCTGTTCATACGGCAGGCCCTCATGAGCAAGATCCGGGGAGGTGTCCCGCCCAACACACTGGCACTGGCCTTCGCGGTGAACCGGGCAGACCACTGTGACCGGGAGCTCAGGCCGTTCTTGGAGGGTGCGCAGCGATCACCCCGGATGCTTGTGTGTGACCGGTACTACCTGTCATCGCTTGTGTACCAGAGCAGCCCAGAGCTGTCGAGGGACGGTGTTATGGACCTGAACTCGGCGGCGATCCGCCCGGATCTGACCATATTCCTCAGTGCAAGCAATCGGACTTGCTACGACCGACTCAGGCTTCGTCAGGAAGGCAAGGAGCTTTTCGAAAGGAACCTGGACCAGACTCGACGCAAGTACCAGAACGCCATCCAGTTCCTTCGAGGGCGCGGTGACAAAGTTGTGGAAGTCGACGCTGATGGTGCGGCATCAGAGGTGTTGACCAGGGTCATCGATGCTCTCGCCCCACATGCGCCACGGTGGCTGGAGATTCAACGTCCCCTGCCCACCGAACCGGTCGACCACGTGTTCGTACCTACCGAGACGACGATACAAACGGTCGCGGAAGCCAACTTGGGCTCCCAAACACCGAGAAACCCATCGGACCTGCACCCGTTGGGCGATTTCGTCCAGTCCCTGCGAGACAAGGTCACAAGGGCGATGTGGGCCATTCCCTTCGATCAGGCCGCAACGCTCTTTCTCGATGGAATCAGGTGCAAAGGCTACGAAGTGCGTGGCAGGCTTCCGTGGACTGATCTCGACGCCTTCGAGCTGGAGTACGCAATGCCTCTCGGCATGCGCCAACACGGGGCGGCGCTGGTTCTGGGCAACACCCAGCGGTACGATATGATCGTCAAGAAGCTGATGGCCGACCCGAAGGTGAAGACGCTCGACCGGATGTCGGACTTCCTCTTCGTCTTCGACGCCAATCCCTCCCACCTCATCAACACGCACTACGAAAGGGATATCCTGGACTCCGGCGACTCAGCGTCCCTGTCCCCCTCTCTCACCGTGCTGACGAGATCAGACCTCGCGGACATGGTAACTCAGACTGCGCTCCGTCACCTCCAACGCGAGCGTCCCTTGGCGGTTCCGGAGCCGCGCACGCTCAAGCGCGCCCCGGAAGACTGCGTGCCGCGGAGCGTGTTCGAGCCAAGTTGGCGAGTGGCCGCCTAGGGCATCCAGCGCGCGCTGAGGCTACTCCCCAAACCACACCGGGCTGCTCCACGCGATCTCGCCGTCTTTCTGCTGTACCCGCACGTAGTAGTAGGAAAACCCGGGCAGCGGTTCGGGGTCGACGAAGGTCAGGTCGCACGACTTGCCTTCGGCGTTCTTCGTGTAGACGAACTTGTTGGAGCGGCAGACTTCGACGCGGTCGAGGTCTGCCGGGCAGTGCACGCGGACTGCCACTTCGACGGACTTGCCTGCCGGTCTGGTGATCTTCTCTCCCATGAGGTGGCCGTCGACGCGGACGTCGAGAGCGATCTTGGCGGCGGTGGTGCCATAGCAGTGGCGGGCGCGGAGGGCGTCGAGAATGGACTCCCGGCTGAGATCGGGGGCGTAGACGCACGCCTTGCCGTAGCCGCCGGTGTGGTCGGGGCTGGCGATGACGCCGAGGACGATGCCACGCGCCCAGGCGTCCTGCAGGAAGTAGGCGCCCGCGGGCGTGGTGGCGCGGGCTTCGCGGGGGGCGCCGCTGTGCTCGTACGAGCCGCGGCTCTGGAAGACCTCGGCCACCGGTTGGGCGGTCTCGTCGGTGAAGTCCCAGTCGACCGGCACGTTGCCGGTGTCGGCGAGTTGGTGGGGGATCTGCACGAAGTTGGCTTTCATCTTCCGCAGCGCTTCCCACACCTCGGCGGGTGTCTGGCGGTTCATCGCGTTGAACCAGCGCGGCAGGTACGGGTCGGCGAAAATGAGGTTGCGATGGCCGTAGAAGCCGTAGGGGTGCTTGGTCGAATACTCCTCGAAAGTCGAAGTCCACTCCTCTGCGAGGAAGGTGAGGAACTGGCCGGGGTCGTCGTTGGTCCGCGCCAGCTTCGCCAGGTAGTTCCACAGGTAGGCGTTGAGGTTGTAGCCGTGGTCGGTGGCGCAGGCGAAGTCGTGGTGGACGAGGTCGCGCATGTTGGCGTAGCTCTCGTCGACCGATTCGTCGCCGGTTCGGTTGCAGATGGAGATGTCGGTGTGGTCGTGCAAGTCGCCGAAGTAGAGGTTGAGCTTCCGGTTGCCGTACTCAATCGACGGTGTGGGCATGTCTTCTCCGCGCTCGACGCGCACCTGACCGGGCGCGAACAGGTCGGCCGGCTCTGTTAGCGGCCCCCACTTCGCGGAGGCCGTCGACTGCGATGCCGGGTCGAGTTTGAGCGACGCCAACTGGATGTCGCTCTTCCCGGTAGCCGACTCCTGCTCATTGTCCCACCGGCCGGGGGTGTCGTCGGTCTGGAAGGCAATGGCCGCGCGGTCGCCGGTCAACGCCAGACAAGGGACGCGGTCCATGCCCTTCTCCGGCGAAACGACCGCCGGTTGCGACCAGGCGCCGCCATCGAACGACACCGCCGACACCTGCCACGCCCGCGGCCTGCCGGCGTTCCCCGTGCCGCCCGGCTGGAGCAGTGTCCGGCAGGCGACCCACAGCCGCCCGGACGCGTCGAACGCCGCCGCCGGCGCCTCGGCGTGCGCCTTGAAGACCGGCGAAGTCGCGGCGTAGTCCGTCGGGGCGAGGAGCCCAGCCGGGGTGACCTTCGTCACGATCAGCCGGCGGGTCCGGGTGGCACCGGTGGCGTAGTTGCGCGTGCTGGGGCCGGCGTCGATGACTGGCGGGCCCATGGTGGCGTCTTCGTAGAGGAGCCAGAGCTCTCCGCCATGCGCCAACAGGAGCGGGTGGCGGTCGATGCTGGGGGCTTTGGTCAACCGGCGTTCGGTCTGCCAAGTTCCGTCGGCGTCGCGGGTTCGCAGGTACACGTCGAAGTTGTTGTCGCGGAAGCTGTGCCAGGCGACAGCCAGTTGGCTGCCGCCGACTGCGGCGATCGACGGCTCGTAGTTGGACGCCCCGGTCTTGGTCAGCCGCGCCGGCGCCGAGGCCTTGCCGTCCGTCAACGACGCGGCCATGATCTGTCGATAGCCGTCGGGGTTCGCCTCCCAGGCCACCCACAGCGTTCCGTCGGCCCACGCGCCCGCCGGTTTCACGTCCACCACTTCGGCGCTGCTGAGGCGAATCGGCTTGCCCGGCCCGGTGGCTCCGCAGTCTACTGCGTAGATGTCCCAGTTGCGGTTTCCCTCTGCCGCGTACAGGACGTAGGCCCGATCGCCGGCGGCTACTGCCTTCACGCCCAGCAGATACGTGCCGGCGCCGCCCAACACCTGCCACTGACCCAGGCGCCGGAACTTGTCGCCTGCCGTCTCGTAGCGAGCCACCTGCAGCGAGTCGGCCCCGTCGCGGAAGCTGTCCCAGGCGAGGTAGAGCGAGCCGTCGTCGGTTCGCGCCATTGCGACCTCCTCGTTGAAGCCGTTCCCTTCGCTGACTGAGGTGACGCTGGGCAGTTCGGTTTCGTACAGGGCAACGTCGTCGATCCAGATCCGGCCGGGAGGCGCGCCGTGCGAGGAGGGGGCGATGATCAGCAGCGTCATTGCCCCAGTCTGTTTGACGGGGATCGTGGTCGTGTACTTCCGCCAGGCATTGGGCAAGTCGGTCCACGCGCCGACGAGCGGGCGTTCGGACTCGGTTCGGGCCGTCTTGGGGTCGGTGCCCGGGTGCACGACGCGCAGTACCAGCTTGGTCTTGTTGGTGGCCTTGGCCCAGACCTCGAAGTCGTACCGGTAGCCCACCCGCACCGGCACGCGTCGCTGCAGGATCAGCGCCTGCTTGTCGCCGGTCGCCTCGCCGGTCAAACACGCCTTGCCCGAGTGAATCTGGCCGGGAGCAGTGACCAACTCCTGCTTCGGGTCCGGCGTCCACCCGGTGAGGTCCTCCTCGAACCCGCCGTTGGCGAGGAGGTTGACCGGGGCCGCCGCGGCAGCGATCCCGACTTGGATCAGGAGCGCGACGACCGTGCAGGCAGAACAGGTGCTTCTCATGGCGCGACTTCCTTATCACTCAGAGATTCCTCGCACTATTCGCCCCCTCTGGTCGTTGCCCTTTCAGTGTAGCCGCATTGGTGCGAACTGCGTCACGTCGTCCGGCGGCACGGTGAAGGCGTCCAGCTCGTCGCGGCTGCGGCGGAGCAGGTTCATGCCGAGCAGTCGGCCGGGGAGGTCACCGGCGAACAGCTCCCTCAGCGACAGCGCTCCCTCCACCACGAACCGGTTGCCTGTCACGCGGACCTCGGACTGGCAGGTCGGCACGTCAGACTGCTGGCGGCCGTTTCGCGTGCGCACCTCCCGATGGACGTTGCCTTTGGCCGTGAAGACGAGGAAGTAGTATCGGTCGTGAGTAGCGCCCGGGTCGAGACGCAACGCCACCCAGTTCATCCTCAAGTTGTCCCGGTCCGGGTACTTCTCGGGTGGGAACAACTCAGCTTCGAACGCGAAGTACAGTGACTCGTCCAGCCACAGCAGCCGCACCTGTGTCGTCAACGAAGCCGGGCTGAGGCCGTTCTGTTGGTGTTCGAGCGGGACGACCAGCGCACTGTCCCACGCTGTCTCCGTGAGCTGCCCGTCAAGAGTGGGTGCCGCTTCCGACCGAGGGATGTCCCGTGGCACGGGCGGCTTGGGTTCCGCCGGCAGGGGACGGATCGGCAAGTGCACTGTCTTCGTCCGACCGCGGTTGCGGATCGTTGCGGCGATGGTTGTGCTTCCGGTCGGTAGTTCCACCACTTGCCGGAATGCGCTGTCGCGACTGGTCGCCACCGGGGCGTCCTCGATCCGCACCCACGCCAGCTTGTCCGCAACTCCCTCCACTTGCACGCGCTGCGCCCCATGCCGCACGCCGACTGCCCGCGCCGTCGCAACCATCAGGGGCCTGTCGCCGATGGCCGCCAACTCACCAACCAGCAACGCCCGCGCAGTCGTCAGCCGTTCTGGGTCGCGCTCGAAGTCCGTCAACCCGCGGATGAGCGTGCTGCAGAGGCTCTTCGACGGGTCGTCTCCGGGCAGCCGTGAACCCAGAGCACGCGCCACGCGAGCCTGTTCGCGGGTCAGTATCCGCAGCAGCTCGTAGTCCTCGATGCCGTCCCGCAGAAGCATCAGCCGGAGGCTGGGGAAGGGGTCACTCGAACCGAATACCTCGCCGGGATAGATCAGCAGCCCGTCGCCGTTGGTGGTGGCGAAACTGGTGACATGGGCGAACGGGTCTTCCCCCCACCCGTGGACCATCGAGTAGACGAAGCCCTGAATATCGTGGAGCGCCATCATCCAGCAGAAGACCCGCGGGCAGACGGCGGCGTCGTCCACCAGCCAGGTTGGGTAGGGGTAGGTGGGCACGCAGCACGTGTACCACCAGACCGACTCGCCCTGGCGCTGCCGCGCGGCCAACTCGGCGAAGTCGAGATGGCCGACTGAGTTGGCGTCGCCCAGGTCTGGACACCAGATATCGACAGCGCCGAACAGCGGCTCGATCGGCCGGTGAGTGACAAGCTGTGGAAGACCGGCCGCGTACTTGTGGAGCTTGCGGCCCAGTTCGCGGATGTCTTCATGCTGAGCGGGCACTGGCTCATCAGCTTGGTAGTAGAATGCCTTCCCCAGCACGCCGAGTCGCCGGAGCCTATCGACCAACGGCCGGAAGTAATCCGGCTCGTCCAACCGCCACGGCAGCCGGAAGCTGTGCACCCGCGGGTCGGTCAGGTAGGCGTCGGCAGCCGCCGACTCCACCGGGACAGGCAGTTCGTACCCGCAAAGGCGGTAGCGCAGCAGGAACTCGTAGTACCGCCGCTGGACTTGCGCCCACTCGTCCGACCCCTCCGCGTACGATTCGCCCTCGGTGCGGCAGTGTGCGTTGAGCCAGTCGCGCACAGCCGGATAGTAGAGCGCCGCCGTGGCCCGCAGCGTCGGCCGCTGCGGCAGCAAGACGCGGGAGACGTGGACTTCCAGCGGCACGGTTGCGAGCGGGCCGCGCTGGTCACGGAGCGACAGCGGGCCGCGGTATCTGCCCGCGACACACGTCGCCGGCACGTGCACGGCAACCCAGAGTGGCTGGTTCTGCCTGACGGACACGTCGACCCGCGGCACCGCGGCGACCGGCACCAACGGGTCCGGCCACCAGCCCGGCTGAGTGACGCGGTTCTGAGAGGGGACGCGGACCTCGACGTAGCGGACCCAGTACAGCTCGACGGCCGCACTCGGGAGCACCTCCCCAGACTCAGAACGCAAGTCGGCAACCGACCCCTCCAGCCCCCGGAGCGGCTGACTGCCGGCCCGCGCCACGACCTGCCCCGACTCATACTCGTTCCGGACAGCAGTCAGCGCCAGGGCGGCAGAAGCAAGAGCGGGCCGCCCCTCATCGCGGAACACCTTCCGCAGGCTGCTCTCCGTCCAGACCTCAACGGAGGCCTCTTGCGCTCGGCCCGGCGCCCGCCCGCAGAGCACGACGACCACAACCGCGACGCCCATCCGTAGGCAGGGCTTCCGGCTCATGGACTCCCTCTACTTCCGCGCGGTCTTGAGGAACTTGGCGAGGTCGGCACTCACCTCGTCGGCAAAGGAGTTGACGCGGCCTGTCATGTCGGAAATGGATCGCGTCGCGTAGCGCTTGTTCCAGAGGCTGGCGTCGGAGTGGGCGCCGAGGACGTCCATCTCAAGCGTGGCGTCCTGGTGCTTGCCTTTCTGCACCAGCCGCCGGTGAATGACCGCCTTGAAGTCCGGCCGATCCACCGAACGACGAAGCTGCCACTTGTGGACGAGAGACACGTCGGGGAGGTCGACCAGCCCGACGTTCACCCGGTTGCCGATGGCCACCGCCCACTCGTCCTTCCAGGGCTGGTCGTCGGTGTTGAGGTACTCGAGCTGGAGCTTGGTTCGTGAGAGCGCGTCGAGAGGCGGCTCGATGACCGGTCGGTCGGGCGCGCGTTCACCGGGATCGACGTCCAGCCGGTGCACCCGCTCGGTGATGAGCGGGTGCGTGCCGAAGAGCTTGTTGATCGTCTTGGAGTCCTCGCCCTTGTCCTGGCGCAGTTTCTCCAGCGCGCTGATGGCAGCCTCGGGGTCATAGCCCACCTTGGCGGCGAGGTGGTAGCCGACCATGTCGGCCTCGCGTTCCTTCTTCTGGCTGTACTGGTTCAGCGTGACATTCTGGACGAAGTTGCCGAGATCCCACATCGTCCGGTTCGCGCCCAGCGCAGCCAGCACCACGCTGAACAGCAGGTTGTTCTCGTTGGCGCGCTTGTACTCGGAGGCGATGTGTCGCTTGACGGCGTGCCCCATTTCGTGTGCCAGCACGAAGGCGACTTCGTCCTCGGTCTGCAGAACCTCAAGCAACCCCTCGGTGATCATGAGGTGCCCGCCCGGCAGCGCGAAAGCGTTCACCTTGGGGTCGGGGAAGACGTGGAAGTCGGCCACCCACTCGGGTGCCTCGCAGGCGTTCCGCAGCAGCTCGCCAATGCCGCTGATCTCCCAGTCGGCGTAGTAGGGGTAGCGCTCCTTGAGCTGCTTCATCATGTCTTCGCCGACTTTGCGCTCGCGGCTATCACTGAGGTCGAACAGCCCGGCGAACGACGGCGACACGCAGCCCAGCCCCGTGAGGACAAGCAACGGGAGCAACAGGATTGGTCGCTTCATGGTCTTCTCTCATTCCCCGCCCCCCAACGAACGACGGCCGGGGGCACGGCAGTTGCTCCGAGAGGACGGGCGGCAGCGCGGCGCAGTTCCCGCGCGGAAGCCGCTCCGCCACGGAGCGCAGGCTCCCCTCGAGGTCCATCCCGGACACAACGAGGTCGGCATGAGCCAGCGTTGGCTGGACCAGCCGCTCATGGGCCGGTCGAACCGTGGCGAGGTATTGCTGCACCACCGACTCAAGGGTGCGGCCGCGCTCCCCGACATCGCGAACGAGACGCCAGACGAACCGGACGCAGGCGGGTGCCTCCACGAACACCGACGCGTCAAACAGGGCGCGCAGGGCCGGCTCCGATAGCAGGAGTATACCCACCACGAGTATGACTTGCGCGGGCTGCACGAGGTCGCTCTCCGCCCGGCGCGTGTGCGCCGCGAAGTCATATCGCGGCACGCGGACGCCGCGCCCTGCCTTCAGTGCCCGCAGGTGCGCACAGAGCAGCTCGTTCTCCAGTGCCTCCGGCGCGTCGAAGTCGGCCTGTGCGCGGACAGCAACCGGCAGGTGGCTCAAGTCGCGGTAGTAGCAGTCGTGCTCAATCAGGGCGCACGGGACCGGCAACTTGGCTGCCAGTGCTTCGGCGAGCGTCGACTTGCCAGAACCGGAACCGCCGGCGATGCCGAGGAGGAAGGGGGGTCTCGGAGGCTGCATGGCTCACCGAATGGTACCCGCTCACCGGGCCGTTCACACGACCACCGGACGGTGGTGCCGGTCCGCTCGACCTCCCGGAGTTTGGCCGCGACCACGCTGCGCCCCGCCACAGGTTCGGAAACCTATGCCACCAGTGTCAGCGGGTCTCGCCGAGAGGCCGCTGCACTCACTCGTCTACCAGTGCCGTATCCGCTCCCGCGCCTTCGCGTAGTCGAAGTCCGGGTCGCGCTCCTGGTTGTGGCAGGTGCGGCACACTGGGACGGACACCCGGGTCTTGGCGAACTTGCGGTCGATCGGGCCGCCTGCGGAGTGAAGCGTCCGGTCTCCGTGGCAACTGACACACTCAACCCCGCGCTCGCCAGCAGGTAGTGCAGCGACCTGTCCTGTCCGGCGGTAGTACTCCGAGTGGCAGCGCAGACACTCGCGCAGGTACCTACCTTCCCGACTCAGTGTCTGAGGTGCGGCGGCATGACGGCTGGACTGCCATGCATGGGTCTCGCGCTCGTGGCAGCGTTTGCATTCGGTAGCAGGCGTGTAGGGCCACGAGGCTTTCGGGAGGTACTCGAAGCTGACCTCGCCGTGCTCGGGGTGCTCGCCCAAGAACTTGGTCACGCAATCGTGGCCGGCTGTATCGGGCCGCAGGGAGGGCTGGACCTCAAACACATGATGTTGGACAGCCAGTCTGGCGGGCTCGAACCCAATGTCGATCACACCAACCGACTGCCCTCCGCGTGACGCCTTCACAATGGCCGTCGTGTGGACAGTCCTCGGTTCAAGTGGCGCTCCAGATTCCTCGACCTCCACGATGACATCGACACAACCTCTGGTTGCTGGCGCGCTGGCCAGCAATGCATCTGCTTCCGGCCCTGCCCGGCTTACCAACACAAGCAGGTCAGCCGACGCGCGAAGCGAACGCAGGGCGCGCCCGAGCTGCTTGGTGGCCTCCGGTGGTCCAGAGCTGCCGACCGATGCTACCGCCACTCGGATGTCGCCTCCGGTTAGCAGGAGCGCCTTCGGCGAAGCGGCGGTTTCCCGGCTGATCTCCGGCACTACGGGGATCTGGGTAGCGGCAGCTAAGCTCGACTTTATCCGTGTCAGGGGGCGGTTTGGCGCCATCCTAAGGTCGGCCGGTGAGGGGGCAAGGCCGTCGTACTTCATCGGCCCGGCCACTTGAAGGCCAACCCCATACTTCGCCTGCGCGTCCGCCAGGTTGCCGAGATCCAGCAACAGGGACTCGCGACGCTTTGCGCGCAGGGTGCCAATCAAGGAAGCACGCCGCGCCAGACCACCTGCCTGGCCGCCCAGTCCTCACCCGCATCCAGATAGGAAAGTGCCCGGGTCGATGGTGTATGCGATTGACAACGCGTGTCTCGTGGGCTGGCAGAGCGAGGGGGTAGCCAAGGGCCACAGCGTCACAGGGATCCAAGCGAGGCAAAGCCACGCCAGGAGCCTGCCGGTGAAGCGCCTCGCAGGGGATCTCATAGGGTTGGTCCCTTCCCTGCTGCGCCCCGGGTCGGGGCAGTAGAGTCTCTCGGTGGGTTGCGCAATAAGCTTGGTGCTACTACGGCTTCGGGACTTGCACGTGCAGCTCTACACCGACCATCACACGGGGCGCCGAGGGGTCGTTCGTGCGTATCGCGATGGTCGCAAGCTGAGTCGCCCACCGAGGGGTTCCTGCTCCCCGCGGTCTGATCGTCGCCCTGAGCACCGAAGTTGCGTTGGGGGGCAAGTCCGCGGGCGACAGCTCGACGCTCGTGCATCCGCAAGCGGGCGATTCGGTCCAGAGTTGCAGGGGCTTGCTGCCCACGTTCGTGATGGTGAAGGTCTCGGAGGCCGTATCCTGGAATGACTTCAGCTCCACTTCCCGCAGCGGGCGCTCCACACGTAACGACGCCGCGGCCTCCGCCGGCGTCGGCAGCAGCGTCTGGCCCACGTAGCGTTCCGCAACCATGGAACGGGGCACGAACTGCAGCCACCCCTTGTCGTAGATCAGGGCTCGGTTGGTTCCGAGGGTAGCCAACACGATGAGCCGATCCGGGTTCCCCAGCCGCAAGATGGCAGGGCGGCTCCGGCGCTCCAGCTCATCAAGAC
>Ga0210051_1004006_pt1 | contig 14514 bp, 14 predicted proteins | sample CryGey092014_all_FD_185464 | JGI IMG/M metagenome (GOLD analysis project Ga0210051, IMG submission 185464) | Groundwater microbial communities from aquifer - Crystal Geyser CG23_combo_of_CG06-09_8/20/14_all (SPAdes) (version 2) | ecosystem: Environmental > Aquatic > Deep subsurface > Groundwater...
TGACCGGAAAAATCTACTTGAATATGAACCCTTGATCCACCCAGCCCAATGAACCCTTCTGCTAACTTTTACAGAAAAGATGTTGCACAATCATGCCACCACTACTTTGGCACTTAAATGCCGTGTTAGGAAGTGGGCGTCCATTCCATTACTATATCTTAAGCGTTGAAGCATAATAGCAACAAGATTTCAAAAATTCCCCTTCCGTTGAACCATGAAAAATTCTGATGCGCCGAGTCCAATGCGTAAAGTGTTGCGCAACTTTGGCTTTTTACTCCGAGGAAGAGGTTTTGCCGCACTGCTGACCCTCGGCTCAATAGCCCTCATGGCGCGTTCTCTGGGACCAGTTGAATTCGGTATTGTGGTGTTGATTCAATCGTACTTCCTGCTTATCAAAGGACTGTTGAATTTTCGGGCATTTGAAGCAATCATTCGCTACGGCGTCCCAATGCACGATACGGGAGATATCAGCGGATTACGTCGCCTGATCAAAGTTTGCCGCCGGGTAGATCGGCGCGCCAGTCTTTTTGCAACCGGCCTGGCATTAGCTTTAGCCCCCTTGGTCGGACCATTAATGGGACTTTCAAACGACCAAGTAATCCTACTATCAATATATTGCCTTGCGCTTTTAACTACGGCCACCAGCACTGCAGGCGGAATACTAAGATTATTCGACTTGTTCAAATTATTTGGCCGTCTATTCACGATTGGCCCGACAATTCGATTTATCGGAGTCGCCATAGCCTGGTGGTTCGGCAGTCCGCTTTGGGTATTTGTAATTATTCTGGGTGCGGTGATTGCCATTGAAAATCTTTATTCCCTTTGGGTTTGCAGACGAATATATCGCGAGCGGATCGGTCCTCCGCCACAGGGTCAAACTGTTCGCGATGCAAAATTGAATGAATTTCCAGGGTTGCAGCATCACTTATGGGTAACCTATTGGCAGTCCAACATGGATCTAGCCCCCAAACATTTAGCAACGTTGCTCGCCGGCTATTTGCTTGGGCCAACCGAAGCAGGTTTACTACGATTAGCACAGGATTTTTCGACAGTACTGGCAAAACCTGCAGTAATGATTCGCGAGGTTGCCCTTCCTGATCTGACGCGAAGTTGGAATCAGGGCAGCAAAGCTTTTCAGCATGTTGCATACCGGACAGCATTGCTTGGTGGCGGAGTTGGTTTGATGTTTGTGGCAGTAATTTGTTTTTTCGGTAATTTTTTGCTGGGCACGCTAATCGGACATAATTTTGTTGGCGCGGTACCTGTACTCATCCTATTGTTGTTGGCAGCCACATTTGATCTTTCTGCAGCATCTTTAAGGTCTGCTTCTTATGCAATTGGATATGCCAGCAAGGTTTTAGGCATGTACGTTGTTTCGATGCTCGTTTACTTGGTTCTGTTTGTTTTACTAACCGGATGGATGGGATTGATCGGAACCGGTATTGCAGCCTGTGTAGCTTCTGCATTACCTATGTTTTTCATGGTGCTACTTATACAAAGAGGAAAAGTTGGCAGACTAAATTAATCTAATTTACAGAAATACTTGTCTGGCATCGAAGACTGCTTAGCTTTTCGAGTAACAGTGGACTCTTATTTTTTTACAGTCAACTTATAGGAGATTTCGTAACACGGAAAAATCCAGCAAAGATTTTCTTCATACCATTCTTGCAAGTAGTGCGTAGAATTAAAAAGCCAACCAATAGTCTTTTTAAAGACTCGTCTAAAATAAAAAGGGCGCACTGCCTTAAAGACCAAATCGATATCCTCCAGGACAAGTCCGTTCACCAGGGAATAATCCGGGGTTTCTCTTTTAAAAATCATTGATTTTGAATAGTAGCAAAATGTGTACAGACCAAAATACGTTTTATGGGTTGGATCTGAATAGAAATGCGGGTTAGAAAAATGCGGAACGACTATTTTAATTTCACCTCCGGGCTTGAGCACTCGTGCCATTTCTGACAATAGATTTTTAACATTAGGCACATGCTCAAGAAAGTGCCAGGAATATATTCCATCAACACTTGACTCGCGAATTGATAAAAGCACCTCTAAAGCATCTCCGACTATATCGACCGAATCTGTATCCAGCATATCTATGCCTATTGCTTCCCGTACTCTTTTTCTCGAACCAACTCCCAATTCCAGAAAAACGGAATTCCTGTCATGGATTGTTTCCAGCACGCCATATTTGTCTATCATATTGGGTCAACCTCGCTATATTTATTGAAAATACAAGCCTGTCATTTGGACAAGTTGTTTTTTTGAGAAACCAAGTCATCGAGAAACGATAAATTAAATTCCGAGTCGGCTTCTGTCAAAACCCCTTTTAAATCGTCAAAACTAACGCGTCTCTGCGTCAGCAAACTTTTTTTTAGAAAGGGATACCTCATTTCAGTTATTAACTCACGCCAATAACGAATGGGAAGATTGATATGCTCTTTGGGCCTTTTATAAACCTGAAGTTGCTTCATTATTCGATCCACGCCAAATAAAGCCACCCGACTAAAATATGTGCCAAGTTGCAATGAGAACCCTACTTCAAGCTCTCTTACAATAGCCCGCTTAAAATACAACACTTTCATATTTGTAAAAAAATGCTTGAAAGTTTCAGACTTAATTACTTGTTTCTTGCAATAAAGAAAATATGATTGCAAGTAACCAGGGTAGTTTTTCCCGAAGATACCCCCAAACTGCCACGCGTCGGTGAGCCCAACAATATCTGCATCAGAGCGCTTAATCTGCTCCACGATATCGCCTAAATTAAAAAAAGGCCCGATGATGCTGTCATTGGTGAGTAGCAAGCCATTGTGTTCTCCGAACTGTACATACTCGTCCAACCCTGTTTTCCAGCTATAAAAATCGTAACCTCTATTTTCTCTATGAATTACACGCACGCAAAATTGTCGCAGTTTTTGCATGTCAATATCTTCCAATATTGTGCTTGAGGTTACAAATACGATATCAAAACCAGCATCCAATAACGCCCGCAAATAGTAATACACATATGATTTAACTTTGCTTTGCGAATCAAATCCGCAGAACATGCAAATTGGCTTATTGAAATCTGGCGAGATCAATCCATCCTGGGCTTTTATAACACGAGGGGTATTGGTGTTTTTCGGTAGCAACGAATACACCAACTTATCGCGGATATACTCAATATCCTTAACCCGCTCTTTTAAGAACCATTTCATGGCTTTCCTCCCTGTGTTAATAATTTTTTCACAGTTTCTTCGGCTGCCACGCGCTGGCCTTTTGCGTTCCAGTGACCATCGTCCCGGTACAGGGTATCAGGTTCATTTTTTTTATAGCTGTCGATTAAATGGACGCAATTGAGATGGTGTTTCTCGCAAATCATTTTCAAGGGATTTGTCAGGTTGGCCGGGTTGTAGCTCTTATAGTTTTGAGTTAAATCCCGGTATCCTATGTCGTGCGGACGCAGGGTCAGGTCGAGCGCCGATGGTTGCACCACCACCATTAATTTCACTTTTTTCTCGACGCAATAGTTGTTCGCCGCTTCCAGCACTTTTTCCATCAGGGCGATTTTCGTTTGCGCGGATTCGGATTCAGGCCGGGTGGCGATGTCGATGTCGTAATAGTCCTTGAAGTGGGACAGTTGGCGCGGCTGGTCTTTGGCATAGATTTCGTAGGCAATCGCGTTATTTTCTTCAAGTAGCCGGAAGGTTTTTTCTTTCTGTTCCTGGCTGTTCTTCTTGACTTGTCCGGAGTTGGACACCAGAAGATTTATCGCGCCTTGAATGTATAGCGGACTGAAAAACTCCACAGCAGCATAGCTGAAGGATGAAAATCGCTTGTCAACCGTAACCGGAAACCCGCTTTTAATGAGTTCGCCTTTAACGTTCAGCTTGAACAGGCGGTTCTTGATGATGTCGCCGTAATCGTTGTCCGCGAAGATGTGAATGATGACGATGTCGGGCTGCACCCTGTCAAAGTCGTCCTGCATCCTGAGCAGACTCTGATCCGGACCGGAGCCGGTCATTCCCGCGTTGATGACTTGCATGTTGACGCCGGCGTTGCGCAGTTGTTGTTCGAGCACGACCGGGTAGGTTTCGGCGTCCGGGGAAAATCGCGCGTGCACGTTGGAGTCGCCATAGACAATAACGCGGGGACGCGTTTTTTCGCCGATCTCCTCGCCCCTGAACCCGAGTGAGTTGGTTTTCCAGATGACTTTGGCACCGCCCTTGTTGTACAGCTTTTCTACATTGGGTTTTAGCGCAACCAGATATTTCGCATTGTGCTGGAATGCCACGGAGGCAGGCTTGTAGCGCAACTCCTTCAATCCGGGCGCAAACACGCGCAAGGCAAGCTCGATCAGCGCCAGCATGGCGAGGGTGACGGCGATGATGATGAGGGTGTCTTTAAGTGATTTTTTCATGCCCGTTTATCTAAATTCGAGGCTTTAAATATTTCATAAGTGGGGCTGGTATCGCCTGTTGTCGGGATGAATCCCGACCTACAAACCCACGCTGCGCCCTGCAGGTCGGGTTTTAACCCGACACGGTTGACGCTTTCTGCGCTTTGTCGGGATGAATCCCGACCTACAAACCCATTCCGCATCCCCGAGGGGGAACGAGTCAAATTCTCCTTAAAACAACGTGTACACAAAGGGTGCCACTGCGGAGCCTTGGGCAAAAATAAGCAGCGCGCCAAGCAGAACCATGACAATGATGATCGGGAGCAGCCAGAATTTTTTCCGGGCGCGCATGAAACGCCAAAGGTCTTTCAATAAATCCAGCATCAGTAAGGCTCCTCTAAATTGTTTTTCGATTCAAACTCGTTTTGTACCCGGTAGGTCGAAACGCTTTTGCTTAATTTGCGCTGCATGGGGTCTTTGCCCATGAGCTTGAACAGTATGGCCATTGGGAAAAATAGCCCATAAAACAGCAGCCCCAGGATCAATCGGGTGTTGATCCAGTTCATCACCAGGCCAAAGCGCATCCATAGCCGGTAGGGGTGCTTCAACGCCATGGGTGCGGCCAGGGCGAATGCGACCAGGATTGCCGCAATGATCCATGGCCATTTCGGGTAGTTGTGTGTCAACAGGTACGGAATGATCAGGCCAAACAGGACGGCCAGGATCGCGCCGGTCAGCAGGCCGAATTTGCGGTAGCCCTGTTTGTCCAGGTCTTCAATTTTTGCGTTCATGGTTTAATCCAGTTCGTAGGTTTGCCGCCAGTCCGATTGCTCGACCCATGCCGGTTGTCCGGTTTTGCACAGCAGGTAGTTTTCCAGCACCAGATAGTCCATTTCGGTGCGCATAAAACATCGGTACGCGTCTTCTGCCGTGCGCACGATCGGTTCGCCGCGCACGTTGAAGGAGGTGTTGACCAGAACCGGGCAGCCCGTTTTGGCTTCAAAGGCATCGAGCAAATGATAAAAACGCGGGTTGGTTTCCTTGTGCACCGTTTGCAGCCGGGCCGAATAATCGACGTGGGTCACCGCCGGAATTTCGGAACGCGGAATGTTGAGTTTTTCGATGCCGAACAATTTGTTTTGCGCTTCGGTCATCTCAAAGCATTTGCTCTTTTTGACCGGCGCCACCATCAGCATGTAGGGGCTGACGCCCTCGAAATCGAACCAGTCGGATACTTTTTCCGCTTTGACGGCGGGGGCAAACGGCCGGAACGATTCGCGGTATTTGATCTTCAGGTTCATCACGGATTGCATTTTCTGGCTGCGCGGGTCGCCCAGAATCGATCTGCCACCCAGCGAACGCGGCCCGAATTCCATTCTGCCCTGGCACCAGCCGATCACATTTTCGGCGGCCAGAATGTCGGCCAGTTTGGGCATGAGCGCGCCATCGTCCAGTTTTTCGTATTGGGCACCGACGGAATCGAGATACGACTCGATTTCGTGATCTTTAGATTTGGGGCCCAGGTATGCGCCTTTCATCGAGTCGTTTTTGGAGACCTGCCGCGGTTTGTCCAGATATTCGTGCCACACCGTCAGCGCGGCACCCAGCGCGCCGCCCGCATCGCCCGCCGCGGGTTGTATCCAGATGTTCTTGAACGGGCCTTCCCGCAACAGCCGTCCATTCGAGACGCAGTTGAGCGCGACCCCGCCCGCCAGACACAGATTATCCACACCCAATTCTTGATGCACGTTGCGCGCAATTTTCAGCACGATCTCTTCGGTGACCACCTGGATCGAGCGCGCAATATCCATTTCTTTCTGGCTTATTGCGGTTTCCGCCTTGCGCGGCGGGCCGCCGAACAGCCGGTCGAATTTGCTGTTCGTCATGGTCAGGCCGGTGGCGTAATTGAAATAACTCATGTCCATGCGATACGTGCCATCGTCTTTTACGTCGATCAGGTTGTCAAAGATCAGGTCAACGTAGGCGGGCTCGCCATAAGGCGCCAGCCCCATCAATTTGTATTCGCCCGAATTGACCTTGAAGCCGGTGTAGTAGGTGAACGCCGAATAAAGTAGACCCAATGAATGGGGGAAATCGATTTCCCATTGCGCGTGCAGTTTGTTGCCGTCGCCAAGCCAGACCGTGCTGGTGGCCCACTCGCCGACACCGTCCAGACACAGCACCGCCGCTTTTTCAAACGGGCTGGGATAGAAGGCCGACGCGGCATGGGATTTGTGGTGCGAATTGAACAACAGCGGCGGCAATTTTTTATCGCCTGCATTTTGTTCTTCCAGCATTTCCCCGAATTCTTTTTTCAGGGTGGCTTTCAGGTACAGCTTGTCTTTCAGCCAGACCGGCATCGACGCCAGGAAGGATTCAAAACCGGAGGGTGCATAGGATAAATAGGTTTCAAGCAGCCGCTCGAACTTGACCAGCGGCTTGTCGTAAAACACTAGATAATCGATGTCGCCGAGGGTGAGACCGGCCTCGTCAAGACAGTATTTGACCGCGTTGGCCGGAAAACCCGCATCATGTTTTTTGCGGGTAAAACGCTCTTCCTGCGCCGCAGCCACGATCTCGCCATCGACAACCAGCGCGGCGGCACTGTCGTGGTAATACGCCGAGATTCCCAATATTTTCATCATCCCTCTCAATTTCTCTGTTGTAATTCGCAGTGCTCGACGAGCACGGTCAGGCGTTGTCGGATTTCTTCAGGTAAAGCAAAGGTGTCGGCATAGTAGTCGTGCGTTTTGTCGAATTTCCTGGCGACCATTTCATCGTGCGCGTTGCCCATCAATCCGTTGATCGTGCCGAGATATCTGGAAACGGCGGAATGGTCGGCAGAAGGGTAAAGAATCTTCAGGTTGTCGTATAGCGCGACCAGCCGGCTGATGACTTTGCGCACTTCGTGAAATTCCTTGCTGGTGAGCGCGTCCCTGGCCAGGTTCAGGCGGATGAAATCGAGTTGGCCGTGGACATAGCGGCGAAAGGATTCCGTCGTGCTGGGCCTGAAGCCATCTATCTCTTTCCCGATCAGCGCATAGACGAAGCGCGACAGGAAAAACCGCACCGGAATGGCGATGCGCTCGACGTGGGCATATTGTTTGTTCTTGAAGGCATCCTGCAGATTACCCATGATGGCGGTCATCCAGTGAAACAGTCTGGGATAGCGGTGCCGTTCATCACAAACCACAAAGGCAAAACGCAGGTGTTTCAACTTGGCGCGCAAATACTTGAAAGCGAGCTGCTCCTCGGCCGTCTGCGCGTGTTGCCGGGCAATCGTTGCGATCATCTCGACCAGCGCCGCCCGATCCACCCCCTCTTGCCACAGTTGCTTGCAAATAGCAAAACAGCGGGCAAGCTGATCCGGGGTGTAATCGAGCGAAATCGTCTCGGGAAGTTGCGCGCCCAGATCAATATCGTCGTGCGCCAGCACGGCGGCGAAGAGGGCGTCACATTGCTCCGCCGAAAAAGTGCCTGCCTGCTTCAGCATGATTGCGGGATTGACCGATCAATAATGATTGCGCCCTGGCGCGGATTTTCAAACCGGCAACTCAACTGGCATCTTCCTGTTTTAGGTTGGTTTGGGCAAAACCGTGCTCGGTCAGCACTCGCGTCACTGCCGCATTGGTCGCCTTCAATACTTCCGCCAACGTCTGTGCCGCATCGATTTCGACGATCGGCGCGCCGTTGAATTTGAGCAATGGCGTCGCGGCTATTTTGTCGCGCAATAGCTCGCGGCGGTGGTCGGGTTTGCGCGCGCAGGCGGTATCCAGATCAACATTCAGACGAATCACCAGATCCGGCCGGTAGCTGGTCATCCATTCGTACATGACGCGCTCGCGCCGCGCCAGCCAGCGCACAAAGGCACTGCCCGGCGCATCCATCGACAAGCCGGTGCCGTCGTAAGCGCCCGGCAGTTCGAGCTGCGGATAGCGGTCGGCAATGATGATAATTCCCCGGTGGCGCATCGCCATCATCCGTCTGAAACGGCGGAGCCGGCGCAGCGAGAACGCAAAAATAACCAGCGCGGTGAAGAATCCGGGCGATTTTTTCTCGCGCAGGGCGCGTGTCTTATCGGTTTTTCGCGCGATGACCGGTTCCAGACGTTTCCCGATCAGCGGCAAGCGGGTGATTGCGCGCCCCAGATTGCCGGACTGCTTGCCCAGATGGGATGCCACTGCGGGGCCGAAGGTTTGCGCCCAGCGCAGGACCTCTGCGCTGACCGTGGATTTGCCCGAGCCATCACAGCCGATGATGGCGATCAATGGGCCGAGTTCTGTTTGCTTTGCCGACATCCTGAGGTCCTGTTTGAAGTATCTGCCGCCCGACAGCAAGGAAAAACCATAGCCTTGGCCGGATTTGGGGCGGCATTCTATCACGCTGGCTTGCGCTGTTTGACAGGCGCGAGGGGTGACTATTAAACCTAAAAACCGCAGTTGACCGCTCCCCGTACTACGCAAGGAGATGATTGCGAGAATATTTCACCACTTATTTACGCCCACCCGCCGGATGAGTCGCTGCGAAGTGAAGTGTGCGGCTTCCAGGTTGAATCAGGAAATGTCGGAGAAGGTTGTATTGAACCGGCGCAAAAGGTGAACGATCAACGAGGTCAGGGCGAGTGCTGCCCAGGCGTAGTACCAGACCGGGTTTTCCGGCAACAAGCCAATATCAAAACCGTGACGGGCAAAGTTATTGAGGATCAGAGCATTGGCCAGCCAGAACAGTTTTTTGTTTTCACGCCGGATGCAGCGACCGAGCCAGAACGGGTATTGGGGTTTTAGCCAGCAGCAAAGACGGGGCAGCAGAAACGGCACCTTGGCCGACCATTCAGCATGCGCCTTGACGAACTCCGCGCGCAGAAACTCTTCTTCAAACACGGCAATCCGCTCGTAAACCAGGATCGCAAGCAAAAACACCAGCGCCCCGTACACCCAGCTGCCGGACAGCATGGCGATGCCGGTGAAATTGAGAATGCGGCCGACATAGAGTGGATTGCGCACCAGCGAGTACGGGCCTGAGGTGTTTAATTCCGCCGCGACCGGGGCATCCTTTGAGTTTCCCGATGTCCCCGGCGCGGCATAGCCGCTGGTGATGACGCGGATCAGCGCGCCGACCGAGGCGACCGCCAGTGACAGCCAGAACCAGGCCTGGTTGGCACCTTCACTGGCAAACGGGCCGACAGCGCCAGACTGATAGGCGATCAACGCACCGATAATCACAATGGCGGTCAAATAGTGACCGCGAATCCTGAACAGCGCTTCGCCGCTGCGGGCGAGTTCGTATTGGTACATTTGTTCAGTTCCTTGTGAATTGGGATGGAATACAGGCAAGCATGCTCCGGCTTTGTATGCCCGACCGATTCATCACCTCCATGGCTATGTGGGTCGGCCATGGTGCAAGAAACTTACAATCAAGAGATTATTTGATACTGGAGCGGGTTGCTGCCGAACCGGAAAATGCCTGCCGCGCTACACCTGCATGTTCATGATGTCGTTATACGCCGCCACCATCTTGTTGCGCACCTGGACGGCTGTCTGGAACGAGATGTTGGCTTTCTGCATCGCGATCATGGTGTCGCTCAAACTCACCTTGTCATCGCCCAGCACAAAAGCTTCCTGCATGGCGCCCGCCTCGCGCTGGGCGCGGTTCACGCCGTCCAGCGAGTTCTTCAGCACATTGGCAAAATCCGCCCCGCTCGTCCCCGCTACGGGCGCGGCAGGCTGTCCCTGCGCCACCGCCACGGCGGCACGCATCTGCGCCAGCAGGCTGTCAACACTGGAAATACCGTTTATGCTCATCTTAATTCTCCTTGGCGCTTTTCCACGGCCGCACAGTAACAGTCCTCGCGCGGGGCCTTTTAAGGGAATAGCACGGTAATTTCCCCGCTTTTCCGCAGACCGCTGTTGCTTTGCAAGCCGATAATCCGCAGCGTAAAGAAATGAATCAGGGACTCCAGATATGGCCGATACAAATACTTTGAGCAGCAATCCGGGCATGGCGCAATTGCTGATCGGCATCCCCAGCCAGCAAAAGCTGGGATTGATCGTGGCGGTTGCCGCCACGGTCGCGCTGCTGTCCGGGTTGTGGTTGTGGGGACAGACGCCGGACTATCGCGTGTTGTATGCGAATCTGGCCGAGCGCGACGGCGGCGCGGTGATCGAGTCGCTGCAGCAGCAAAATATTCCGTACAAGTTTGCCGAGGGCGGCGGCGCGCTGATGGTGCCCGCCAGCCGGGTGCATGAAGTGCGTCTGAAGATGGCGACGCTGGGGCTGCCCAAAGGCGGCACGGCAGGTTTCGAGTTGATGGAAAACCAGAAATTCGGCACCAGCCAGTTCCTCGAACAGGTCAATTTTCAGCGCGCGCTGGAAGGCGAACTGGCGCGCTCGGTGCAGACCATGGCCGCCGTGTCGAATGCGCGCGTGCATCTGGCGATTCCAAAACCGAGCGTGTTCATCAAGGACAAACAGAAACCCACCGCCTCGGTGGTGCTGGCGCTGTATGCCGGGCGCGCGCTGGATGAAGGCCAGGTGAATGCCATCGTGCATCTGATTTCCAGCAGTGTGCCGGAGATGCGTGCGGAGAACGTGACGGTGGTCGATCAGAACGGCAATCTGCTGTCTGCCTCGGCCGACGGCAAGCGGCAGATGCTGGATGCCTCGCAAATGAAATATGTGCGCCAGATCGAACAGGACTATGTGCAGCGTATCCTCGACATCCTGTCACCGATCACCGGCACGCAGAATGTGCGCGCGCAGGTCACGGCCAGCCTGGATTTCACCGAGAAAGAACAGACCTCTGAAAGCTATGCGCCGAACCAGCCGCCGAATGCGGCTGCCGTGCGCAGCATGCAAAGCACGGAATCGCTGGACGGCGTGAAGACCGCCGGCGGCGTGCCCGGCGCGCTGTCTAACCAGCCGCCGGTGCCGGCTACCGCGCCCATCGTAGCCCCGGCCAATGCGCTGCCTGCCGTCAACGGTGCAGCCACCGAAAAGTCGCTCAAGGAACAGCGCACCAATTACGAAGTGGACCGCACCATCCAGCATACCCGGTTGCCCGTCGGCAATATCAAACGTCTGTCGGTGGCGGTGGTGCTGAACAACCGCAGCGTGGCGGATGCCGAAGGAAAAATGGTTTCCACTCCCTACAGCGAGGAGGAAAAGAACCAGATCTCGGCACTGGTCAGGGAAGCGGTCGGCTTTGAAGTAACGCGCGGCGACAGCCTGAATCTGCTCAACAGCGCCTTCAACGATACGCAGGAAGTGCTGGAGGCAATCCCGCTGTGGCAACAGCCGGAGATCATCGCGCTGACCAAGGACTTGCTGAAATATCTGCTGATCGGCGGTGGTGTGATATATCTGCTGTTCGGCATCATCCGTCCGGCCTTCCGCCGCGCCACCGAGAACGCGATGGAACAGGAAGAACATTCGGAAGGTGAGGAAGGGGGAGGCACCGAAGGAGAAGAAGGTTCGGCTAAACAGGACGGGACGCACCGGCAGTCAGGCAACAGCTATGACCACAACTTGCAAGTCGCCAAACAACTGGCCAAGGACGACCCCAAGATTGTCGCCACGGTGGTCAAGGAATGGGTGAACAAGGAATGAGTGACGCCGGCGTCAATAAGAGCGCGATCCTGCTGATGACCCTGGGCGCGGATGAGGCGGCCGAGGTGATGAAGTATCTGGAACCCAAGGAGGTGCAGAAGATCAGCACGGCCATGGTGGCGCTGAAGAATCTCAATCGCGACCAGATCGCCGAAGTGTTCGAAGAGTTCCACCTCAGCGCCGCCGAGAAGACCACCATCGGCATGGACTCGGACGGCTACATCCGCAACATGCTGAACAAGGCGCTGGGCGACGACAAGGCGGCGGGATTGCTTGACCGCATCCTGCACAATAGCGACACCAGCGGCATCGAAAGCCTGAAGTGGATGGATCCCGGCTCGGTCGCCGAGCTGGTCGCCAACGAACATCCGCAGATCATCGCCACCATCATGGTGCATCTGGAGCCTGATCAGGCTTCTGCCGTCCTCACCAAGCTGACCGAACGCACGCGCAACGATGTGCTGCTGCGCATCGCCACGCTGGACAGTGTGCAACCGACCGCATTGCACGAGCTGAACGACGTGCTGACCAAGCTGTTGTCGGGCAATGCCATGCAGAAGAAAAGCATACGCGGCGGAATCAAGACCGCCGCCGAGATCCTCAATTACCTGGGCAGCAGCCAGGAAGCGATTCTTGAGTCGGTGCGCGCGCAGGACGCCGAGCTGGCGCAAAAAATTACGGATGAGATGTTCGTATTCGAGGACGTCCTCGAAGTGGACGACCGGGGTATCCAGTTGGTATTGCGCGAGGTGCAGTCCGAATCGCTGATCGTGGCACTCAAGGGGGCGAGCGAGGAAATGCGCGAAAAGATATTCAAGAATATGTCGCAACGCGCCGCCGAAATGCTGCGCGAGGATCTGGAAGCCAAGGGGCCGGTCAAACTAAGCGAAGTCGAAGCGGAACAAAAGGAGATTCTAAAAATCGTGCGCCGCCTGTCCGACGAAGGCCAGATCGTGCTCGGCGGCAAGGGCGAGGATGCCTATGTCTGATACTGCCGCAACGGAAAAACTTACTGCCTGGCAACGCTGGGAACTGCCGTCCTTCACCACCTCGCGCGAGAAAATCGAGTTACCAACCGCGAGCGAGCTGGAACAGATGCGGCAACAGGCGCACGATGAAGGTTATCAGTCCGGCTACAGCGAAGGGCAACAACGCGGCTATGCCGAGGGCATGCAACAGGCGGCTGAGCCCATCCGGCAACTGCGGGAACTGTCCGTTCTGCTGCAACAGCAAGTGGATGAACAGGTGGTTCAGGAACTCACCGGACTGGCGCTGGATGTGGCGCGCCAGGTAATCCAGCAGTCGCTTAAGGTGCAACCCGAGTTGCTGCTGGGCCTCGTGCGCGAAGCGGTCGGCAGTCTGCCGCTGTTCAATCAGGCCGCGCACGTGATCCTCAATCCGCAGGATGCGGCACTGGTGCGCGAACAGATGGGCGAGCAGCTCGCCCATTCCGGCTGGAAGATTCTGGAAGACATACGCATGGAACGAGGCAATACGCGGCTGGAGACAGCCAACAGCGAGGTCGATGCCACGCTCGCCGCACGCTGGCAACGGGTCACCGCCGCGATGGGGCAGGATGCGCCGTGGCTGTTGCGCGACGAGAGTGAGGCAGGCGATGCGCCCGCAGCATGAACACTGGCAAGTCGCTTTGCGCAACAATCGCGAAGCCGTGATGCAAAGCGCGCCGCTGCTGGTCAGCGGGCGCCTGACCAAGGTCACCGGCCTGGTGATGGAAGCGGTCGGTCTGCGCATGGCGGTGGGCAGCACCTGCTGGATCGAGTTGCCGCAAAACCGCATTGAGGCGGAAGTGGTCGGCTTCGCCGGCGAGCGCCTGTTCCTGATGCCGGAAAACGATGTGCACGGACTGGTGCCGGGCGCGCGTGTGGTGCCTGCCGAACCGGTGCGCGCGCCGATTAAAGTGGGCCAAGCCACCCGTCACCGCCGGCGCACAGCCGATCTGGCGCGTCACCTGCCGGTGGGCGAACATCTGTTGGGACGGGTGCTGGATGGCGCGGGCCGTCCGCTCGACCAATACGGTGCCCTGGCGGAAAGCCGCAGCGCGCCGCTGCAAAGCCGCCCGATCAATCCGCTGGAACGCGCGGCGATCAAGGACGCGCTGGATGTCGGGGTGCGCGCGATCAACAATCTGCTCACCGTCGGGCGCGGCCAGCGCATGGGCCTGTTCGCCGGTTCCGGCGTCGGCAAGAGCGTGCTGCTCGGCATGATGGCGCGCTATACCAGCGCCGATGTGATCGTGGTCGGGCTGATCGGCGAACGCGGGCGCGAGGTGAAAGAGTTCATCACCGACATTCTCGGCAAGGAAGGCATGGCGCGCTCGGTGGTGGTCGCCGCCCCCGCCGACACCAGCCCGCTGATGCGCATGCAGGGCGCGGCCTACGCCACCACCATCGCCGAATATTTTCGCGACCAGGGCAAGAACGTGCTGCTGATCATGGATTCGCTCACCCGCTACGCGATGGCACAGCGCGAGATCGCGCTGGCCATCGGCGAACCTCCGGCGACCAAAGGTTATC
>Ga0210051_1004011_pt1 | contig 14500 bp, 22 predicted proteins | sample CryGey092014_all_FD_185464 | JGI IMG/M metagenome (GOLD analysis project Ga0210051, IMG submission 185464) | Groundwater microbial communities from aquifer - Crystal Geyser CG23_combo_of_CG06-09_8/20/14_all (SPAdes) (version 2) | ecosystem: Environmental > Aquatic > Deep subsurface > Groundwater...
AGCCCGACCATCAAGTTGAGTTATTATTATTGTTATTATTATTATTCAATTTTTTTAATTCAGATGCCATAACTCATAACATTCTTAGCAATTATCCCCAGTAATATTTATTTTAGCAGAAATAATAATTTCTGCCAAGCCGCAAATTAAATTGCTTGACACGAAAAATTTCCAAATAAAAAGGGTGGCTTAAAACTATATTTTTACCACCCTTTGAGTAGGCTTCTTAGTTTGTTGCAAAAGTTCTTCTGCTTTTTTTCTAAAAAATCCACTACCGTGCTGGCTGATATAACGTAGGTCTCTTCTGCTCCACTTCCGACTTAGAAGCTCCTGCCAAGCTTTCCCGCTTAAAGGTTCAAACCATAGGATGATATTGCCTAGACCATGGCTGCTCGGCTGTAAGGAAAGAACCCCACGCCAGATTTCATCCCACCATAGTTTTCTTTCTTCTCTTCCTCCCCTCTTATCCATTTCAAACATCTCCTCTTTAATATTTTTTATTTTAATGATCAATTTTCGTATTTTTATATTAACTTATTTTTAAAATTTTGGCAATAAAAAAAGGTTGGTTAAAAAAGGGTTGGTCTCAATAATTTATAAGACCAACCGCTACCACTTATAAACCGTGATTATTGTTCTGACATTTCTGTCGGTCACTACTTTAAAATGGTGCTCTTCCGAAATCAGAGAAAGGCAACCTTTGCCAGCTGGCTCGACTATCAATTCTTTTCTGCGCATCATTTCTTGGAGAGTTCTAACAGAAAAAGGAAAATCGGATATTGGCATCCTTTCCTCTAAATGTCGTCTGGCATGCTTTGTCTTCCCTCGCGGCGCTAAAGCCAATTCCGGGCAACCAGTTTGTTCCACCCCTCTCCGGCGTTTCAAATGCTTATAAGCCCTTAGGTTTGATAAGCCCATTCTTTTCACCCCCTTAAGTGTGGTATTGGTAAAAAGAACTTATTATATTTTTTATTTCCACCTCTAGTCTGGTATCTGCCTTTAAACTATTTAATTGGCTAAATTTACTGTCAACAACCGCCCTTAATAATTTAATCCCATTGTCAGAGATTGTTAAAGCCTCATTCCCCTTTTTGTCCAAACATTCCTTGCCTATTAAACCGCCTTGGCTTAGGTCAAATAAATTTTCCCCCGGCGTAATCTTGTTATTGCAAATAACGCAATTATATAACTCCGGCCTGTAGCCCAATTGCGCCATCAACTTTAAAGTAAAAAAGGCAGACCACAAGTCGCTATTAATTTTTAATTCGCGGCCGTCCAAATTTTCCAAAAAATCTTTTAGTAAAGAAAAAACTTCTTTATCCGCTTCTTCCGCCTTTACCAGTTTATTAAAAAGACTAACCGCCTTCCCGGCTGCCGCCAGTTTATCTAAATCCCCCTTTAGGCGAGGAAAGCAATTTTGGCTGGCCGCGGCGCCGATATAATCAAATTTCCGGCCTCGCACTACCATAATTTCGGCTAAATTAAACGGCTCAAGATGAGCCGCCAGTTTTGATTTTATTTTCTTTACGCCACGGGCCACTAAATCCAGCTTTCCCCTGTCTAAACTGTAAACAATCGTTCGGCTGTCATATTCCCGGAAATCCGTTCTGCCTAGAATTATAGTTTTTGTGCAATAGGTTTCTTCCATAAGTTCAACTCGTTCGTTAATTTTTTTTAACCACTTAACCCTTAGCTGCAGCTATCTTTGAGCTTTGAGCTTTTAGCGACTGACTTTGAAATAAAACTTTACATCTACCAAAATCCCAATGACCAAGCCCAAATTTCCAATAAAGCTCCAAATCCCAAGCCAAAAAATTATGATTTAGCAGAAAGAACCTTGAAGTATTTTTTATTTGGGATTTTATTGGAAATTGGGATTTAGAACTTTGGATTTTTAAGATTTTAGCCCGCAGCTAAACCCTAAAGGCTATAAGCTATAAGCTAAAACCTAAAAGTTATATGCACCTAGAAAATAATTCAAATCTACAAATTTTATTCAAATACTTCAAATAACTATATTACTTCTTATTTTTAATAATAACATTTGAAGCATTTGAATATTATCTAAATTAATTCGAATTATGTTTTATTAATTTGAATTATGTCTGTCTAAATAATTTTGTAAAATTAGCATCGCCGCCATTTCATCCCGGCCGGCTTTTTCTTTTTTGTTCCCAAGCAAAGCGTCAGCCGCCTTAGAAGACAACCGCTCGTCAACCGTTTCCACCGGGATATCCAATTTTTTTTTCAATAGACCTAAAAAATCCAAAAATTCATCCGACATCCGATATCCGACATCCGACATCTTTAGGGGCTTACCAATAACGACCATATTAATTTTTTCCTCTTTTATAATCTTAATTATTTCCTCAATACTGCTAACGGTTTTATACGGCGTAGCCAGTTTAGTTTCGCCATCGCCCAAAGCTAAGCCAACCCTCTTTTCTCCCCAGTCAATGCCTAAATATTTCTTCTCAACTTCTACCATAATTCTTAAATCTTAAATCATAATTCTTAGATTTATAACTCCGTAATCACCAAATGCCCCTCATCTGTTACCGCCACCGTATGCTCAAAATGCGCAGAAAGGCTTTCGTCAGCCGTCAAAATCGTAAAATCGTCAGGGCCGGTTTTTACTTTCCAGCCGCCTCGGTTAACCATGGGCTCAACCGCAATTACCATGCCGGGCTTTAAAATTGCATTCTCCAAGCTCTTTTCCGAAATCTCATAATTAGGCACCCGCGGATCTTCATGAACATCATAGCCGACCCCATGCCCGACCAATTCCCGCACCACGGCAAACCCTTTGCTTTCAGCAAATTGCTGAACCGTTCGGCCAATATCATTTATGGTATTGCCCGGCTTTATCTTCTTAATGGCCAATTCTAGAGATTCTTTTGTTACGGCAATTAACTCGGCCGCTTCTTTATCTATTTTGCCGACGCCTAAAGTAATGGCCATGTCCGTATAATAGCCATTTTTATTTTTTTTATAGGGGTACTCCATGCCTAAATCAAGACCGATAATATCCCCGTCTTCCAAAACTCTTGCCGGCAGGGCCGGAGCATGGACAACCTCATCATTAATGGAAGCGCAAAAAGCGGTCGGGAACGGTTTGTCGTCCAAAAGAGATTGATAGCCTTTAAAAGAAGGCCGGCCACCGGCCGCCTTAATTAAATCGCAAGCCATCTTCTCTAAATCAGCCGTCGTAATTCCGGGTTTTACCTCTTTGGCTATTTTATCAAGGATGCTTGCTAAAATTTTCCCACCCTCGCGCAATTTTTCTATCTCTTCTTTCTTCTTTATAGTTATCATATATTTACCCCGGCTAAATTCCGAACCCCGCTCGGTAAATTAAAAAACTTATATATAAAAAATAGGAAACCAGGAGAATCGCCCCCTCTATCCGGGCAATTCGGTCGCTGGTGCGCAGTAAAGTAACTAATATCAGGGTAAGCAAAATTAAAAACAGCAAGTCAAAATTAATTAAAGCTAGCGGGACAACGACCGGTGAAATAACCGCCACCATCCCTAAAATTATAAAAATATTAAAGATTGTTGTGCCAATTACGTTGCCCAGAGAAATTTCTGATTTTTTTTTAATCAAAGCGGCAATGGAAGTAAGTATTTCCGGCGAAGCTGTACCCAAAGTAACTAAAGTAATGCCAATGACGATTTCGCTGACGTTGAAGTATCTGGCAAAGTTAACGCCCGAAGTAACTAAAAATTTAGCGCCTAAAATGAGAAGTAACAAACTTAAAATCAGATAAAAAAACTGCCTAACGATTTCTCCGCGGTCATTATCCAAAGCCAGGGCTGTCTTTATTTTTTCTATAACCCCGATTCTCCCCTGGCCAACGCTCCAAATAGCATAATAAACGAAAAGAAAAGCCATTATAAGCAAAATCGCCCCATCAAATCTTGATAAATAACCATCCATCGCCAATAAATATAATATTATCGGCGCTAAAATCACGAAAGGCAACTCTTTTTTTAAAATAGAAGTTTTTATTTTAGTCGGATGGATAAGGGTAATTAAACCGACTATTAAACCGATATTGGCTAAATTAGCCCCCAGAATATTGCCCAAAGATAAACTAGCCTCATTTTTTAAAGCCGACAAAAGACCGACAAAAAATTCAGGAGCGGATGTCCCAACAGCAACAATCGTCAAACCGATTAACAAAGCCGGTATACCTAATTTCTGGGATAAAAAAACAACCGCATTAATTAAATAATGCGAGCCCCAAAAGACAAAAGCGATAGCTATTACTAAAAAGATTAAATTCAAAAAAATCATAAAAATTCCTAAAAAAGCTTTGGCTTCCCTCCCCCGCCCGGCCGGGGAGAAGAAGGTTGCGGCGAAGAATCATTGCGGCCGCTTTTCTGGCTGGCAAAACCGGAAGAATCATTCCCTAAACCAAACCGCCGGGTAGCTGTTCCTTTCACTCCCCCGCCAGCCTGCCCCAACGCTCTTTCCGCCCCTGATTTGGTTCTTACGTCTAGGCCAAACTTATATCTGGCTCCCCTAACTTCTCCCGCAGCCTCCCCCGCTTCATAACTCTGCCTTGCCGCTAAAATATTTCTTTTTATCTGCTCTGGGCTAAGTCCTTTCTTTTTATCTCCGCCAGAAATTTTACTGATCATACCACTTCTTCTGGTTGGATCATACCCTTTATCTTTGAGCGCCTTATCTATTTGCCTGGTACTAAAACCACTACTGCCAGCGGTTTTTGCCAAATCCCCCTTTTCCTTCTCTCCCCCCTTAAAGATACTGCTTTTGGCCGCATCTATTGTGCTTCTCCTAAAAATATTACTCATAATGATATAAAAAATAATTAAAATTATCTTCTTTTATTATATCACAAACCCCCTTTAAAACAAAAGACCCGCCAGGGGTTGTTTTTGTTTTTTTGTTTTTTTGTTTTTCCTGTCCCGCCTTGGCGGTGATTGCTTTCTTGAAATTCTACATTCCCTCGTATTCCCTCATTGTCAGCTGCGCCTCAATCTGCTTAACCGTTTCAATAACCACCGCGACTACGATTAACAAACTCGTGCCGCCAATAGCCAAAGACTGCAGGCCGGTAAAATACCGCATAATCAAAGGCAGGATGGCGATAATTCCCAAAAATAAAGCCCCGGCAAAGATGATTTTGTGCGTGGTATTGGCTAAATACTGGCTGGTATGGCTGCCTGGCCTGATACCGGGAATAAAACCGCCCTGCTTTTGCAAATTCTCCGCAATCTGGGTAGGATGGAAAATAACTTCCGTATAAAAATAAGTAAAGCCAAAAACTAAAATAAAATACAGGATGCCGTAAAATAATTGGTTCTGGAAAGCGCCGATAATCCATTCGGCCGAACTGGCGATCCAGGCCGTACGAGCGTGGATAAAAAACTGGGCGACCATCGATGGAAATAAAACCAAAGAAATGGCAAAGATTATCGGGATAACGCCGGCCATATTGACCCGCAAAGGCAAATGGGTGCTAGTTCCCCCATACATTCTGTTTCCTCTTACTTGGCGGGCGTATTGAACCGGAATATTTCTTTGGCCTTCATTAATAATAACGACGCCGACAACGGTTATCAAAGCGATTAAAGTAAACCCTATTAAAATAAACAGCTGGGAGGGATCAAAAGTAATAATTGTCTGCTGGACTATCCGGGGCAAATCAGCCACAATGCCGGCAAAGATCAAAAGAGAAATGCCGTTGCCGATATTTTTCTCCGTTATCAGCTCGCCCAGCCACATTAAAAATATAGTGCCGGCCGTGATGGTAATTATCATGGCGGAAAGGTCAAAAGCGCTAATATCGCCCAAGATACTATAGGAAGACCGGCGCAGAAGGGTAATCATGCCATAAGACTGGGCGATAGCCAAAGGTATGGTTAACCAGCGCGTCCACATATTGATTTTCTGCCGGCCAGCTTCTTCTTTTTGCATCTCTTCCAAAGCCGGAACGATCATGGCTAAAAGCTGAAAAATAATGGAGGAAGTAATATAAGGAGCTACGCCCATCATAACAATAGAGAAATTCTGCATGCCGCCCCCGGAAAATATATTCATCAGGCCCAAAATCTGGTTGCTGGCAAAAACGTCTTTTAAGGCGGCAATGTTTACCCCCGGGATCGGAATATGGGCGGCGAACCTAAAAATCACCAGCATGGCCAGGACAAAGAGTATTTTTGCCCGCAGGTCTTTTATTTTCCAAATTTGTATAATTTTTTCAAACATTTGATTATTTGCCTGCCCACGCAAGCAGACTTTATTATTTTTGTGTTTTTGTGTTTTTGTGTTTTTGTTCTTCAAGCTGCTTCTTCACGCTTTCGCTAACCCTGACTCTTTCAAATTTGACATCCTTTATCTTCAATTCGCCGCCGCCCAAAATCTTAACCGGCAACTTCATTGTACCAATTAATTTTCTAGTCAGCAATGATTTCGGAGTAATAACCGCCCCGTCTTTGAAATTATTGTTTATCTGGGCTAAACTTACAACCTGACTTTTCGGCTTTTCAGATTTAAACCCCCTGGCTTTCGGAATTTGGAGCAATTGCTTTTTCATCCCCAGCCGTTTCAGGCCAGTTACGCCGGAGCGTGATTTTTGCCCTTTCTGGCCCCGGGTACTATAAGTGCCATGGCCGGAAGAATTCCCCCGGCCGACTCTTTTTCTTTTTTTCGTTGCGCCCTTATTCGGGCTGATAGTATGTAGTGATAATGACATAAATATAGAAAAAATAAAATATTAAAAATCAAAAATTCTCCTCCTCTTACTTATTGTCAACCTCTCCTTCTTTGTTTTCTTGTTTTATTGCTTTTTTGTTTTCTTGCTTTTCCACTCTCTTTATCTTCTTCAGGGCCTCAACCGCGCATCTGGCATTGTTAATTTTATTATTAGTCCCTAAAACTTTAGCCGAAACATTATGGACGCCAGCCAGCTCTAAAATAGTTCTCACTACTCCGCCGGCAATTACCCCCCGTCCCCGACGGGCTGGTTTAAATAAAATCTTGGCCGCACCGGCCTTGCAGTAAATTTCATGAGGTATGGTTTCATTGACTGTCGGGACGTCAACAAGATTTTTCTTAGCTTTATTTACAGCTTTATTTACAGCCATAGCGACATCCGCACCCTTGCCCAAACCGATGCCAACCCTATTTTTTCTGTCTCCGATAGCTACACAAGCGCGAAAACTCATCCTTTTGCCGCCGGCCATAACGCGGGTAACCCTAGCGACATCTAAAATTCTCTGCTCAAATTCATCTCTCTTTTCATCTCCCTTCCTGTCTCTCCTTTTATTATTCGTTTTCCTTCTCTGGCTGCCGCCCATTCTCTTTCCCGAAAATTTTCTTTCCGGAATAAAATCATTTTTTTTGGCCTCTTCCGTCTTCTTCTCTGCTCCAATCTCAAGATTAGCCGGTTCTTTTTGTTCTGGCTTTTCTATTTCTATATTGTTATTTTTCTCTATTGTATTCTTTTCCTCTGGCATGCCTGTTATTTTATTATTTTATTATTTTATTATTTTATTTTTAAAATTAAAATTCGAGGCCGCCTTCTCTGGCTCCTTCGGCTAAAGCTTTTACCCGGCCACAATATTTATAACCGCCACGATCAAAAACAACTTGTTTTATTTTTTTGGCTACCGCTTTCTTCGCGATCAATTTCCCTAACTGAAAACTAATGTCTTTTTTGAGGAGGCTATCGCCTTTGCTAATTTTTGGTTCTCCCACCGTTATTTCTTTACTATGAGCGCTAGCCAGGGTTACTCCCGCCTCATCATCTATTAGTTGCGCATACATACCGCGATTTGACCTAAAAACACTCAAGCGCGGACATTTTTTTGTCCCCCTTATTTTCGCCCGCACTCTCCTGCGCCTGATGGCGCGCCCCATGTTTTTTCTTTTATTTTTACTCATAGATTTTATTCTTTAACCGCCGTTTTCCCGGCCTTTCTCCTTATTATTTCACCGCTATACTTAATACCTTTAGCTTTATAAGGATCAGGAATCCTGAATTTCTTTATTTCCGCGGCGGTTTCCCCCACTAATTTTTTATCCAAACCTTTTAGGGTAATAGTATTCTCTTCTACGCTTCCGGTTATTCCCTCCGGCAGATTATATTCAACCGGATGGGAAAAACCCAGGTTAAGAGTTAGCTTCTTCCCGCTTACGGCCGCGCGATAACCGACACCGCTTATCTCTAATTTCTTCTCAAAACCTTCATTTACGCCAATTACCAAATTGTTAATCAGGCTTCTATATAAACCCCACAGAGATTTTTCTTTTTTCTCCGTCTGGTTTTTCACGCTAATCTTTATCTCCTTATCCCCGATCTCTACTTTAACTAAATCATTAAGCTTTTCCCTTATTTCACCTTTAGGCCCTTTGACAATAATAAAACCGTCCTCAATTCTGGCTTGAGTCCCAACCGGCAGTTTAATTGGCAATTTTCCTAGTCTAGACACAATATTTATTTCACAGATCACAGATAAACGGTTTATCTTAAAAAACGAATTATCTGTGATCTGTGCTTTAGTTATAGTTTTAGTATATTTCGCAAAGGATTTCTCCGCCAGTACCTTTTTTCTTAGCTTCTTTATTAGTCATTATCCCTTGCGGCGTGGAAATTATAGCTATCCCTAAATTATTCAAAACTTTCGGCAACCGGTCTTTTTTAGCATAAACCCGTAAGCCGGACTTGCTTACCCGTTTCAGGCAGCTAATAGCCGGCCGACCGCTCTTTTTATATTTTAAAACAATCCTCAATTGATCAAAAATATAATTTCTATCTTTCCTGTCCTTAGAAAAATTTCCTTTTATTACCTCCACCTTTCCTACCCAGCCCTCTTTCTCCAAAATCTTAGCTACCTCAAATTTTATTTTACTCATAGGCAAAACTACCTCGCTTTTTCCGACCGCGGAAGCATTTCTTATTCTTGTTATCATGTCAGCGATTGAATCCGCCATATTTTATATTATTCTTAATTTATTTTCCGCCAGAGATTGTGGCGCCAGCCAGCCCGCCCCTCCCGCCTCGGCGGGATTGGCGAGGCCGGGGAGGCTGGTCCCTGCCTGCCTTTGGCACGGAGCCTTTGGCTGATATTATTTAACAATTACCAGGAGGATTTTTTTATTCCCGGTAAATCTCCGCTATCAGCCAATTCCCGGAAACAAATGCGGCATAAACCAAAATCGCGCATAAATCCATGATTGCGACCGCAACGCCAGCAACGCCTTACTATCCGAGTGGAAAACTTGGGCTTTCTTTTTGCTTTTGCAATTAACGCTTTTCTTGCCATATATTTCGTTTAATTTCCCTTATTTTCATCCCCTTCGTGTTTAAGAGGAAACCCGATAAATTTTAATAACTCCAAACTCTCATCCCTATTTCTAGCCGTGGTCGCGACAATAACCTCCAGGCCGTGAATATTTTCAATCGCATCAGCCGAAATCTCCGGAAAAGCCAGATGCTCCTTAAAGCCAATGGTTAAATTGCCGGTTCTATCAATTGATTTTTCCGCCAAACCGCGAAAATCCCTTACCCGAGGCAAAGTGACATTTATTAATTTCTCCACAAAATCATACATCCGAGCACCACGTAAAGTTACTTTAGCTCCGATAATCATGCCTTCCCTGATCTTAAAAGCGGAAATCGCTTTTTTGGCCTTAGTCAAAACGCATCTCTGGCCGGTAATATTGGCTAAAGTTTTCTTGACATTATCAATATAAACGCCGTCTTTACTAAAGCGGCCAAAGCCGACATTAACTACCACCTTATCAAGTTTTGGCACCATTAGGATATTTTTATAGCCGAATTCTTCCTTCATTTTCAGCGCTATTTCTTTTTTATATTTTTCTTTTAACCGCATAAAATTCCTTTTAATCTATTTCCTGCCGGCATTTTCCGCAGACTCTGATTTTTTTCCTTTTCTTTTTCCCGCCGACAGTTAATTCTAAATATTTAAAACCAACCCGGCTTGCTTGGCCGCATTTTGGGCAGACTAAAGCGACCTTGGACAAAGGCAATGGCGCCGGAAATTCAATCCTTTGGCCTTTCTCTCCCTGCTTTCTCGGCCGCATATGCTTTATTAATAAATTTAGGCCTTCCACGCTAACTTTGCCATAGGCAGAGAGAACTTGCAACACTTTTCCGGTTTTGCCCTTATCTTTTCCAGATAAAATTTTTACCTTATCACCTTTTCTTATTTTCATAATATTTTTACTTCTTGCCTCGCCGAAGCTTTAGCGTAGGCAGGTGTCGCCCTTCTTAATCTTCATATTTGGATATTTTTTTATTTCGGTTATATATTATAATTTTGGAAATTCAATTCTTGAGTTATAGGTTATTAGTTATGGGTTATTATATCTTCCGAACAAAATTACTAATAACCTATAACTAATAACTGGCTGCTCTCGCGTTTATTTTTATTAATTATTAGATTCTCGATTTCACTCCTGGCTCGGCTGGCTATAAAACCTCCGGGGCTAGTGAAGCAATCTTAAAAAATCCCGCCCGTCTTACTTCTCTGGCTACCGGGCCAAAAATTCTCGTCCCCTTCGGTTCTTTCTTATCTTTATCAATAATAACGCAAGCATTATCATCAAAACGCAGATAAGTCCCGTCCTTTCTCCTGATTTCCTTCTTGGTTCTGATAATAATCGCTCTTACCACATCTCCTTTTTTAATAGCGGAATGCGGGGTAGCTTCTTTAACCGCGGCGGTGATAATTTCCCCGGCCCCGGCATAACGTTTTTTATATCCGCCCAGAACTTTAATACACATGACTTTCTTTGCTCCAGAATTATCGGCTACTTTCAATTGTGTCTGCACTTGTATCATATAAATACACTTACTAAACGAATCTGAACGAATGAACACGAAATATTTAAATAACTTTGGCTCATAATTCGTTTAATTTCGTCTATATTTGTTTATTTCGTGTTATAAATCACTCGCCATCTTTTATCTTTGCTTATTGGTCGGCATTCGGCAAAAACCACTTTATCGCCTTCTTTATACTGGTTTTTTTCATCATGCACTTTATACTTCTTGCTGGCAATATATCTTTTCCCGTATTTAGGGTTCTTCTTGGCCCGGTCCATTCTCACCACAATTGTTTTGTCCATTTTATCACTGATAACCACACCGCTGAATTTTCTTCTGGCAACGGCTTTTGGCTGGTTTAAATTATTTCCCTTCTCTGCTTTTTGATTTTTTTTATCTTCCATAATGATATAATAAGCTTAATTTATTTTACTTTGCTTTTTTCCCAATTCTTAACCTATTTAACAAAGTCAAGACATGGGCGATCGTCTCTTTCGTTTTCCTTATTTCCCGGACATTCTTTAATTGCTTATTGGCATCTTTAAAACGCAAATTTCTCAACTTATCCCGCGACTGGACCAAAATCTTCTGCAATTCTTTTTCCTCTTTATTTTTTAATTCTTTAAACTCCATAGTTCAAAATAATTTAATCGTATTTATGTGTTTATCAAACCATTAATGCGAATAGAAATTACTTTACACGGATTTAAACCTTTTATCAATCCTTTAATGCGAATTCTTTTCGTGGGTTTAAACCTGTCTGCAATAATGCGAATACCGCGAATATTAATTTGCGGCATTCGCATTATTCTGACAAATTTTTAAAAATCACCAAAGCATTCGCATTAATGGTTTGCAAAAGGGTTTAAAAAGCCATTAACGTCTTGAACATAAGCATTCGCATTAATTCGCGAATTAGCATTATATTAAGATTCGTGTTTCTTAGCGAACCGGCATTTTATCGGCAGTTTGTGGGAAGCAAAAGTCATCGCCTCTTTCGCTTCCTTTTCGCTTACCCCCTCTATCTCAAACATAACCATGCCCGGCTTCACCACCGCTACATAATGGTCGATCGAGCCCTTGCCTTTACCCATCGGGATCTCTCCGCCTTTTTGCGTAACCGACTTATCAGGAAAAATTCTTATCCACATTTTCCCGCCCTTTTTTATATATCTGGTTAAAACCTTTCTGGCCGATTCAATCTGCCGGGAAGTAAGCCAGTGAGCCTCCATAGCTTTTAAACCAAAACTGCCAAAACTAATATAAGTCATCTGGCTGGCTTTACCGCCGCGTTTTCTCTTATGGCTCTTCCTGTACTTGGTTTTTTTCGGCATCAACATAGATTACAAATTATAGATTTTTTATAAATATCGCAAATTTCAGAAAGCGTTTTGTAATTTTTAAATATTATTGTTATAAATTTCTAATTTCTAATTCACCTAATTTCTAATAAAATTTCAAATGTCTAATTCTAAACTGATTTATTTTAATTTTGTCATTAGGCATTTTATTAGAAATTAGACATTAGGTGAATTTGAAATTATATCTAACATTCTACTGTTAATAATTAACCATCATTCCTAACTTCTCTTCACGCCAACAATCTCACCCTTCTTTAGCTCCCGGTCTTTCTCAAAAACCTCTCCTTTATAAATCCAGATTTTTACACCGATGCTTCCGTAAGTAGTGTGGGCCGTTCCCCGGGCATAATCTATATCAGCCCGCAGAGTATGCAAAGGAACCTTGCCGGAAACCAATTTCTCGGTCCGGGCAATTTCCGCTCCGTTTAAACGTCCGGCAATTACGACCTTAACTCCCAAAGCCCCGGCCCGTTCAACCCGGTTTATTGCCTGCTTCATGACCCGGCGGAAAGGCATTCTTTTTTCTATGTCTATAATCATTGACTGCAAAACGATTTGAGCGCTTAAATTCGGCCTGTCCACCTCGGAAATATTCAAACTGATTTCACCCAAACGGATCCCAGCCGGGCGGGATAAAAATTTATCATGAATCTTTTTCTTTAAGTCTTCAGCGCCGCTTCCGCCCCGGCCGATAATAACTCCGGGTTTGGCGGTATGGATATTTATACTAATCTTATTGGCGCTCCGTTCAATTTCTACCCTGTCTACTCCCGCTTCTCTTAAATCTTTTAGCAAAAATTTTCTTATCGGGACATCCTGCTCTATATTCTTTATGTAACCTTTGCCACGGCCAAACCAAGTTGACGGCCAAGTCTTTGTTATACCCATTCTAAATATTTTTGGATTAACCTTTTTCCCCATAACTTTAGTAATTACAAATTCACAAATCGGAACACAAATTCACAAATACTATATAAACACTTTAATTTCTATTTGTGTTATTTGTGATAATATTTGTGAATTTGTAATTATCCGCTCTTTCTCCTAAAAATTTTCTTCATAAAACCGCGGCTTCCTCCCCCTTCAATTTTAACATGCTTGCCGCTTCCTTCTGACCTGATATCTATTATTTCCTTGCCCTTTTCTTCTTTTAGGATAGGATAAACATTCTGTTTCTTTTCCCTTTTTTCTTCTGTCTTTAAACCTTCAGCCTCTTTGGCTACCGAATCCAACCTTACCGGAGCTTCTATCTTTTCTTTCCTCGCCTTTTTCTTGCCGCTTATCTTAATTTCTGCCAAAACCAGGTTTATATGGCTCATTCTCTTCCTGATAGGAGTGGCGCGTCCATGCGCCTTTGGCTGCCAGCGCTTTAAGACCGGCCCTTCGTCGACCCGTATTTCTTTTATATACAAATTATCCTTGTCTAATTCATAATTATTAACGGCATTGGCTAGGCCTGAATCCAATAATTTTTTTATCGGCAAAGACGCTTTTTTATTTATAAACTTCAATTGCTCTAAGGCTCGGCCCACGACCGCTCCCCTAATAACATCAACTACCAGACGAATTTTTCTGGGCGACATTTTTACGTATTTTGCTTTGGCTTTTACTTCCATATTGTTCAAGACGTTTGTTTGTTTTTAAAACATTTTACTAAAAAATTTAAGTCCGCGAAAAGCTATTCCTAAAATCTATTTACTCCTTACTCCCCTTTTCCTCTTTTATTGCTTCTGATTCTGCTTCCTCTTTAGCCTGGCCCTTGGCCATTTTACCGCCGTGGCCGATAAACTTCCTGGTCGGAGAAAACTCTCCCAGTTTGTGGCCGACCATATTCTCTACAATAAAAACCGGAGTATGCTGTTTCCCATTATGAACTCCGATGGTAAAACCTACCATTTCCGGAGTTATAGCGCAAGCCCTGTCCCAAACCTTGATCACGGTTTTATCGCCCGGCCTTAAGGCCTTTATCTTTTTTAATATTCTTGGGTTTACGTATGGACCTTTTTTTAAACTTCTTGACATAAATATTGGTAATTTGTAATTAGTAATTTGTTAATTGGGTTTATTTTAAACTCTTAATCGGCTAATTCATATAACTATCGTTTATCCAGCTTCACTTTTATATTATTAATTTTATATTATTAAATCCAAATTACCAATTACAAATTTCAAATTACAATTAGCTCCTTCCTCTTCCTCTTCTTTTTATAATAAATTTATCTGAATATCTGTGTTTTCTCGTCTTAACGCCCAAAGCCGGCTTGCCCCAAGGAGTTTTCGGATGCTTTAAGCCAATCGGCTGGTTGCCTTCGCCGC
>Ga0210051_1004012_pt1 | contig 14497 bp, 11 predicted proteins | sample CryGey092014_all_FD_185464 | JGI IMG/M metagenome (GOLD analysis project Ga0210051, IMG submission 185464) | Groundwater microbial communities from aquifer - Crystal Geyser CG23_combo_of_CG06-09_8/20/14_all (SPAdes) (version 2) | ecosystem: Environmental > Aquatic > Deep subsurface > Groundwater...
ATTAGCTCGGCATCTTTTAAGCTACGAAGAATATATGAGGAAATTGGGTAATAATTTGAGCACCACAGTAAATATGTATAATTCAGCTTATAAAGAATTTGGTAAAATTGACAAAGATGTAGTAAAAATCACCGGCGTCAAGAAAAAGATTGAACCTTTACAAATAGAAAAACCGGCGCAGGAATAAAGAGACCCTTCCACCTTTTTGGACAAAAAGGTGGAGCCCAAAACTGGCTTGCGATTCAGAAAATAGAGAAAATTTTCACTCATCGTCGCTAAAGACCCGAACTCCCTTTGGTCGCCCCGACTCAAAGAGTCGGGGAAAACGGGATCTTTTTCCTCGCTCTGCTCGGAACCGCTTTTCTTCGCAAAAATTTTCTTATCTATTTTCCTTTATGCTCACTTGAATATTTAATAAATTTTGTAGGTTCGGCTATTCAGCCGAACATAAGAGACACAGCAAGATTGCCGTGTCTACCCTTGGGAAAGTGCCTATCCTTGGAAAAGTGTGGCAGCATGGATTTTACGATTTCAATATTTATACTGAAAAGAAATTCTACGAAAAATTAAATTATACACACTGGAATACTGCACGAGCTGGTTTAGTGCAAGATCCAAAAGATTATAAGTGGTCAAGCTATAATTTTTTAGAATTTGGCGAGGGACATCTTACGATTGAGAGAATAGAATTTTAATCATCTATTTTAATTTCAGTTTTTTTATGATAGAAAGAGATAATCTATCTTCACTTGAGAAGGCCATTATACAAACGGTGGCTTATTTTGATATTTTTAAGTTCCCTCTAACTTTGGTGGAAATCTGGAAGTGGTTGTACCAAGGGAAAAATGTAAGGTATAAGATGCAAGATGTAAAGATTTCGGATATTCAGGAAGCTTTAGAGAAAAGTGAGAAACTGAAAGAAGTGATTGAATGTAAATGGGGATTTTATTTTCTCAAAGACACTCCGCACCACCCTTCGACAAGATCAGGGGGTGCGGGGCAAGCGAATATCAAAAGTAGAGATTTGGTTGAGATAAGGCTTGAGCGTTATAATATAGCGGAGAGGAAATTTAAACGAGCTTTAAGGGTGACCAAGATTCTCGCCTCAATCCCTTTTGTAAGAATGATTGCTGTTTGCAACAATCTTCCTTATAACAATGCAGAAGAAGAAAGCGATATTGATTTTTTTATTATTACGAAAGAAAATAGAATTTGGATGACCAGATTTTTTTGTGCTGGTCTTATGCAATTACTCCGAATGCGACCTACCAAGAAAACGGCTCGCGACAAAATATGCTTAAGTTTTTTTGCAACCCAAGATAATTTAAATTTAAAAGATATTGCTCTTCGGCCTTATGATATTTATTTGACCTATTGGATTGACCAAATTTTTCCCATTTATGATGAAGAGGGAAATTATGAAAAATTTAGAGAAGCCAATAAATGGATTCAGGAGTTTTTGCCAAACAGTTTTGGTGTGAAAGTTGGTTTTAGAAGAAAAGTTAAATTGCCTTTTATTATTTATAAAATAAAAAAGATTTTAGAAATGCTTCACAGTTATTCTTTTAATGGAATCACGGAGAAATTTTACAAGTGGCTCGAGCTTAAAATTATGTCAAGGAGATTGAAAGAAATGGCCAACAAGGATACTCGGGTAATCGTAAATGATAAAATGTTAAAATTTCACGATAATGACAGGCGAGAAGAAACAAGGAGAATCTTTGAAGAAAGGCTAATTGAGTTGGAAACTGCTGAGTAACTGCGTAGTTGAATTAGAGATCTACTAACAAGAATTTCCACTAACTATTTTCTAAATCTAAAATCCATAATCTAAAATCCAATACCTAATTGCTGATTGTTAATTGTCAATTGTACATATGAAACTTTTGGAAAAAATAATTGAGTACGGTCTATATCTTTTTATTTTTTTGCTTCCCTGGCAAACTCGCTGGATGTGGCATTTGGGTGAATTGAATAAAGAATATTGGGAATATGGGACAATGAGTTTGTATATGACTGATATAGTGTTAATTGGGCTTTTGGTTTTAGGGATAGTTTGGTACTTTAAGGAAACAAGATATAAGGTACAAGATATGAGGAATAAGATAAGAAAAATGTCTAATATCTGGTATCTAATATCTGGCATCTTGCTTATCTCTTTCTTAAGCATTTATTGGGCACCTCAAAAATCTCTCGGCCTTTATGCCTCGTTTAAACTTTTAGAAGGGATCGGCTTGTTTGTGCTTGTGAGTAAGATAAAATTTAATTGGTTAAAACTGGCCTGGCTATTTGTCGGCTCGGCAACGTTGCAAAGCATTCTTGCTATCTGGCAATTCTCAAGACAAAGCGTTTTTAGCTCTAAATGGCTGGGGATGGCAGCGCAAAGTCCTGAAATACTGGGAGCCTCAGTAGTAGAGAATTCTTTTGGAAGATGGCTCAGAGCTTATGGGAGTCTTCCTCACCCTAACATATTAGCCGGATTTTTGGTGATAGGACTTCTTATATTGATAGGACTTTTTTTGAATCATGAATTGAGAATTAAGAATCATGAATTTAAAAATAAATTTTTTAACAATTTAATAGTTAAACAATTTATCATTTTTGTCTGTTACGCCCTACTCTTATCGGCTCTTTTTTTCACATTCTCTCGTGGGGCTTGGATTGGGTTCTTATTCGGTTTCTTGGGCCTTTTGTTTTTTGGTTTTAAAAAAAACTTACGAGTTTCTCAACTTGCTAGCTTATTAGCCGTTACTCTAATCACAATAATTGTTCTTTCTTCTATATTTTGGCCCATTCTTTCTACTCGTCTGATGGGAGCAGAACGTTTGGAAATAAAGTCAACCGAAGAGCGCATTACCTCCTATAAAGAAGCCGCTGTTTTAATCAAGAGAGACTGGCATAAAGGTGTAGGAATAGGAAATTATACTTTGGGAATACACAACCAAGTTAATCCTCACTTGAGGTCATGGGCCTATCAGCCGGTTCACAATGTTTATCTTCTTGTTTTTGCAGAACTTGGAATAGTAGGACTTATAGTTTGGTTATTGCTTATAGGGACGGTTTTCTATAGGATTATTAGGTTTAGGGTTTCAGAGATTAGATACAAAAGTTGGTTTTTTGTTTTTTCGTCAATTCTGGGAAGCATTTTTGTTATTTTTTTCTTTGATCATTATTTTTGGACCTTACATTTCGGCATAATGCTTTTTTGGCTTTGTTTGGGTTTGTGGTCAAAACAAGTGAGTTTATTGTAAAGAGACTTGCCCTGCACTTATCAATCTTAATTTAAAGTATACAAAGAAATTAAGAGATTAAGCCTAAATGGCCCGTTGGGGCTATTTGCCCCGTTGGGGCAATGCCCCAAATAGGGCCATCAGCCCAAGTAGGGAATACAAAGTATACAAAGAATACAAAGCATGACCCTTGCTTAATCAACTTTATCAACTTAATCTCCCTATTTTAAAATTTCTAAAAGAAATTTTTAACGGGCCTATTCTCACCAAAGGTGAGACGGCCTGTCTGAATCAAAGATTCAGAATAATGCCTATTCTCAATGTGAAACATCGAGACGGCTCGTCCGAATTAAAAATTCGGATTAGAGTCGTACAAAAATTTCCTGAAGTAAATTTTTGTAATAGACTTAATCAACTTCCTTGGGGTCTTGACAAAGATTTTTAATTTTATATAATTAAAAACATTAGCACTTATTGGTCGAGAGTGCTAAAATATACTAAATTAGAACTAATAACGAATGAATTTATACAAATAATTCGTTTATATTCGTGGAATATATGAAACTAAAACTCAAACCATTAGGTGATCGAGTTATTATTAAACCCATCGAAGAAGATGAAGTAACTAAAGCCGGCATTGTACTGCCGGAAACAGTAGATAAAGAAAAACCCATCAAAGGAGAAATTTTAGCTGTAGGACCCGGCAAGGTTTTAGAAAATGGTCAGCGTCTTAAAATGGATGTAAAGGTGGGAGACAAAGTTCTGTTTGAAAAATATGGGACCGATGAATACAAAATTGACGATGAGGAAATTTTAGTAGTAGAATATGATAAAATCGTTGGCATCCTTAAATAATTTTACTTTCACAAATTTAACACAATTTAAGTCACAAATCTCACACAAATACACAAATACGCGAATTTATTAACAAATTTGTGTTATCTGTGTATCATCTGTAATAAATTTGTGTGGTATCTGTGATTCGACTGAAAGGAGAATATCTATGGCTAAACAAATTTTATTTGATGAAAGGGCCCGCTCTGCCCTTAAGAGAGGCGCTGATAAATTGGCCAATACTGTTAAAATAACTCTTGGTCCTAAGGGACGCAATGTTGCTTTAGATAAAGGGTTTGGCTCTCCCATCGTTGTCTCTGATGGGGTAACGGTGGCTAAGGAGATTGAATTGGAAGATAAATTTGAAAATATAGGAGCTCAGCTTCTTCAGGAGGTAGCTTCTAAAACCAATGATGTGGTAGGAGATGGTACTACTACCGCAGTAGTTTTAGCCCAGAGTATGATTGCCGAAGGTTTAAAAAATGTAACTGCTGGCACCAATCCGATGGGCATAAAACGCGGAATTGAGAAAGGAGTAGAGAAAGTAATAGAGGAATTAGACAAAATTAAGAAAGAAGTCAAGACCAAAGAAGAAAAGACGCAAGTAGCTTCTATTTCTGCCAGTGATACTGAGATAGGAAAAATCATTGCTGAGGCCATGGAAAAGGTTGGCGAAGACGGAGTAATCACCGTTGAAGAATCCCAATCTTTTGGCATTGATGTGGAGGTGGTAGAGGGAATGAAATTTGATAAAGGATATATTTCACCTTATATGATTACTGACCCTGAAAAAATGGCTGCCGTTCATGAAGATTGCTATATTTTAATTACCGATCAAAAAATTTCTAGTATCAATGATATTGTACCCTTACTTGAGAAGTTGGCTCGGGTTGGTAAAAAGGGTTTAGTTATTATTGCCGACGAAGTAGAAGGAGAGGCCCTAGCTACTTTAGTAGTAAATAAATTACGAGGAGCTTTTAATGCTTTGGCTATTAAAGCACCTGGTTTCGGAGATAGACGGAAAGAAATGTTAGAAGATATTGCGGTCTTGACTGGGGGCAAGGTCATCTCTGAAGAAGTGGGATTAAAATTAAATGGCGTTGAGATAGAAAGTTTAGGAGAGGCTCATCAGATAATTTCTACTAAAGATGATACTATTATCGTAGGAGGAAAAGGGAATGAAACAAAAATTAAGGTAAGAATTACCCAAATTAAAAAGGAATTAGAAAAAACTACTTCTGATTTTGATAAAGAAAAGTTAGAAGAAAGATTAGCAAAACTCTCCGGGGGTGTTGCTATTATAAAAGTAGGGGCAGCTACCGAAACCGAGCAAAAAGAAAAACAGCATCGAGTAGAAGATGCGAAAGAAGCAACCCGAGCCGCGGTAGAAGAAGGAATAGTAGTGGGAGGGGGAGTGGCACTCCTTCGAACCATTCCAATCTTGGGCAAGGTGGAAGTAGTAGGCGAAGAGGAAAGGGTTGGTATAAATATTCTGAAACGCGCCTTAGAAGGACCAGCTCGCGAGATAGCTAATAATGCCGGAAGAGATGGGGCGGTGGTGGTAGAAGAGATAAAGAAACAAAAAGGTAACTTTGGTTATAATGCTCAAAAAGACAAATATGAAGATCTGGTAAAAGCCGGGATTATTGATCCCAAGAAGGTGACTCGCAGTGCTCTTCAAAATGCTGCTTCTATTGCTACGATGCTCTTAACTACAGAAGCGGTAGTAACAGAACTTCCTAAGGAAGAAAAAGAAGTATATCCAACAGCAGGGGGAGGAATGGGTGGCGGAATGGAATATTAAGATTAAGAGATTAAGTTGATTAAGAATACAAAGAATACAAAGAGATGAAGAGATAAAGTTGGAAGGTTTATAAAGTTTATAAAGTTATAAAGTTTATCTGGTTTCGCCAAATCTGGCAGAGCCAGATAAAGTTGGAAACACACGAATATTACACGAATAACACTGAAGTTTTGTTGAAGTCTGACTTCAACAGAGACTCTACTAATTTGTAATACATATACAGCGACCGCATTATTTGTATTACAATTAGTTATTAGTATATTTGCCTGCCCTATACTGAACTTTTGCTGTGTCCCGCACTTTGCGAAGCTATAGTGCGTGGGCTTTAGTACGGGGTGTAAAATTTGTCTTTTAATTTGTGTACCCCGCACTTAAAAAACTTATCTATATGTGATAGTGAATATAAGTGAGGGTCAAAACTTATTGTAGATTAAGAGAATAGAGGGAATAGTTAGAAAATAGTTTAAATTAAATAAAAAGTTTCTTAAGTGCGGGGGTGTAGAATTTGTTTTTTAATAAGAGATTAAGCAAGACGCCCCGATACTATGATATTAGGGCGTCTTTTTAGTTCTTCGGTTCTTCTGCTGTGCCCCGCACCTCCCTGTGAAACGGGGATGGTGCTGGGGTTTTTAGTTTTTCGGTTAACTATAGTAGCTATTTTTTTATTGCTATGATATTATATAAGTTGTGGATAAATAGTTAAATTGTTTTTAAAAGATAATACTAATAGAAGTTTCCAAAAACCAAAATTTACATTGATTTACGCTCTATATTAAACTGGCGTTATGTATAGGCGTATTATCTGTGGCATAATTTGACTTCTATTGGTGAGGGAAACAAATTTTATGTCCGAAGATCCAAAACTGACATCAACAGACAAGGACAAAGATATTAAAGAAAACAGAATTATAGCAGCTATTGGCTATATTTTTCTTCTTTGTCTTATCCCGCTTTTTCAAAAGAGAAAAAGTGAATTTGCCCAATTTCACGGTAAGCAAGGTTTAATGCTTGTCATCTGCTGGTTTATTTTATGGTTCATAGGGGTGATTCCTATTTTAGGTTGGATTATCTTGCCTTTAGGAACTATAGTACTTACGGTTTTGAGTTTTATAGGAATAATTAGAGCCTACTCTGGAGAATATTGGGAACTTCCTTATTTGGCTAAATACGCTAAAAAACTGAACATATAGATAACACTGAGGTACACGGATATTAACACGGATGTACGCGGAGGAAAACATGACAAAACAAAAATTATTTCTTGAAAAAGAAAGTTATGTAATTCGTGGAGCCGCCATTAATACAAGAAAAAATCTCGGATCTGGACAAAAAGAGATTGTTTATAAAAATGATTTTGCAGAAGAGTTGAATTACAGAGAAGTCTCTTTCTCTCGAGAAAAACCAATTTGTATCTATTCTGTTAGAACAGGAAAGAAGATAGGTACGTATATTCCAGATTTTATTATTATTAATAAAATTATTGTTGAAGCTAAGGCTACTCAAACTGTGAGTAAGCGAGACATAGACCAGCTTTATTATTATTTACGTAACAGTAGATATGAATTAGGATTTTTGATAAATTTTGGAGGCGAAAGATTATATATAAAGAGAATAATTTATACTAATGAGAATAAACCCTGGTATAAAAGAAAAAATGAAACAAAATAAATCTTTCAGCGTTTATCAGCGTCTTTATCAGTGTTTATCAGTGCTTTAATTGTATGAAGAGAACAAAAATAGTTTGCACCATTGGACCAGCTACTGAAAGTAAGGAGATAATTGAAAAGCTTATTAAAGGTGGGATGAATGTGGCTCGGCTTAATTTTTCCCATGGCACTTATGAGCACCACGAAAAACTGATTAAGAACATTAGGGAGATAGCTCAAAAATTAGAAATGCCAGTAGCTATTATGCAAGATCTTCAAGGTCCTCGCATTAGGGTAGGAAAGCTACCAGAAGAAGGCGTTAAACTTAAACCAAAAACCGTTATTACATTAACTACTAATTTAAAAAAGAAAGAATCAAGCAAAATCCCTGTTACTTACACAGAGCTTCATAAAGATCTGAAGGCGAAGGACAAAATATTATTGGTTGATGGTTTAATAGAATTAGAAGTTTTGAAAATCACCGGTAAGGATATAATTACCCGTGTTATTAGGGGAGGACTTATTACTTCCCATAAAGGAATTAATTTACCCGTCACAACAATCGCGCTTTCGTCTATTACAGAAAAAGATAAAAAAGATTTATATTTCGGGGTAAAACAAAAGGTAGATTTAGTAGCCCTTTCTTTTGTTACTTCAGCCAAAGATGTTTATGATTTGAGATATCTAATTAAAGAGTACGAAAAAAAGCTTGAGATAAAAAATGAGACGCCAATTCAGATAATTTGTAAAATCGAAAAACATGAGGCAGTAAAGAATTTTAATGAAATATTAGAAGCAACAGATGGAATAATGGTGGCTCGGGGTGATTTAGGAATTGAGATGCCACCCCAAGACGTTCCCCTTATTCAAAAAGGACTTATTGATAAATGCTTAAAAAAGGCGAAGCCGGTGATTGTGGCTACTCAAATGCTTGATTCTATGATTCGTAATCCCCGACCAACAAGAGCTGAAGTTTCTGATGTAGCTAACGCTGTTATAGATCATACTGATGCCGTAATGCTTTCAGGAGAGACAGCAACGGGTAGATATCCCGCGGAGTCCGTGGAGATAATGACTAAAATTATCAAGAAGACTGAAAAGTCCGTTTATGATGACCTCGAAGCTCGTAAATTCTTTAAAAAAATTATCGCCGTTGATGTTGCTATTTCTAATGTAGCTAATATTTTGGCGACCTCTATTAAAGCTAAAGCCATTTTGGTCGCTTCTCTTACAGGTTACACCGGCAGGGTTGTTTCGAGGTATAGACCCGAGCTCCCTATTTTAGTGGCTACGAGTAATGAGAGAGTTCAGAGACAACTTAACTTGAGTTGGGGGGTGGTTCCTTTTGTTCTGCCAACCTGCCGAAGCGTGGAAGAACTTATTGATCGCTCTATTGGATATATAAAAAAGAAAAAGATAACCAAAGAAGGAGATAAAATTATTATTATCGCTGGCCAACCAGTAGGGAGATCAGGAAATGTTAATTTAGTAAAAATTCATGAAATTTAAAAACCGCTGATTGAACGCTGATAGCGACGCTCCGATCGGCGATCGGAGACAGAGGCCGATATAAGCCAGCTCTAATTTTGCCTATGTGCGCAATTGTATATTTATGAAATTAGAAATTTTAGCTTTGATTACCGGGATAATTTGTGGAGGGGTATTTAGTCTACTCCGGCTTCCTATTCCTGCTCCTCCGGCCTTAGCGGGAATTTTAGGAATTGTGGGAGTATGGCTGGGAAAAGTTATAATAGAATTTATTAAAACAAGATTTTTTTCTTGATGAGCAGAAGCCATTTAACTTTTTAAATAATAATAACCCCGTTTCAGTGGGCTTAATAAAAAAGCCTGCTCCCCCCGACCCAGAAGGTCAGGGGGTAAAAAAGCAGGGTAAACCCCCCACACCAAAATTGGTGTGAGGATAGTATTTTGATGTGGGAGTAAATATATTAACATTAACCCCACTTCAGTGGGCTATTTAAAAAGCCTCCTAAAGGAGGGTTAATGGTAAAATATTATTAACAATTAATATTATCATTATCAGCGACTAATCGGCGTAGAAATTCAGCGTGATTTCAGCGGATTATCGCTAAGCGACAAATATGAAGTTAACTATTTTAGGTTCAGGTGGCAGCGAAGGAATCCCTGTTCCCTTTTGCCACTGCCAACTTTGTCAAAAAGGTCAGAGGCGCCTCCGCACCTCTTATCATTTGAGAATTTCGGATGACTCAGAATTACTGATGGAGGCTTGTCCTGATATTAATATTCAACAATTAAGGTATAATTTTGATTTTAATTATTTATTCATATCTCACGAACATTTTGATCATATAGGTGGACTAAACGATCTAAGAGAAGCTTTTGTTGGAGGTAAAATGAGGAAAATAAAAAACCGTAAAAAACGGTACATTTTAATTAGTAAAAAGATGGATAGATTCTTATCAAGTTTTACCCATGTGGGATCGGTAGGCTACTCATATGTTGATTTAATTAATAATCAAATCCTTAGTAAAAAAATACTTAGCACATGGCACAAAAAGAGAATAAAGGACTTTGAAATTACTTTGTTAGATTTTCAACACGGGAGTTTAATTATTGATGGCCTATGTATAGAACATAAGGGAAAATCTTTGGTTTATCTGGATGATATGGGGAGGTTAGATAAACGAACGGAGGATTTTATTAAGGATAAAAAACCAGACTTAGTTATTCTTCATACCCCTTTTATTACTTCCCCAAAAGGAGGAGAGCACGCTGGTATAGAAATTATTAAAAGAATTAAAGCTAAAAAAATTTTAATATCCCATTTTTCTCATAAATGTGGTCTCCTACATTACAAAATAAAAAATAAAGTTTCAAAATATAAAAATGTTATTGTAGCTCGAGATAGGATGAAAATAAATATATAGAATCAAAAGCACCAAGGGAAAATAATTATTGAAGAATTATAAATTTGCTGTATTTTTGGCGGGAAAAAGAGAGACAATTCTTACACTTACTATTATTTTTTTAATTGCAATTGAGGTAATTTTTTGGACGTACGAGTTAGTTATTCGTTAAGATAAATATTTTTAATAAAACTTGCCAAAATTAAGAAAACTTAAATAGCATGAAAAAAAGTGAAAAATTCATTCTTTGGTTCTCCGAGATATCCCAAAAAGATATTTTTTTAGTTGGGGGAAAAAACGCTTCTTTAGGAGAGATGTATCAAAAATTGACTAAGAAACCGAAAAACATAAAAACTGAAGAACAGATAGATATTCCAAACGGATTTGCTATAACGAGTTATGCTTTCCAATATTTTTTAGAGAAAAATAATATTAAAGAAAAAATTAAAAATATTCTTGAAACCATAAATGTAAATGATATTAAAGATCTATCAAAAAAAGGGCATCAGATAAGGCATCTTATTTTATTTTCCGATTTTCCCCCTGAGTTAAAAGAAGTAATTACTAAGGCATATAGAAAACTAAATAGACTTTACTCCAAACCCCAAATCTCAAACCTCAAACCTCAAACCGATGTTGCTGTTCGTTCATCAGCTACGGCTGAAGATCTGCCTACCGCTTCTTTTGCCGGCCAATTAGAATCATTTTTAAATATAAGAGGAGAAAAGGCGCTTTTAGAAACCGTTAAGAAATGTTTTTCTTCTTTATATACCAACAGGGTTATTTCTTATTCTCATGATCAAGGATTGAAACACTCTGAGATTAGCCTTTCAGTGGGAGTCCAAAAAATGGTGCGTTCCGATATTGCCTCAGCCGGGGTAATGTTTTCTTGTGATACAGAAACAGGATTTGACAATGTGGTTTTAATTAATGCCTCCTATGGTTTAGGAGAAAATATAGTTAAGGGCAGAGTTAATCCCGATGAATTTTATGTGTTTGAACCAACATTAGAGAAAGGCTTTAAATCTATTATTGGAAAAAAATTAGGCTCTAAAAAATTTAAGCTTATTTATTCTAAGGGGGGTAAAGTAACAAGAAATGTTTTTGTCCTTGAAAAAGACAGAAACAAATTTTCTCTTACAGACGAAGAGATTTTAACTTTAGCTCGGTGGTCAATGATTATAGAGAATCACTATAGGCAACCGATGGATATGGAATGGGCAAAAGATGGTATTTTAAATAAATTATTCATTGTTCAGGCCCGACCAGAAACCGTGAAGATAAGAAGGGAAAAAAATATTTTGGAGGAATACGCGATAGAAAAATCAAAAATCAAAAGTCAAAAGTCAAAAATACTATGCAAGGGGAGTGCTATTGGAACTAAAATTGGTCAGGGTAAGGTTCGTATTATTAGAAATGTTCGAGATATTGACAAATTTAAAAAGGGAGAGGTTTTAGTTACGAAAATGACTGACCCTGATTGGGAACCAATTATGAAGAAAGCTTCAGCTATTGTTACTGATAGTGGAGGAAGGACTTGTCATGCCGCAATAGTTTCTCGAGAACTTGGCGTACCCTGTGTAGTTGGAACTGGAGGCGCCACAGAAATTTTGAAGCACGAAAAAAATGTAACGGTAAGCTGCACTGAAGGTGAGGAGGGTTATGTTTATAAAGGGCTTTTGCCTTTTAAAATTAAAAGAACTAATCTTAAAGAACTCAAAAAACCTAAAATCAAAGTTATGATGAATGTTGGCCAACCAGATCAGGCCTTTTCTCTTTCTTTCATTCCTAATGATGGGGTAGGTTTGGCGCGGGAAGAATTTATTATTTCTAATTTTATTAAAATTCATCCTTTGGCCTTACTTGATTATAAAAGACATAAGAACCGAAAGACCAAAGAACTTATAGACAAGCTCACCTATGGATATAAAGATAAATCTCAATTTTTTATTGATAAATTAGCTGAGGGCATTGCTCGTATTGCTAGCGCTTTTTATCCCAAAGAAGTAATTGTAAGATTTTCAGATTTTAAAACTAATGAATACGCTAATTTAATTGGAGGCGAGGGTTACGAACCAAAAGAAGCAAATCCTATGATCGGCTGGCGAGGAGCTTCAAGATATTATGATCCTAAATACAAAGAAGCTTTTGTTTTAGAATGCGTAGCTCTAAAAAAAGTACGCGAAGAAATGGGACTGGATAATGTTAATGTGATGGTTCCTTTTTGCCGAACAATTAAAGAAGGGAAAAAGGTGTTAGAAATAATAGATGAATATGGTCTTCGGCAAGTGACAATCGGCAAGAGACAATTAGCAAGAAAAAGTCATGTCCCATATCCCATGTCACATGTCACGAAACCCTTAAAGATTTATGTGATGTGCGAAATTCCTTCTAATGTAATTTTGGCTAAAGAATTCTCTGAAATTTTTGACGGATTTAGCATTGGTAGTAATGACCTGACGCAACTTACTTTAGGAATAGATCGTGATTCTGAGTTGATTAGTCATATTTATGATGAGAGAAACGAGGCGGTGAAAAAACTAATTAAGGAGGTAATTAAAATAGCCAGGAAAGCTAAAAGAAAAATTGGTATTTGTGGCCAGGCGCCTTCAGATTTTCCAGATTTTGCGGAATTTTTGGTCAAATGCGGGATAGATAGCATTTCTTTAAATCCTGATACAGTTATAAAAACAACACTGAGAATATTAAAAGCAGAGGAGAAATTGAGAAAAAGGTGATCACGAATACAAATCCCAAATTTGTCCGAATTTACTTTGAATTTGTCCGAATATAATTTGAATTTTTTCTTCTACCCAATTCACCCCGTTGATAATGACTTCTTCGTTTAAAAACACTTTTGTTTATAGGAAATTGCCTCAAATTACTTACTCCTCATTAAATCTATCAACGGGGCAAGGTTGAGGGTTTTAAAACCTTAATTTTTTCTACGACTAAGGTCATCTAATCCTGCGCTAAAGCCAGGATTTTGAACTGAACAAAGACCGTCCTTCAGGAGGCGAGAACAAAAACTTGACAAATTATTTTAGGTGTGATAGCCTATAATTAAAGATCGAAACACACAGCCCGCTATTTAATTCGTTAATTTTTAATTAAATTTTTAAATAAGATCGAGAAAGAAAGAGGCTAATTAATCTCTCTCTCTCTTATGTAAAGGAGAAAAAATATGATAGAAAAACCTGAGAAACAAATAAATATAGAAGGATCACAAAAGGAGGAAGTCAGAGAAGTAGGAGAAGAATTTATTGAGAAGGACAGAAGAAATAGATTATTGAAAGACATTAAAAAAGCTGAAGAGGAGATTAAATTTTGGGAAAAAGAAATTAGAGGAGAAGAAGACCCTCTCTATTCAGTTATTGCTGATGAATGTAGAAAGATAGCATCTTCATATGATAGGATGGGGGACAATGAGAATGCAGTTAAATCACTTGATAAAGCAGTAGAGTGTTATAAAAGAGGAGGGGACAATGCGATAGCTCGTGTGTTAACCGAGGAAGTAGATGATAGAAAATTATTATTGAAGGTAGAAGAAGAGGCAAAAGAAAAAAGAAAGGAAACAATAGAAGAAGAGATAAAAAAACTAGAGGAAGAAGTTGAAATCGAAAAGATGTTCCCAACTCTATTAGATGATGATTGGGATAAAGGATATTTCGACAGTACAATTAAAACAACCTTAAAACATCCTGAGTACTTTAAGTATCTTCTGTTTCCGGAGGTAAAAAAAATAGTAGGATGGATTGAAGAAGATATTAACTTACTTAAAGATGAAGACGAGATAAAATGGCGTCGTAGACGACTAGAGGAAATTAAAAAAGAATATTTGGGGAAATTGCGATTACTTAAGAAAGTAAGAGAAGAAAAGAAAGGGAGGGGAGAGTAACTTATTATTTCTTAAATGTTAAATAAATTTTGGGAGTTCGGATCTCCATAGAGAGGTCCGAACTCTTTTATGTCAAGGCTATTTAGAAATGTCCTACCTCCAGCCATTTAGAAATGTCCTACTTTAGGAAAATTAATTTTACTTAAAAAATTGAAATTTTTAGGAAATTTTACAAAAAATGAGTTTCATATTTGTCC
>Ga0210051_1004020_pt1 | contig 14486 bp, 12 predicted proteins | sample CryGey092014_all_FD_185464 | JGI IMG/M metagenome (GOLD analysis project Ga0210051, IMG submission 185464) | Groundwater microbial communities from aquifer - Crystal Geyser CG23_combo_of_CG06-09_8/20/14_all (SPAdes) (version 2) | ecosystem: Environmental > Aquatic > Deep subsurface > Groundwater...
ACGTTGCTCATTCTTGTGCTTTCTTTTTTGCTCTACGCGCGGTTTTATCTTATCACCGTGCTTACTATCATCGCCCCGCTTGCGTGGCTCACTATTATGTGGAGCCCGGTGCAAGGGTTTTTAAAAACATGGTGGAAGCAGTTTACCCAATGGGTGTTTATGGCGCCCGTTGCGATATTCTTTTTATGGCTTGCTATTGCATTTTCTCAATCCAGCATAGCAAACGGCGAGGCAAACTTTGGCACCTATCTACTGTCTTTGGTCATGCTGTATCTTGCCATCCAGACACCGTTTAAGATGGGGGGGCAAGTTACCGCAACGATGAGTAAATATGCACAAAGTAAAGCCCTCCCTGTGGCAAAAAAAGCTGTCGGTAGTAGCGTAAACGCGGGGCTCAATGCGTGGGGACAATCTAATGTTCCATTTGGGAAAAATAAAGGAAAGCAATGGTCGCAGGCATATGGAGTTATGGGTCTAGATGCGATGAAAGAAGGCGCAAAGTTGCGGTGGGGACAAGGAACGGCAACCAACAGAGCAGCAAATGCAGGTACATTTGTGGGGCTTGGACCAGGCGGCAATAAACAGCGTGCAGAACAACTGCGTAAAAAAGCGCAACAAGAACGCATCGATAGTGAGCAGTTTGCGACAGGGACGGGTGCAGATAGAATCCAACGGATCGAAGATGGGAGCATTAAAAACCCAGAAGATGCGCTGACGATGATAGAGATGATGGCGCAAAAAGGAGAGGATGCAATGGGTGCGCTGGAAGCGTATATTAAAAACTCAAAATATAATAAAGATGGGAAAGATCCCCGCGACAAAGACCCCAACTTTGCCAAGCGCTGGAACAATGCGGTTATGTATACCAAGCCGTGGTTGATGCATACGACAAATCCGGGAGATAAACCAGCTGATACCGCAACCGCAGAAGAAAAAGCTGCATACGCAGAAAAAAAGAAACCTATAGATGACCAACAACGGGTTATTGATGCATGGGTCAACTTTGAAAATGTTATGAAAAATAGTGCAAAAGAACTTGGAAAGGTTGGGCGAATCGATGATACACATAAGTCAGCGGTCGAAGGGAAAATTACCGAGAAAATAAATGAAATGCGTGCGAGCGGGGCAACTTCAACTGATATAAAAGGTGTTACATATACAAATAGAGAACTTGTTGAAGAGAGAGATAGAATTAACCGAAGCACGAATGCGACGGCTACTCACCTAGATTTAGGTGATATCACGGTTGGCGGAACAAAAATAGAATATAACGGTGGTGAGCAAAACGATTTACTGCGACGAATTCGCAATAACCCGGCGATGTGTCAAACGCTCGAAGATAAAGGTGCTGCTTCACCGATTACTGCTATTACAAATGAGGTTATTAAACCACCAAGACCATAACTATGGACAGTAATTTGAACTCAAGTCTCAACCTATCGCGCATCTCAGAGTCCAACCGCACTTTCATCGAGCGCGCTGTTAACGAATACGACTTATTGGCGTTGGGAGATATTTTCGCAATGCTACAGATGCTCGATACAACCTCCCTGGCTGCTGATTATGCACAATTGGTCCGTCAGGTGAAAGACACCATTGTAAGCGCGGGGTTATCGTTATATCCCACAACACTTCTGTCTATAAATAAAGCGATCCGGGCAGAGAATTATTTAAAGTCCCGTGAGATTTTAGAGCGTGAGATAGGGTTTACCAATAAGAACGTTGCGATGTATGTAAGCCCAAAAATTATGGAGTTAAACACTTTATGGCGGCACCTGTCTTTTCTTAATTCTTGCCCGGGCGCATCGGGAAAACCAAATAACAGTATTGCACTTGCAGACATATCAGCTTAAAACCAACTATGTCACAAACAACTTACCAACAAGCGATCGACTATGTGCAACAACTGCGACAATCGCTTATTGCGAACAACGCGGTCAGATATCTGTTGCCCCAAGAGATCACGGCGCTGGAACAGTTGCCCTATGCACCCGAACAAACAGTGCATCTGTTTAATAGAACCCAAGCGATAGAACTGTTGATGCGGGCACAGATAGGGTTGACGCTGGAATGGCATGCAAGGGCGGCGGGGATGCAGAAGTAAGTATTAAGTATTAGGTAGTAGGTATTAAGGGTGGGGACAAGAGGAAAATGATTTATGGTCATTGCGAGCCCCTCGGCAAGCTCCGCGAAGCAATCTGGTAAGATCGCCACGGACTGCGTCCTCGCGACGACAAGCGGATCGCAATTCTTGATAAAGGATCGGGATAAACTTCCTCGCTATGACACAATAATTAAGAAAAGCATACATATACAAAGCATTTTTTACATTTTACATTTGATTTTTTACATTAATTTGCTATAGTAAACCGTTATGACAAACACACCGGGAAATCAAACAACAAGGGAACAAACAGATCGCGACCAGTATGGCGATACTGTTGAAAATGCGCAGGAGCGTGAACATGGGGCAGACGAGCAGCAAGAGCGCCACGACGTAACCCCAGAACAACAAGAAGAGATAGACCAGATGCGCAATGAACGAGAGGGTAGAACGTTTTCTGATGCAGATAACCCCGATCTCCAAGCAGCAATAGCAATGGCGCGCAGGCAAGAACTTGCCCGGCGTGAAGGTAATAATGGCAGACCCGTGGATATTATGGAAGAGTTTAATATTATGTCGTGGTTTATGTCGGGACAAAGATGGTTGGAGATGAAGCAAGCGGGATACGAGCATCAAACCAGAGAAAATGCTGAGCAGTTTCAAGAATGGGTCGACAAGAAATTCCCTTTACTTGTAACGGGTTGGCATAAATACGTTGTGTCATTTTTGCGTGGTGATCCGTATGCATGGGAGCGCACCATGACGGGGCTCCTCAAAAAACGCTCAGAGGAGATACGGGCGAACAGCGCGCTGACAAGTGATGATAGAAAACGCGAGTTTACGTATCACTGTAAAAAAACAAAAAATATATTTGAGGCGCGGGCGTATCTCATGACGATATCTCTAGTTGGTGAGATATCTGATGAATTTATAGATATATATCTTACGACTTTTGGCAAAAAAGTTACCAATGCTCCCGTCTATAAAGATCTCAAAAAAGGTGGTGAATACGATACGGATGCACAAGGAAATGTAAAAACAAAGTCAGGGCTTATTGGCTACGAACAAGATATGTGGTTTGAAGATTTAATTCGTAAACAAGGTTTTCTCACAGGTAACCGACCCGATATGTGGCACAGCGGACCACGGGGGTTTGTCCGAGATAAAAATGGCGCAATTATCGGTGTCGGGTTTGTGAGCGCAGAATTTAGGGCAGAGAAAGCAGACCAAGATCTTACCGATAAAACAGGGCAACGCGGTGAGCTATCTATGGACACTCACACGTCTAATCTTATTAAAGATGATGATCACGCAAAAGCAACGGAGCAGATGCTTGTAAACAAACTTGCGTTTGGCATAGATGACACGATTGCAGAGTTAGAAACGTGGCAGAATAAGTTACGTATTGACAGCGCTCAACATGAACCGGGATGTGAAAAAGCGCAGAGTCTACTCAAAGAAGCGCAAGGGTATAGTGAAAAGATCCAGCAAGAAGAAAAGCGCAAAGAGATTATCACACGCCGACTCGCCTATGGGATAAGCAAAGATGATGTAAAATCACTCCTGCTTGACCCGACAAGTGATTATACGATTATGGTTAACGGTAAAAAATACGTGGAACGAGATTTGGCATTGAGTCTTGGTATTCGCAAATATTACCAGTCAAGAACCGAAAATGATATTGCGCGCATGGTCCGTGGATATTCGGTAAAGTTAAACGAGAGAAAAGCCATAGAACAACTGTTGGGCGATAAGCACAGAGAAGAGTTTGCGTTTAGTTGTCAGCATTATCTTCTTGGTGTGCGCCAAAACGGGAAGTACGACAAATCGCGCGATGCATCGGTCAATGTTACTAAGTATGTGGCAAAAGAATCGGGGAAGTTGGAGGTTGATAACTTTAGTCAAAAAACACTGGGGTATACCATTGTGCGCCACGAAGGGCAAGAGAGAGTTGTCGCATACGACGATGCAGATATAGGACATCTTTTGAGTAGAAACATTATCGACCCGCGCGATGAACAAGCGCTCTCCGAGTTTCGTATTCATACATCAAAGAATTCCGAAACAGATGATAAATATCAGGAAATCGTCAACGCACCACTGTATTTTGAAGGGAAACGAGAATCACAAAGCGCCCACGACGTGGTGTCTGACTTTACGAGCAACTTGATGCGTGGGATCGATAAAGTCAACACGTATCTTAAAAAAGAAGATGTGCAATCATCGGCAGATTTAATGGAACTCCTCCGTCGTTCTCGTGGCGAGATTGCGCAGATACGGTCGACGCTCACGACGTTGTTCCCTATGCCACATTTCCGCGATAACGGACAACAGCAGGAACTTGCGCCAGATTTGGTTGAGCAAATTCGCACGGAAGTAATTGGGTGTCTATCGGTTTCTCCTGCCCCACTCAAACGCATTACGGACGCACAGCGAGAAGAGATTATCGAGCATGTCGGTTTGCATGGTTTACCTGCGGAAGCAGTGCGCGATGCGATCTGGAAGTTTAACGAAGGTGCGATAAGCGAGATTCGCAACGCGGAGCGACTTATCCCTGAGTTAGAAGATGTTATAGAAAAAGCATCTCAAATCATCACGGTCGAAGAAGAGAATCACCCCGATGAATCGCATGCTCACCTGACAACGCGGTTGCGTGCCCGCCGTGAGCGGATACAGAGGTTTTGCAAGAGTATCCCCGAACACCGTATTGATGATACGGTTGCGCGTCCAACCCATGAACAACGGCAGGTTTTGTCCGATTTGAACTTGGGTGCACCCATCCCTATAGAAATTGGCGATAGAACTTTGTTTGATATTGTCCAAGACCTTGAACGCCAAGATATGGCGCTCTGGCATGCGCTGTATCGTTTGGGATATTACCAAGATCCAAAGCCAAAAAATCAGCGACGCAGAGTAGTTGTTGATGAGGATGAAGAGTGGGATATGGCGGCGTAGGGGAGTATCCCGCCGAAGGCGTGATGGAGAATCAACCTAATTTCTAATTTCTAATTAACCTAAAGAATTCCCAAATCCCAAGCCCAAATTTCTAAATTGGTCATTAAGTCATTGGACATTGATTAGAGCAATTAGAAATTATTAATCCTTCGCAATTACTTTACCCTAAAATTATCCCCCCGTCGACTGGTAAACTCACACCGGTGACAAAGTCCGATTCCAGTAAGAATATAACTGCTTTGGCGATCCCCCCAACGGTCTCCTGCCTGCCCCACGCGCGTGGCACCGGTGATGATGATGGTTGTATCTTTGAGATTCATTGTAATTTTATATTACCATATATAAAACTATTTTATGTAAGGGTAAGGGGAAGATTTTTCGATAACCTCCCCCTTACCCTTACCAACCCATCCCTCTCCAACGACTTTTACAGGAGTATATAAACTTCTTTTCTTTCAGGAAAAATATAACTCCCCCGCCAAGGCGGGGTCAAACATATATTTTTCGTTAAGCAAAAAGAATTTTGTATTTCCTGAAAAAGGGAACAAACTTATACAAAGCCAAAAATAAATACGATCTTCCTCAAACGCATCCCGCCTAATACCTTATACCTACTACCTACTACCGAATACCTAAAATATGATACACTATATCCAAATGCACAGAAATGAATTATCACGTAGGGGTAAAAAATCGGAACTCGCCGATATCATCCTTGGTGGGCAAGATGGGTTGGTCAATGTTTTGGGGGTCATACTCGGCATTAGCGCAGCATCGGGTGATATTAAAATCATCATCGCCGGTGGTTTGGCAGCAACGTTTGCCGAAAGCATCTCTATGGGTGCGGTGGCGCTGACATCCAAACTCACCCTGCGTGATCATTACAAAGCAGAACTCGCGCGAGAAAAACAAGAGATCGCCCAGATGCCAGAACAAGAGAAAGAAGAGATCCGCCATATCTTTGCCAAAAAAGGGTTGAGTGGTAAAATTCTCGACGACGTGGTCGAACATGTGACCGCCGATGAAAAAGCGTGGTTAGAGATGATGATGCGCGAAGAGTTGGGTTTAGAAGAAGTTAAGGATAAGGATATATACACGGGGAGTTTTGTCGTCTTTATCTCGGCGCTCATCGGGTCGTTTATCCCGCTTGCGCCGTTCTTTTTTATGTCGATTCGCGCAGCGACCATCGCATCGGTTATTTTATCTGCTCTCGCGCTTCTCCTCGTAGGAATTTACAAAGCAAAAGCAATTATCGGCAGCCCACTTAAAAGCGGTTTGCAGATGGTGTTAATCGGTATGGGCGCTGCACTGGCAGGATATGTGACAGGGTTGGTTTTTCAGTAATAGGCAGACTAATCTTGACGTGTAGCCGACGTCATGATAAGAAGAAACAGCATGCATGGACACTGTTGTTTAACAACGCGCTAATCGAAGTTATACACAAATTATGCTAATGTTAATAGGAAAGGATGAGATCATATGTTACATGTCACTGGCATTTCACAATCATATGGCACCACAATCCTTTCTAACATTTCGTTAGTATTGGGTGATGGTGTCAAAGTTGCGCTTATCGGACCAAACGGTTCCGGTAAATCGACGTTGCTTTCAATCATTGCGGGTGTTACTAAGCCCGACGGCGGGAAAGTTGAACTCTCTCCCGGGTGTTGTATCGGTTACCTTCCACAAGAAATAGATACATCCAACGAACATCGAACGATAAAGGACTATCTGCGTCATTCAACAGGGATAGCAGAGCTTGAATCTAAAATGGAAAAGTGTAGCCAGCGTATGGATGATTCTGAATCAGCACGTCTGTTTGATTGTGCACAAGAGCAGTATCTGCGCCTTGAGGGATACGATTTTGATCGTAAAGTCAATATCATGATGCATGGGTTTGGGCTTGATACTATAAAAGACTCACGACCAGTGAGTCAACTCAGCGGAGGTCAGAAAACAAAAGTTGCGCTCATTGGAGTTTTGCTCAAAGGAGCAGATATTCTCCTACTCGATGAGCCGACAAACAATCTTGATCTTCCCGCGATTATGTGGCTTGAGTCCTACATCAAAGCATCTCAAGCATCATGTCTCTTGGTATCTCACGACCAAGTGTTTGTTGACCGCATTGTATCGAAAGTGTTTGAGATTGATTGGTATTCGCGCGAATTGAGCGAATTTAAAGGGAACTATACGCAATATCGAGCGCATAAAGAGATAATTCGTAACCAAGAAGAAAAACGGCTTGAAGAGCAGGAAGAAGAGATTTCACGGTTAGAGCATAGTGCGAAGGAGAAAAAGTCGTGGGCGATCTCTGGAGGAAAGCAAGTGACGGGTGATAACGATAAATATCTCCGTGGTTATCAACGGGATCGGTCGGCACGTATTGGCACTACTGCAAAATCACTTGAAAAAGCTCGATCACGTATCAAGCGTGTTGAACCTTCAAAGATACGAGAACCTCTTGTTATAGCGCTTGAACCAACAGACAACCCAGCGAAGCAAGCCCTCTCTCTTACGAACGCATATGTTGGGTATAATGATTCGTTCTCTATTGGACCGATTACCCTTTCAGTTTATTATGGTAAACGGTTAGGAATATTGGGACTCAACGGTAGTGGAAAATCGACATTACTCAAAGCGTTGATGGGCGAACTACCTGCCAAAAGCGGACACGTGCATGTTGGTGAATCACTTATCATCGGGAACCTCATGCAGGAGCATGCTAACCTTCCTCGGGATGAGACAGTGATCTCTATTTTCAAAAAAAGTTCTCCGGCTGATGACGAGCGCATCTTCCACCTTCTCCACAAGTTTCATTTTACGAAAGAAGATGCATTTAGGGTAACAGGGACGATGAGTCCCGGAGAACGAGCACGGTTGATAATGGCACTTTTTGTTGCGCGGTCGGTGAATGTGCTTATCTTAGATGAGCCAACAAACCATCTTGACATCGATGCATTACATGCGTTAGTCACTGTTCTCAAGGACTTTTCTGGAACGATCGTTTTTGTCTCTCATGACAGGTTGTTTATCGATGCGATACAACCAGATTTTCTCTATGAGTTACGCAATGGTCAGTTGGCAATTATCCCAAGTTGGGATACATATGTAACGGATATTGTGCAGTTGAACGAACGACTTATCAAAACGATGATACGGGGTTAGGGTGTTCCACTCATAACCCCGTTTTATTTGTAAATATAAATGAAGCGGTTACCTACGTTGTGGTAACCGCTTGTTGTAGTAGATGCGAAATGCATCTATCCCATAAGGGTCGGGGGCAGTGCAATCACCGCACAAAAGATGTGATCTGACTTGGCATCCATACAAACCTCTTTCGCGAAATGAGGTGAACGTTGGGTGCGTCAACCATGTGTGCACCCAGTCCTCGTCAAAGTCGGGTAATTCATCCGCAGTGTAGAATCCAGAAGTGACTAACCCTGGACACGTAACCATTTTACCCTGTGAGTCAATGACCAGACCCGCAAGTGAAGCCGTGCATTCATTGCGTGGTGCAAGCCCCATGAGTTCACTTGATATGGCAGCATTTCCCACACCGACACTCACACCATTTTCCTTGAGCCGAGTGAGTCCGATTATAATTTCAAAGAAATCGTTCGGTGGTAGTATCAACGACCGGTGAGACTCTTTGAATGGCTTAAAGAGGTTAAAATCACATGGAATGCCGAGTTCTTGACAGTAGCCGATTACCTCGCGATAGTGTAGTGCGTTGTAAGCATTAAGTGTGCACAGCACATCTACAGGGACGCCTGCGCTAACAAGCGATAGAATTACTTGATCTGTTTGTGCAAATGTTCCTTTGCCGCGTATTGTGTCGTGAACCTTGCCGATACCATCGAGACTTACAAATATCGATAGCCATGGCATAGTTGAGAGTTCGTGGATAATGTCATTAGTCACAAGGATTCCATTAGTGGTAATGGTCGTTGACAGCAAACAGGTTTGTGCATGAGCAAGAATAGCCATAATATCCGGATGCCGGAACGGCTCACCGCCTATGATGCTTAATTCAAAAACGCCGGCGTGAGACAGGGCAGAGATTATCTCGGCAGCTCTCGCATGGGACATCACATTTTCTACGCTGTAGTTTTCTTGGAAACAATGCGCACATCTGAGGTTACAGTCTGTGTTTATCTGTAGCTCAACGCCTGTCGGGACTGTATGTTGTTCTTGCTCAATTGTTTTGTATCCGTCTAAAGAAAGTTCTTACATTACGTTAGATACAAACGTGTGAACATCGTGTAACGCACGTTCTTGGTCAACCTGATATTGGATTGCAATACGATGTGCAATGTCTACAATCGATGCATTTTCATTAAACAGTGCGTGTGCTATGAGTGCACCAAGTTCGTTGACAACGACAAGGCGATTACAATCGAGAAAATAGACGAGGTATGATTGCGCTTCTTTTCGAATACGGACACGCATGTCACATGCTCCTTTCAGATTGTTAAAGAACTGAGGGAGGGTAATGGGGTTACCCTCCCTCAACGCGCGTTACAGTGCAGACCGGAGCTTGGCATCGATACTTGACTTGACCTCTGCCAGACGGTCGTCCCCCGTTGGAGCGCGCGGGCTGCCACCACATGAGCGCAAACAACAACCGGCTTCAACCGATTCAGGTGCCTGCCCCTTGCGGACAACCTTTGGAGGTACATACAACTGCTTATCCATTTTACCGACCTCCCTTCTACCAGATTAAGATAAGCTCACCATACACAATAGATAGTATTGCGTATGGAGTCAATAGTTATCTCTTCTTCGCCTGTATCCGCCACAGCTTGGAGTAGAGTCCTTCACTTCGTAAGAGTTCTGCGTGGGTGCCATGTTCGGCGATAACTCCTTTGTCTACAACATAGATGACATCGTAATCGGCGATGGTCGACAAGCGGTGGGCGATGGCGACGGTGGTGCGCCCTTTGGACGCGATGTTAAGCGTGCCAAGAATTGTTTTTTCGCTTTTGCTGTCGAGCGAACTGGTCGCCTCGTCAAATACCAAGATCTTGGGGTTGCGGATGACGGCGCGGGCGATAGCGACCCGTTGCTTTTCGCCACCGGAGAGTTTAACTCCCCGCTCCCCAACGGTCGTATCATATTTATCAGGAAGCGAGGCGATAAAGGTATCAAGCGATGCCAGTTTAGCAGCATTTTCTATCTCTTTTTGTGTTGAAAAATGACTGTCCCTCGACTGCGCTCGGGATAAAGCAAAGCGGATATTATCGCCGATGGTGGCGTTAAAGAGCGCCGGATCCTGCGGGACGATCGCCATCAGCGCCCGGCGCCCATCTTTGCCAAGCTCGGTGATTGAGACACCGTCGATTGTAATCTCACCCGTTGTCGCTTCATATAATCGAAACAACAGTTTGACGATCGTTGATTTGCCGACCCCGCTTGGTCCGACAAAAGCGACCTTCTGCCCAGGCTTTACTGTCAAACTAATATCTTTTAATATCTGTCGTTTGTCGTTATAGCCAAAACTGACGTTTTTAAAAACAATCTTGCCTTTGGGGTTTTTAGGGAGTTTGGGGTGTTTGGGTTCACTGATGCCGAGCGGTTCGTTTAACACCTTTGCCATCCCATCCAAGTCCACCAAACTGTCTTTAATCGAACGGTAGATAAAACCGAGCACCCCGATTGGGGCGGACAAGCGCATAATGTAGGTAGTAAGAAGAACAAGATCTCCGATGGTCAAGATGCCGACGAGCGTCTGGCGGATGGCAAGATATAAAATCAAGCCAAGCCCAACGAGCAAGATGATCGCTTGGACACCGGAGATGAGGGCAAAGAGTTTGTTAGAGGAAACGGACAGGTCGTAGCGCTTGTTGACCGATGGGTGGTAGCGTTCCATCTGGGATGCTTCGCTGTTAAAGTATTTAACCGTTTCGATGTTGGTGAGGGCGTCAACTTCTAACCCCGCCACCTCGTCGTCGGCTTGGAGCATCCCCATGCGGAACTTCTGCCGTTTCTCCGTCGCCCAGATGGTAAACCAAGTGTAGAGGACGATGGTGACAAAGGTGATGAGGGCGTAGACGGGGGCGTAGAGTTTGAACAGCAAGATCGTCACAAAGATTAACTCAAAGGCGGTCGGCAGGATGTTGATGACCATAAAATCCAGGATAAACTGCACCGCCCGCCCGCCACGGGTGATTTTCCGCGAAAGCCCGCCGATCTTCTGGTCGTGGTGATATTTGATGGGGAGCGACAAAAGATGGGAGAAAAGCTCAACCGACAGCGTGCGGGCAATGCCCATCTCCGCTGGGGCGAAGATCAGATCGCGAAGGTATTCAAACAGGGCGGTGATGAGTTTGAGGGCAAAGTAAATGATGAGAAAAGTGCTTAGAGTGCTTATAGTGCTACCAGTGCTGACAGTATCAATAATTTTCTTAAGATAGATCGGGTCAAAGCTGGTGGCGACTTTTGACGCCATCATAAAGAGCATGGTGGCAGTTATCGCTCCCCAATAGCCCTTAAAATAGCGCAGAAGATACCAGATGGAGATGGGTTTTGATTGCTTTGCATTGTGTAAAGATAATAACACAACTATTTCTATTAAGGATAGGGTGACCTACTTGCGAAGCGTTCCCCCTATCCTTAATAATCCAACCCCCTAGCCCGCTTGTTTTAGGAGCGATCATTATGTTCTTTTCTTTCTATAGACACTCCGAAATTTATCCTCGCCACATAGGCGGGTATGCAGTTTCGGTCTCTATGAAGTAAAAAGAACATACGATCTTCCTAAAACGGGGTAGTTCGTCAAACATCACCTTTTTGTGAAGCGAAATCGCTTCTTCGCTTCCAGAAAAAGAAAAAATAAACACCTCCGAGGTGGCGGGGGACTCCTCGGAGGTGTTACTGGTTTGACATTATGCGGCAGGGTTTTGTTCTGTGCAATCAGGACAGAGTTGCGCAGGGTTGAGGAATCGATTGCTCGTCGCTCGACGACACTTTGTGCATCTTTTCCCGCTCCCGGTCAGTAGGATCGCCTTTTCATCCATCAAGCTATTTGTATCAAGCCACGGATTTGATTATTTTTGTGGCGGCGGTTCATTACTTGTTGGTTGTCTGCTCAAATATCCCATTCCTTCCACCTCCTTTCGTTGGGGAATGTTTCACTCTGGAAAGAAATTACCTCCTTCGGAATAAACGAAGCAATGGGTGTTTGCGAGTTTCCGGCGAATCCGTTGGTATGGATTGAGGTAATTTCGTTTTGATTGGAGCTCGGAAATCATCAAGCGCAGAACCGACCGGCTTGATGATTTGTATCACCGGGGCGTCTGGGTTTTCTTGATATGTTACCGTCGTGTTGATTCTGACGATAGTGTTACCAAATCTCCGTTCATACCGACCTTCGAGGTTGTTTCCAGCGAGGTTTTGTGCACTTTCAAAAACACCTTTTGGGTTTAAAGCCATACACAAATAGTTTCCGGGTTCACCGTCAGCAAGTTCGCAACGTGTTTTTACCCTTACCTGTGCTCTCGCCTCGAAAACAATCACCGCAATCTCTGGATCAGCCAGCTGTTCTTTGATCCAAGCCAAAATAGGATCAATGAAAAATATCATTTCTTTCACATCTTTCTTACCGTGAGTCAACGATGTCAAGGTGCATCAAGAATATACCACTTGGGCAGGAGAAATGCAAGAGCTTGGGGGTCGGTATTAAGTAGTAAGTATTATGTATTATGCAGAAAAACTGATTAACGTGTGAAAGATTGACAATGACCAGTAAGTTGATAGTATAGAACTATGCAAAAAACAGTTTTTCAAAATGTGGTTTGGAAGGAAGACAAGCACTATGTTGCGCAGTGTTTGAATGTCGATGTATCCAGTTTTGGAGAAAGCAGAGTTGAGGCGCTGGCTAATTTGCAAGAAGCATTAGAACTTTACTTTGAGGACCAACCTACGGGTGATATAACGCATATAGAGCGCCCAACTGTCGTCAAACGACAGTTGGCGTATGCCTAAATTACCCTCGTCAAAATAGATAGAAAAGGTTCTGCACAGGCAGGGCTTTTATTTTGTCTCACAAAAAGGGAGCCATATTAAATACCGGAAGGAAATAGATCGGGTTTACACCGTAATTGTTCCCGCTAATAAAAAAGAGATCCCTGTCGGCACCTTCCGTTATATCTGCCGTCAGGCAGGATTGAAGGAAGATAACTTTCGATAAAACAAGAACTCCTCTCTCCGTTCGTCAGACATCTTGTTCTATCAGAGCACAAATAATTTCATACTTCCAGAAAAAGAAAAGTCGTCATTCTCGAGTCGGATGCAATCCGACATCGGGAATCTAGACTCCTACGTCATTGCGAGGGAGTAATAAATGACCGAAGCAATCTGTCAAAGATTGCCGCGCTTACGCTCGCAATGACGGGGGGTATCAATGGAATACCCTTCGACCTCGCTCAGGGTTATTTTGCGGTGCAAAATAAAAAAGAACCCCGGCGGGGTCAGGCACCTGTTTGATGTGCCCGACCCATCCGGGGAAAGTGAACTTCTACTCGGCAAACTGTTCTGATTTGCAGTTGCGACAAATCTGTTGTTGTTTGTCGTTCCGTGTGCAACAGATCACGCATACTTTTTGCCAGTCGTATGCGTTGACGACAACTTCGACCTCGTCTCCCCTTGGGCGAACGATCTTCATCCACTCTTGAAAATAGACACAGCAGAGTCGCGTAACGACCGTTACTGGTCGTATCTGGGAGTAGTCGAGGCGGTATTGGTCAGAACGGACAACTTGAAAGCGATCCATCGCTTTAGACACTTCGTTGAAGCGCTGTTGGTAGCCCTCCCACAACGTATCGAGAGATCTTTCGAAATCTCGTATGACATGCTCTGCACTAAACACATCTATCACTTCGGTGAGATGGGCTCGTGACATCGAAATACTTGTGCAACTTTCATAGTACCAAGGAGATGTACCCCAAGGAGACGTACTGCTCGGGTTACAATCTCGCGTCACTACCATCTGAACTTTCCCTATAACCCACCTCTCCTTTCTACTGTAGCCCCAGACTGAAAGAGGATATTCTTTTTTGGCATCAAGATTCTGTTTCTGATCTATGAGGTACCCGAAAACACCTTCAACGTGCAGGGGAGAATTGATCATTGACCCAAGCATGGTGGTTGGAGCGGGCAAATCTGGCGTGAGCAGGGGGCTCGTACCAGAAGTGTGCTCATGTCCATCTGAATCATGGTAGCCACGTCGCAGTCTAAACCAATTACCAAACTTCAGGAATGTCATACTTCGGGACATCTGATCAACTATCTTTGCCATGTTACCAAGGACAAATAACTCTTCTTCCTTACTATATGGAGTAAGGTCTATGGTGTGCGGTGTGGGCATACCCAACACCTCCTTAAGTTGTCAAAGGGCAAACCCTTTGTAACGAAAGAGTATATTTATTTA
>Ga0210051_1004022_pt1 | contig 14483 bp, 16 predicted proteins | sample CryGey092014_all_FD_185464 | JGI IMG/M metagenome (GOLD analysis project Ga0210051, IMG submission 185464) | Groundwater microbial communities from aquifer - Crystal Geyser CG23_combo_of_CG06-09_8/20/14_all (SPAdes) (version 2) | ecosystem: Environmental > Aquatic > Deep subsurface > Groundwater...
TTTACTATGACGGTACGGATTTAATTGTTAATCCCAAACTTGTAGGAACCGGCGCACTCAAGATGTCAGGGGATGTCTCAATGAATGCTAATAATCTTGTTTTAGACACCACCACAGGCACGAAAATAGGCACAGCGACAACGCAGAAACTCGGTTTTTGGAATGCGACACCGATAGTCCAGCCCGCAAATACAGTCGCCCTGAACGATGTCTTGGTGAATACGGGATTAAGAGCAACGGGCGGATATTCTACCTTTACAACGAATGTGGGTGTGGGGACGACGAGTCCTGCGAGTGTGCTTGAAGTCGGAGGCAGTACAGCGAATGTTACCTTCGACGGATACCTAAATTGCACTGGGTTTACTTCAAATGCGAACGGACTTCTTGGATGCACGCCATCCGATGAGCGAATGAAACAGAATATCGTTTCGCTTAGCGATACAAGCGGGCTCGCCGCCATCAATGCTCTCAATCCGGTATCTTTTAATTGGAAAGATACGTCTCTCGGTGCCGGACGACAATTCGGTCTCGTTGCTCAACAGGTTGAGAATGTGTTCCCGAATTTGGTTCAGACGACAAATCCAACCGAGCTTACTCCGTACGGCACTAAAACAGTAAATTATTACGGGCTCATTGCACCGATTGTAAAGGCGATACAGGAGCTTTCGACGAAGTTCGATGCAGAGGACATGCGTGTGACTTCGCTCGAAGCGCGCGTTGCCGCGCTCGAGAATGGCTCGATAAGCGCCGCGAGCGGCTCGCCAGTTACTTTCTCTACAACATCTCTCGCGAGTGCACTCAACTCCTTCGGCATACTCGTTCAGAATGGTATCGCGCAGTTCAATACATTGGTATTTCATGAAATCATCGCCAGTCCGGACGTCAATGGCGCGAGCAGTGCGGGAAGTATGACGATACTCGCCGGCAACACTGTCGCACAAGTAGACAACTCGTTGGTAAAGCCGTCGACCAAAATCTTCATCACCTTCAATGCGCATGTGACAGGAAGCTGGTGGGTGAGAGATAAAGCGACAGGCTCCTTCCGCGTTGCACTTTCCGCGTCACAGTCGGATGATGTTTCTTTCGACTATTTCCTCGTTCAAACTGAAGGCAGTTCAAGTGGAGATCTGATTTCTACAACAACGGCAACCAATACTGTTCCCACCGCGACGAGCACACCACCTTCTCCTCCACCAGTAGCGACAAGCACGTCTCCATCAGCTGATACGACACAGCCGGTGGTAGCTCTTATCGGAGAGGCGGCAATGCAAATTACTATAGGCGATACTTTTACTGATCCTGGTGCAACCGCTACTGATGATACTGATGGCAGTCTGACTGCGGCAATCGTCGAAACGGGCGAAGTCGACGTCGCAACCACAGGCCTCTACACGCTCACCTACTTGGCGACTGACGCTGCCGGCAACGTAGGCACCGTCTCCCGCGTAGTGACGGTGACCTCTCCCCAACTTCCTTCCTTGATGCCCGATTCAGCTACGTTGCCAGTTGACATTGCCGCTCCCGACTCTTCCTCAGTCCCTGCATCCTAGATATGATAATATTTCTTTCAACAACTTGGCGGTCGAACCGCCAAGTTGAAAGTTATGATAGGATAATAACAATGAGTACAAGAAAAGAAGTTTTTACAAACGGCGAATTCTTTCATATCTATAATAGAGGTGTTGATAAGAGAATTATTTTTACTGACGGTTACGATATGAAAAGATTTTTTAAAAGTCTGATAGAATTCAACACAATAGATCCGATAGGGAGTTTATATGAAAACTCCTTTCGCGAACTTGGCGGTTCGACCGCCAAGTTAGAGAATGGGTTGGTTAACATCATTGCATATTGTCTAAACCAAAATCATTTTCATCTTATTTTTGAACAACTAACGGACGGCGGCATTAGTGAACTAATGAAAAGATTGGGTGGCTATACCTGGTACTACAATAATAAACACAAAAGAAGTGGGTCGTTATTTCAAGGAAAATTTAAGGCTGTGCATATCGATTCGAATGAATACCTTCTTCATGTCAGCGCATATGTGAATTTGAATAATCGCGTTCATCAACTTGGCGGTTCGACCGCCAAGTCAATTGAGAGTATGTCAAGCTGGGGAGAATACATAGATAAAAAATCTAAAGGAATTTGTGAAAAGGACGTTATCTTAGGACAATTTAGAAGTGTTGGTGAGTATAAAGATTTTGCACTCTCATCTTTGGAAGCAATTGTAGAAAGAAAAGTAGAGTTAAAGAACATAGGGGATTTTTTATTGGAATAACAATCGCTTGGCGGTTCGACCGCCAAGCGATTTTCGGGATAGATAGCTGTATGGTGTTGGTGATATACTTGCTTATATTATTGAACGCTTAATTTTATTTCAACATGGCTATTCGCGTTGCTATTAATGGGTTCGGTCGTATCGGGAGGGCGTTTGTGCGCCGCGCGCACGGTCGCCAGATAGAAATCGTCGCCGTCAATGATCTCGGCTCGCTCGAAAATCTTGCATATCTCCTTACTTACGACACAGTCTACGGTCGGGCACCCTTTTCTGTGAAAGTCAGACATTCACAGGAAGACGTGGATAACGGTGCGCTTATTATAGATGATAGAGAAGTAAAATTTTTCTCGGTGAAAGATCCTGCGAATCTTCCATGGAAAGAATTAGCGATCGATGTCGTTGTCGAATCAACTGGGTTTTTTACCGATTATGAAAAGGCGAGCGCACATATCACTGCCGGTGCGAAGCGTGTGGTCATTACGGCACCAGCAAATGGAGATTCTGCCTTAGGCGCCACAGTTCTCATGGGCATAAATGAAGATGCGTTCGCGACGTGCCAAATAACCAGTAATGCTTCGTGTACAACGAATGCCACGAGTCCGGTCATCGCCATACTCGACGAAGCTATTGGCATCGAGAAAGCGATTCTTTCGACGACGCACGCCTACACCGCAAGCCAATCGCTCGTTGACGGCCCTTCGAGGAAGGATATGAAAGAAGGAAGAGCGGCGGCGCAAAATATCGTGCCAACCTCAACCGGCGCCGCAGTTGCAGTCACGCAAGCATACGAATCGCTTACTGGGAAATTCGACGGTATCTCGCTTCGCGTGCCGGTGCCTGCGGGCTCGATAGCGGATATCACTTTCATCGCAAAACGTTCGACGACTATGGAAGAAGTGAATGAGATACTGCGCGGCGCCGTCTCGAAGCCGCGCTGGAAAGGGATCTTCAAAACGACCGACGATGAACTCGTCTCGAGCGATATTGTTGGCGAGCCATACGCCTCAATCGCCGATCTCGGGATGACGCGCGTCGTTGACGGGAATCTAGTGAAGGTGCTCGCCTGGTACGATAATGAGATGGGATATACGGAGTCGCTCGTGAGGCATGTAATTGCCGCAGCCGCTCATGCTTAATGTCTATTTTGCTGCTGATCACGCAGGGTTCGCGCTTAAGAACGCGCTCATCGAACACGTGCGCATGCTCGGGTATAAAGCAGAAGATGTAGGCGCCAGCACCCTTGATCCGGAAGATGATTATCCTGATTTCGTAACGACACTCGCGAGACACGTAGCGGACGAGCCGCCGAATGCGCGCGGGATTATCGTCGGCGGAAGCGGACAAGGAGAGGCCATGTGCGCGAATCGCGTGAAAGGCATCCGTGCCGCGGTGTTTTATGGATCCATGTGTGTGACGGCGGCACTTGACAGAGAGGGAGGCCGTTCAGAGGACGGTTTTGATGTTGTGCGGCTCTCTCGCAGGCATAATGATGCAAATGTGCTCTCTATCGGCGCACGCTTCGTTTCGGGGGATGAAGCCGACGAAGCAGTCCGCATATTTCTAGAAACACTTTTTTCAGAATCGCCACGCCATACGCGCCGCCTCGCGAAGTTCTAGGCTATTTTTGATATACTGTCGCTATGACGGACATTCAATTTGAGGAAGAACCACAGTATCAACATTCGGCCTTGCCGGACAAAAAACCGTTTTTTATCCGGCTCGTACTCGCTACCGGCGTTATCTCCACCGACAAGGCAGCGGAGTATGTGTTATTAGGTTTCGCGGTTGTTTGTCTCTGCATTGCACTCTTCATTTTCATGAACAGCGGTCCGCCCAAACCTCCTCCAGCAGATCAAATTATGTGGAACGCGAGATCTGATGCTACACCTCGTAGATAACATAAAGTATGCACGCGGCTTTACACTCATCGAACTCCTTGTCGTCATTGCGATTATTGGACTTCTTTCCAGCATAGTACTCGTGAACGTACATACTGCCCAAATGAAGGCACGTGATGATCGCAGAATGATGGATTTAGAACAAATTCGAAATGCTCTTGAGCTTTACTATAACGATAATGGCTACTATCCGGGAGCAGGCGCCACTCTCAGCTGGGACTGCGAGTGTTACAGTTATAGTTCTGATATCCGCGATGACACATGGGATATCTTCGCATTGATCATGAAGCCGTATATACAAACTCTGCCGAAGGATCCGCTAAACACCGGGTGTGTCCCTTGGGGAGGAGATGGTTGCTATTCTTATGCCTATAGCTTTGTAGGAAAAAGCATAAGTCCTGATAACCCCAACGGAGTCATCCAATATGATCTCACCGCACAGCTCGAGGATCCCAACAGCCCGTATCGATGCACAATAAAAGATTATCGTTTCTTCTTTGATAATATCTCCTGGTGCCTTTCTGGCGATGCCACTTATAGAGGTCGGATCTACGAAGCATCGCTCCAATAAATCCACAAGGGCGTATACTATTGGAATGAGTCTTGTCGTTCCGGCAGTGCTCCCATCCTCGCGCAAAGACCTCGAGGAGAAACTCGCACTTTTTACGCGACTTCCTTCAGTCAATCGAGTGCAAATTGACGTTGTTGACGGAGAGTTCGCTTCGCCCGCATCCTGGCCTTATTCCGCTCCCGCAGAATTAGAAGCGTTAGTCGAGCGTGGCGATATGCTCCCGCAACTCGATCGCATCGCATACGAGATTGACCTCATGTGCCTCGACGCCGATCGTGTAGCCTCCGCATGGCTCTCTTTTGGCGCTACGCGGCTCACCTTCCATGTCGAGAGCGTTACCGATGTGCCGCAACTTCTCGCTTCAGTTCGAAGTCGGTACGGCAATTTTATTTCCCTCGGTCTCGCGATCAATATCGCGAGCGATCCAGTACTCATTGAACAGAATCTCGGCGAAATCAGATATGTACAATTCATGGGCATCGCGCGGATCGGACGACAGGGACAACCTTTCGACGAGCGCGTTTTTGAGAAAGTGCGCATATTCCATGAACAGCATCCAGAGATTCCTGTGCAAGTCGACGGAGGCGTTTCGCTTAAGAATGCCAGCCGTCTGCTCGCGCTCGGCGTGTCGAGTCTCATTATTGGTTCCGCGCTTGCGCGCGCGGGCAATTCCGCCGCAGCATTAGCGGTGTTTGAAGAACTTCAGAGTCCGTATGGAGTATAAGGTACAGGGTATACTACAGTGATGATATTGACAGACGAACAAGTGCACGCGCTCGAAAAGAAAGCAGAATCGATTCGCGAGACGATTATCCAAATGCTTGTTGCCGCGGGGAGCGGGCATACGGCCGGTTCGCTCGGCATGGCAGACATTGTTACCGCATTTTATTTTCATATACTCAATCACGATCCCAAACGGCCGGACTGGGAAGAGAGAGATCGGTTCGTTCTCTCTAACGGTCACATTTGTCCGGTGCTTTACGCGACCCTCGCGCACGCCGGCTATTTTTCGAAAGAAGAATGTCTCACGCTCCGGAAGTTCGGCAGTCGGCTCCAAGGGCATCCGGAGCGCATGCGGCTGTCGGGTCTTGAAACGACATCGGGACCTCTCGGCGAAGGCCTCTCGCAAGCCGCCGGCATGGCATATGCTTTCCACATGGACCAATTGAAGGACACGACGTGTCCATCATCTGATGATGGACACGTCGTGTCCTTCAATCACGGGAGGCGGGTATATTGCGTGATGAGCGACGGGGAGCAAGAAGAGGGGAATACGTGGGAGGCGGCGATGTTTGCCGGGAAAAACAAACTACATAATCTTACGGCTGTTATAGACCGCAATAATATTCAGATTGACGGCATGACGGAAGACGTGATGCCGCTCGAGCCGATTGTGGACAAGTATCGCGCATTCAATTGGCATGTGCTCGAAGTGAACGGGAATGACATACCCGCTTTTATTGCTGCCGTTGATGAAGCGAAAGCAATCTACGAAAAACCGACTCTGATTGTTGCACATACCGTTCCAGGCAAGGGTGTCCACGACATCGAGTTCGATTATCGCTGGCACGGCAAGCCACCGACTGCGGAAGAAGGGAAACGATTCATGAAAGAAATCCGCACGATGAGCGGGAAAGTTCCGCACGAATATGCTTAATAGGGACGCACAGCTTTCTGCGAAAATATTCGCAGACGATATCGAACAAACGCCGACGCGCGACGGCTTCGGCACGGGCGTCGTTGAAGCGGGGAGGGCTGACTCGCGCGTCGTCGTGCTCTGTGCCGACCTCGCTGAAAGTACGCGCGCCGAATGGTTCCAAAAAGAATTCCCCGACCGATTCATCGAGCTGGGTGTCGCTGAACAAAACATGGCGGCGGTCGCCGCCGGCATGGCCGCCGCCGGAAAGATTCCTTTCATTGCAAGTTATGCAGTATTCAATCCGGGCCGCAATTATGAACAAATCCGCACCACCATCGTGCTGAATCAGATGCCGGTAAAGATCTGTGGCATGCATGCGGGCGTTTCGGTCGGACCCGATGGGGCGACGCACCAGATGCTCGAGGACATCGGCATGATGCGCATGCTTCCCGGGATGACAGTCATCGCTCCCTGCGATGCAGAAGAAGCGCGGAAAGCAGTTATTACCGCGGCGACAACCGACGGACCGGTATATATTCGTTTTGGTCGAGCACCGACGCCAGTCTTCACGACCGGCGGGACGCCGTTTCAAATAGGGAAGGCGCTCACACTCTTCGAGTCAGAGTCCCCACAGGTAGCAATACTCTCGACTGGTTCATTGAGTTATACAGCACTCGTTGCGGCTTGTGCACTTTCTGAAGAAAACATCGAGTCCATAGTTTTACATATTCCCACTATTAAGCCACTTGATATCGAAGCAGTGCTCGGGGTCGTACGACGCGCTGGTCGTGTGGTCACCGTTGAAGAGCATCAAATAGCAGGCGGCTTCGGGAGCGCCATCGCAGAGTTCCTTGCGGAACAGCATCCGGTGCCCGTCCGGCGGCTTGGTATTCAGGATCAATTCGGTCAATCGGGTGAACCAAACGAACTTCTCGAACACTACGGACTCGATGCTCTCCATATAGAAAATGCCGTACGCGCACTTTTCAAGATGACATATTGAAATTACAACGATTCGACGCAATAGCTCGCCGGAGCGGAAGCAAGATATGCTTCAAGCGCCACGCGCGTGAGGAGTCCTTCCTGCGCGCCGACATACTGCACGACCGACATAGAGTTTATCGGCCCCCAGAGCAGGGCCTCTCGGAGCGGCACGCCGAGCGCGAGTGCGGCGGCGACGGTCGAGGTCATCGCATCGCCGGCGCCCGTGCGATCAAGGGGCGGCTTCTGGTCCGTAAACATAGGCACCTTGAGCATCTCTTCTCCGTCGAAAACAAAAGCTCCATTTGGACCGTCGGTGATAAGTGTGATTTTCGGACCAAGCTCGCGCATGTGTATAAGTAATTTTTTTATATTCGTTTCACCGAGACCGAGAATATGCTCGGCCTCTTCTTTATTACAGGCGACAAGCTCTGTAACGGCATAGAGTGTTGCGAGTTTCTCTTTACCCATTTTTATTTGGAATGTGCCGGGCTGGAACGCGAGCTTCGTTTCCGCATGCTCGCCGAGCCACACGACAAGGTCGGCATAAAACGTCCCCGCATGCTCGCCGATCGAAGAAAGGTAGATCCACTTCGGCGGCGTCAATCCTTCAGGAATAAGATAGGGGTAATTCTCATGCCGGATAAGGATAGTGCGCTCGGCGTTATACATGAGTACGTAGTGATGATTAGTCGGTATACTCGTATTGACCGCGATATATTTCGTAGCAACGCCTTCGCGCGTGAATGTCGCGAGGATGTCTGTGCCAAAGCGATCATCGCCCACGTTTGAAACAAATCCCGATGCAAGACCGAGGCGCGCCGCGGCGACAGCGGCATTTGCGGCATTGCCGACACCCGGCACAAGTTCGGAAAATTCATACGGAATCTTGTCGCCCCACTTCATCGATATGGTGCAATTCTCATGATTGATATCACATGAGACGTGCGCATCTTTCAGGTTGATGAATTCGTCGACGGTCGTATCGCCGATGGCAATGAAATCCATGAGAATATCCTAGCATGCTAAAATGGTGAAATGATAGATCTTGTTGCAACCGCACGTTCGCTTTTTGCACCCGGCAAAGGGATCCTTGCCGCAGACTCAAGCATATTGACAGCGACCGCACACCTAGCTTCGTATGGCATCGGGGCGGGCGAGGAAATGCGCCGACAGTATCGCGATCTCTTCTTCGGTACGGAGGGTATCGAGCAATATCTCTCTGGAGTTATTCTTTTTTTCGAATCGCTTCTTCAAAAAGGAAATGATGGGAAACCGTTTCCCGCATTGCTTGTGGCGCGCGGCATCCTGCCGGGTGTGAAGGTCGATCTCGGCACCGAACCAATGAATGCGAGCACGCATGAGCTCATCACACGAGGTCTCCTAGATCTTCCAGAGCGGCTCGTTGCGTATAAAAGGCAGGGCGCCGTCTTTACCAAATGGCGCGCGGTCATCCGTATTGATGGCGACCAGTTGCCGACCACGATCGCAGTGCATGAAAACATAAAACGCCTCGCGCAGTATGCGAAGGAAGCACAAGCGGCAGGTCTCGTTCCTATCTTGGAGCCAGAAGTATTATATGAAGGGAAACATAGTCGTCGGCACGCGCGTGCCGTTATCCAAAAAACACTCAGCACGCTCTTTTCGGCACTTGCGGAACATTCAGTCGATCGTGCGAGTGTGATTCTGAAAACGTCGATGGCGCTTTCTGGAAGCGATAGCAGGAGAAAAGATACACCAGAAGAAGTCGCCGAAGACACGCTTGCCGTGCTTCTCGAAAGCGTTCCGCGGCAGATAGCGGGCATTGTATTCCTCTCTGGCGGGCAGACGCCTGAACAGGCAACAGACAATTTGTCTGCAATTTGTCGGTTGTCCCGAGCGAAGGGAGGGACGTCATGGCCACTCACCTTCTCTTATGGGCGAGCACTTCAGGAAGAAGCACTTGCGATATGGAAAGGAAAAGAAGAGAATGTCCCCGCGGCTCGCGAGGCGTTCCTTGCTCGCCTTGCCAAAGTCTCCGCCGCACTCAAGTGATTTTTTGTACTCGTGTTGCGGAAAAACCGTTGATGCGGCATACTCGAACTCATGCTCATGCTTAAGGTAGAAAAGCGCATCATAAAGGGTGGCGCTAGTGCGCCGGCGCTTCGGCGCGCGGGTTTAGTTCCCGCGATAGTATACGGCGCGCACAATGTAGCAACGCCAATTATCGTTGAAGCGCATGCATTCGAGAAGATTCTGCGCGATGCCGGAGAGGCCACAATCGTCTCGCTCGAGGGTCTCGGCGCGCCACTTCCGACGCTCATTCACGAAGTTGATTTCGATCCGATAACGAACCAGCCGCGCCATGTTGATTTTTATGCAGTGACCAAGGGTGAGAAAGTCGAAGTTGCCATTCCGCTTGTATTTGTCGGCGAATCGCCGGCGGTAGAGGCAGGCGCGAATCTCGTCAAAGTGCTTCATGAGATCGAGGTGGAGGCCGATCCGATGAATCTCCCGCATGACATTAAAGTCGATCTCTCCGTACTCGCGGAAATCAATGACCGAATCTGTGCAAAGGATCTCGCGCTCTCTGCTGGCGTGACACTCATCAGCGAGCCTGGGGAAATCGTTGCGCTCGTGCAAGAAGTCGTCGAAGAAAAAGAAGAGGTTGTTGCACCAGAGGCGGACATCGCATCGATTGAAGTCGAAAAGAAAGGTAAAGAAGAAACAGAGACTGAAGCGCCAGTATCGAATACGTAGTACACTAATCGAACGATGCGTCGGTCTTTATTTTTTATTTTTTGGTGCGCATTCGTTCTCGCGCCGTCTCTCGCGCTTGCGCAAGAGGTCGCGGGAGGAAATCTCGCTCTCGGGAGCGTATCGCAGGCCGTTGCACAGCGGCAACAAGACCTTCAGAACCAGCTCAACGCGCTCGAGAGCCAGATAGCCATGCAACAGCAGTTGCTCGACAAGGCGCAAAGTCAGCACCAAACGCTCCAGACCCAAATAGGCGTTTTCAATGCGGAGATTAAGAAAACCCAGCTCCAAATACAAGCGATCAATCTCACCATCACGCAATTGAATGGGAGCATCGGGGCGCATAACCAGACGCTTTCGCAGCTTTCTGCACAACTCGAAGCGGAAAAAGAGTCTCTCGCGCAAATATTGCGGCAGACCCAAATGCTCGATGGTTATTCGGTTGTCAGTATTGCACTCGGCTCGCGAGGTGTCTCAGAATTCTTTAGAGATCTCGATGCGTTCGCGTCTATTAAAAGCTCACTCGCGAATTCTTTCAGTCAGATTCAGCAGACCAGTGCTTCAACTGAGGCGGAAAAAGAGACGCTCCAAGCGCGGCTCGCGGAACAGGAACAATTGCGGACCGTTGCTCAACTTGCCAAACAGCAGGTCCAAGCGCAGGAGAAGGAGAAGCAACAACTCCTGACACAGACCAAAGGCATTGAAGCGAATTACCAGAAACTTATTGCGACGAGTCAGAAGACCGCCGCACAAATCCGTTCTGAGCTCTTCACGCTCCGCGATAGTGCGGCGATACCGTTCGGCACGGCGCTGACCTACGCGCAGGCAGCCGAACGGGCGACTGGCACGCGCGCGGCAATCACCCTCGGTGTGCTGAAGCAGGAGACAAATCTCGGCGAAAATCTAGGGAGCGGCACCTGGCGCATTGATATGGCGCCGAATCGCGATCAACCAGTCTTTGAGTACATTACCAAAGTGTTGGGCTTCGACCCCGACACGATGCCGGTCTCGAAAAAGCCGTCGTACGGATGGGGCGGCGCGATGGGACCTGGGCAGTTCATTCCTTCGACATGGGTCTGCTATGGCGGTTTTATCAACACGAAGACGAACGGCTGTACGCCTCCATCGGGCGCAGGAATCTCTTTCTGGCAAGGGCCATGGCAGTACGTCGCAAATAAAGATCGCGTTCGCAAACTTACCGGCGGTTCGTCGCCCTCGAATCCGTGGAATGCAAAAGATGCAATCATGGCGACCGCGATGCTTATGGCGGACAACGGCGCCGCGGCGCAGACGCCGCAAGCCGAGCGACTCGCCGCATTGCGCTATTTCGCCGGCTGGACACACGCAAAAAACCCAGCCTACTCCTTCTACGGCGATGGCGTGATGGAGTTCGCCGCCGCTTTCCAACGAGATATTGACCAGCTTGCTGGGTTGTGAGTAAAGTCAGACTTTACTCATTTACGTTAGCGAATATTCAATAAGCGCGCGTCGTATCTCGTCATCTGGCACCTCGAAACTATTCTTGAAGATGACAGCTTCCGAGTAGTTTATATCGTCAAAATAGGAGAGTTGGTTACGAAACATTCGTTCATTGAATTTATCGCCAAAAAGCATATGCGCGTGCGTTGATATTTCATCAACGCCATAGTGATCGCGCAAGATGAAATACATGTCCACATAATCCTTCCACTTATTACGTTGTCCGATAGCGAATGCCTTCATCGCGGCGAGCGTGAGTAATGTTGGCATACGAATAACACCTTCGAAACTCTCTGAATAATCAATATCAAATGGATAATGAAAAAATGTAAATTTGACAGGGCTAATCACGAACGTGAACTCGCCTCCCTTGTTTACAAAAATCTCATCAATCTTTCGCACTTTCTCTATACGCCGTTGAAGCGATAAATTACCGAAAGATTTGTAGCTGAACATGTCAAAATCTATAGATTCCCGATGACCAAGATAGAGAGCTGTGGCAGTACCTCCAACAAGCCCCCAATCTTTTTTAAATTGCGCCAGAAGTGGCAAAAGGAGAATCTGTTCGCGAGTTAATATTTCTTTATGTGTTGGCGACATATTTGTTGAAGTAAAGTGAGAAATAGTTCAAAACTTCTGGTCGATAATTTTTCCTCGGTCGACCCGCCTGCTTACGAAAGATTTCAGCAACGCGTGCGATGCCGAGAATGTGAATCACCTTCTGCACATCGTCCCAGTTGCCATAATTAAGAGTCGCTTCAACAACCGCTTCCTCATTCAGGGTACGATAATCCTTGACATACCAGATAAGATGCTTGCGTTTCGACATGAAGTCGTAGAGAGGATCGCTCAGCATACATATATTATACCATAAAAGTTATCCCCATGCTCTTTTTTTGTTAGTTTCTCGCCGTGTATACTAGAAGAAGTTACTATTTCTAAATAAACGCTTATTATTATGAACCTCCGCCGCTTCCTTCCGCACATCGCACTTGTCATCGGTGCCGTCCTATTCTCCGCCGGTCTGCAGACGCTCGCCTTCACTCCGCCATCAAGCGCCCCACCAACCGGCGACGCATACGCACCTCTCACTACGAGCGATGTCGGGCAGACAAAAGCAGCTGGTCTTCATCTTAAAGGCGCCAATAGTATTGTCGCTGATGGTAACTTTGTTTACAACACTGGGGATGGAATCCGGTGGTGGTTAACAGGTTATATTAGTGGTATAGGAGGAAATGGTCCAGCTATTATGTTGCAAAAAAATGTTAATAGTGGGGGATACCAAAACCGCAGAGGAAGTTTAGGGTGGATGGATAATGGTGGAACTGGAGCTGAAGTTCTGACATGGGTAAACGGCGGCAACGTCGGCATCGGGACGACGAATCCGGGTGAGAGACTTGAGGTGAATGGAAATGTGAAAGCTAGCGCCTTCTTGTATTCATCCGACATTAATCTGAAACAAAACATTCAAAATATTCCTAATGCGCTTCAAAAAATACAACAGTTGAACGGCGTGTACTTCCAGTGGAAGGAGAGCGGTAAAGATGGGGTAGGTGTTATCGCTCAAGATATTGAAAAAGTGTTCCCAGAGTTAGTGGCGACCGACCCAAACACCGGGCTGAAATCGGTGTCCTACGGTAATTTGGTTGCGCCACTGATTGAAGCGATTAAGGAACAGCAAAAACAAATTGACGAATTAAAGGCGGAAATAGAAGTTCTAAAGAATAAATGAAATCCTCGCCGACACAAAAAATAATAGCTGTACTCGTGCTCGTCTTTGCCGGCGCGGCTATTGTCTATGCGGCTGAATCTTATCGGAGCAATCCCAGCACAACTATTACAGTGAATGAACATACTGTCTGTAAAAATGTTATTAATAACGGCTCTCTAGGCCGTTCTTATTTCATTCCAACTAAAACATCCGCAGAATGGTCGTCATTTCGAGCGGCAGATAGCTACCTAACGGATATTTCTTTGAGTGATTGCGCAACCTGTTCAGACGGAATTAAAAACGGAACTGAAACTGGTGTGGATTGCGGAGGACCTTGTGCAGCGTGTGTTACATATTCATATAGATGGGAAATGGGTTGTTCAGCCGCTTGTCAAGCTAGCTGTACTTGTCCTACGGCAAGTATATGTATGAAAATCAATAATGCTACTGGTGCTTATCAAACAGCTGTTCCGAAACAAGATTGTTATAATGCAGGAATGGGACCAACAGAGCCACCGCCCGGAACTGCGGCATGCGTTGGAGGTGCGTGTGGCGGGGGAGGTGGCGGTTGTGTACTTTCAAACAACAAAAGAATATTTTATACGTCAACCTTTTATAATGGAAACCTTGGAGGTCTTGCCGGGGCAGACGCGAAATGTAATACAAGGGCATCTGCGGCTGGTATTTCTTCCGGATGTGGCTATAAAGCGTGGCTATCAACAGGAGGGGGTGGCGTGGCTGGAACTAACGCAAAAGATAGATTAACGCATGCAACAGGAAAATATGTTTCTGTAACTGGAACTGTCATTGCTAATAATTGGTATGATTTAGTTGATGGAAGTATCAATTACGTCAACGTATTTTCTGATGAAAACGGTATAAAGCCTACCGATACTACATTTGGCGTATATCACACAAATACAAAAAGTGATGGCACTGCAACTTTTAACTGGGATTGTAACGCGTGGACAGGTCAAACTCCGGTATCTCCTCCATGGTCAGGAGTAGGAATTGCAAGGAAAACATCTTCTTTCCCTCCTGACGATTGGACTAATGCCAGTGTAGAACCTTGTAGTTGGGGTTTGCAGTTGCTTTGTATTGAACAATAAGTGGGAAATGGGGTCGGTTCACTGTCCCCATTCTCGCCCATTCTCGCATGATTTCTACCATAGAGCGATCGCCTA
>Ga0210051_1004025_pt1 | contig 14474 bp, 11 predicted proteins | sample CryGey092014_all_FD_185464 | JGI IMG/M metagenome (GOLD analysis project Ga0210051, IMG submission 185464) | Groundwater microbial communities from aquifer - Crystal Geyser CG23_combo_of_CG06-09_8/20/14_all (SPAdes) (version 2) | ecosystem: Environmental > Aquatic > Deep subsurface > Groundwater...
TTCCTTTAGTATTAGTTTTAGGTTTTCAGATTTATAATTTAGGGGTGAGCAAAGATAAACAATTTGTCTTTCCGATAATCCCGGCAATGATTATTGGGATAGTCTTTGGAGTGCTTACCACCCGGAAAAGGGGAGTAAGTTCAATAAATATCTTAACTAAGTCTTGCTTTGAAGGGATAGCTGATGTAGCCCCGGCAATTATCTTAATGTTAGGAATTGGTATGCTTCTAAAGTCAGTCACCTCTTATCCGGTGGCAAGTTTTATGGCTCCCCTTTTAAGGAGAGTGATGCCCGAATCCGGTCTTACTTACATTGCCTTCTTTGTCATCTTAGCACCTTTGGCTCTATACCGGGGACCCTTTAATCTCTGGGGGATGGGCAGTGGTTTGGTGGGAATAATGTTAGCTACAAAGTCTTTGCCCCCGGTAACTATAATGGCTGCCTTAATGAGTGTAGGGATGATTCAAGGAGTCTGTGACCCTACTAATACTCATAATGTCTGGATTGCTAATTACCTAAGCCTGGATATTCAAGCTATCTTGAGAAAGACCTTACCCTATATGTGGGTCTTAGCCTTATTGGGATTAGTAATAGCCGGGGTAAGATATTTTTAAGGAGAATGTGGGAAGGGAATCTATGGACTATAATGGCTCATAGCTCATAGATTGCAGATTTTAAAAAAGAAGTATCAGGGTGGTAGTCGCAACCTTCAGGTTGCGTCATCATCGCAGGCTAAAGCCTGCGCCTACCACTGACACTCTGACACTTTGACACTCTAAAAGGAGGAGAAGATGCGACTTATTCCCCGGGAAGAGAAGTTTTTTATAATGCTCAAGAAGATTTCTGAGAATGTAGTAATTGGAGCTAAAAAGCTGGAAGATTTAGTGAAAGACTACGAAAATGTGGAGCAAAAAGCTAAAGAGATTTTGGAGACAGAACACGAAGGGGATATCTTAACCCATGAGATAATTGAGGCTTTAAATAAGACCTTTGTTACCCCATTTGACCGAGAAGACATTTATTCTTTGGTCGGGAGGTTAGATGACATCATAGATTATATAGAAGCAGTAACTGATAAACTCCTGCTTTATAAGATTAAGAAACCAACTAAAGAAGTAGTAAGAATGGCTCAAATAATAGTAGAATCTACCGAAGAGGTAAACAAGGCTATTGTAGGTCTGAAGGACCTAAAGCATCCCCGACGCATCTTAGACCATTGTATTGAGATAAACAGGTTAGAGAATGAGGGAGACAAAGTATCCCGAGAGATACTGGCTAAATTATTTGAGACCGCCACTGATGCTATTGAAGCTATAAAATGGAAAGAGATTTATGAGCATTTGGAGATGGCTACGGATAAATGCGAAGATGTAGCTGATATTATTGAAGGAGTAGTTGTAAAGTATGCCTGATTCCTACTTACTCTTATTTGTTTTATTCCTTATTCTATGCGCTGAATTTGTAAATGGATGGACAGACGCTCCCAATGCTATTGCTACAGTAGTCTCAACAAGAGTTCTTTCTCCATATCGTGCAGTTTTTATGGCAACGATATTTAATTTTCTTGGTACACTTTCTGGAATCGCAGTTGCTTCAACAATAGGTAAAGGTATTGTAGAAGCAGAGTCTATCAGTCTTATAACAGTTGCTGCCGCAATGATTGGGATTGTCTTTTGGAGTAGTTTAGCAGCATATTATGGTATTCCTACAAGTGAAAGTCATGCTCTTGTTGCTGGTCTTGCGGGTGCAGGACTTGCTACAGCAGGTCCTTCTGTTCTTTTAGCAGAGGGGTGGAGAAAAGTTTTTATTGGACTTTTATTTTCTTCTGTCTTTGGATTTTTTGGAGGATTTTTTATTATGATTAGCATAATGTGGATTTTCCGTAGAACTCACCCGGGCAGAATAAATGTCTTATTCCGGGTTCTTCAACTTTTTTCTTCGGGTTTTATGGCTTTTAGTCATGGAAGTAATGATGGACAAAAATTTATGGGAGTTTTTGCTTTGGCTCTTTGTCTTGGTGGAGTGATGAATACATTTTATATTCCACTCTGGGTAAAAATAATATGTGCTTTAACTATGGGAATAGGAACTGCAACTGGTGGTTGGAAAATTATTAAAACAATGGGAGTGAAAATGACAAAACTTGAACCTGTTCATGGTTTTGCTGCAGAGACTGCTGCAGCAACCATTATAGAAACCGCTTCCCGGTTTGGTATCCCTCTCTCTACCACCCATACTATTGATACTGCTATTATGGGAGTAGGGTCTTCAAAGCGTGTTTCTGCTGTGCGTTGGGGGGTTACAATGGAAATTGTGTCTGCATGGATATTAACTTTTCCTGTCTGCGGTGCCATTGCTTGGGCTTTTACTAAATTGGTTAATTTATTATTTTAACCCAAGCTTTTTAATTTAAAAGGAGGTATCACCAAGATGAATGAAGCAAAGATTGTTTTACCACCACTTGGGAAATTAGAATGGATGCTTCTGTGGAGTGTTTTAGGAAGTGCTATTTTAGCCTTAATTTATGGATTGTATTTAGTAAAAAAAGTTTTAAAAGAACCCTCTGGAACAGAGAAGATGAGGGAAGTTTCTTTGGCAATTGAAGAGGGAGCAATGGCTTATTTAAGAAGGCAGTTCAAAATAATGATTTTCTTTATCATCATCCTTACAGTAGGACTGTATTTAATGTATCAGAAAGTTTATACTGGTGGTGAGGGAATTCTAAAATACATTCCATTAGGAATTTCATTTGCATTTTTCTGTGGTGTAATGGCTTCTTATGGAGCAGGTTATGTAGGAATGTGGCTTGCAGTTAAAGGTAATGTGAGAGCCGCTAACGCTGCTTTGGAAAGTTTCAATAAATCTTTGAGAATTGCATTTCAAGCCGGAACAGTTTCAGGAATGTTTACAGTTGGCTTCGGGCTCCTCGGTGCAACTATTATTTTCTTACTTTTCAAAGAAAATGCGATGAAAGTATTAGTAGGTTTTGGATTTGGTGGTTGTCTTGCGGCTTTATTTATGAGAATTGGTGGTGGAATTTATACCAAAGCCGCGGATGTAGGTGCAGATTTAGTTGGTAAAGTAGAAAAAGATATTCCTGAAGATGACCCGAGAAATGCAGCTACTATTGCTGATCTCGTAGGTGATAATGTAGGTGATTGTGCTGGTATGGCGGCTGATATTTTTGAATCGTACGAGGTAACTTTGGTGGCAGCAATAATATTAGCAGGAGCAACTCTTATTGATAATTCCTTCAGGGGTTACTATGGAGTTCATTCTTCTTCCTTTGCTTTAAAATTAATTATATTTCCACTTTTAATCAGAGCAGTAGGGGTATTCTCTTCAATTATTGGAACCTGGAGTGTAAAAGCGAAAGGCGAAGAATTGAAAGACCCGATGAGACCAATAAGCAATGGCTATATAATTTCTTCTGTTGTGTCAATTATTGGTTTTGCAATAGTAAATTATTTTTATCTAAAAAACCCGGTAACTGGAAATGTTGACTTCAGATTTTTCTGGGCAACTACTATGGGAATAGTCCTAGCTGTTTTAACATTATGGCTTACAAATTATTTCACTCATCCTGATAAAAGACCGGTAACTGAGACATCTTATTCTACAAAAACAGGACCAGCAACTATGCTTCTAAATGGAATGTCTGAAGGAATGGAGTCAACTGTCTGGGCAATTGTAATAATTAGTGGTACAATAATTTCTTCACTTTTAATATTTGCAGGAAGTCCGGCACTATCCGCTTATGGAATTGCACTTACAGGACTAGGATTACTTACTACTACCGGATTTATTTTAGCAATGGATACTTATGGACCAATCACTGACAATGCTCATGGAATATTTGAAATGTCAGAAATACATGAGGAAAAAGCAAGCAGGTCTCTTGCCTGGATGGATGCGATTGGAAATACTACCAAAGCACTTACCAAAGGACTTGCAATTGCTACCGCTGTAATTGCGGCTATTTCGCTATTTCGCTCATTTATTGATGAAGCACAACTTTTTAAAGTTGGCATTCAGATAAATATTCCAGAAGTGTTTGTAGGACTATTGATTGGTGGTGCTGTTCCATTTTTATTTTCTTCCTTTGCTTTGAAAGCAGTAGGAAGAGCAGCATTCTTAGTAGTAGAAGAAGTAAGACGACAATTTAGAGAAAAACCAGGAATTATGGAATGGAAAGAAAAACCTGATTACGGAAGATGCGTGGAAATTGTAACCGCTGCTGCCCAAAGAGAACTAATAGGACCTGGAATATTAGCTGTTGCTACACCAATCTTAGTTGCTTTTTCATTGGGAGCATCGGCTCTCGGTGGTTATCTTGCAGGCACAATATTAACAGGACAATTGTTAGCTGTTTATATGGCAAATACAGGAGCAATCTGGGATAATGCCAAGAAAAAAATTGAAGATGGCTACTTAGGTGGTAAAGGAACAGATTGTCATAAAGCCGCAGTAATTGGTGATACAGTAGGAGATCCTTATAAAGATACAGCAGGACCTTCCTTGAATCCACTTATAAAAGTAATGAATTTAGTCGGGATATTAATTGCACCATTAGCAATTAGAGAAATTCCTTTAACTGTTCGTATCTTAATTATTGCAGTTTGTCTAATCTCTCTTTCTATTGCAATATTACTTAATAGAAGAGGTTCAATTATTGAGAAAGAGGGGTGAGGAGAGGAAATGAAAAGATTAACAATATCTCTTTTGGTAGTTATGCTCTTTATTCATCCCTTTCTTTATGCTCAAGAGCCGGTTGCCTATACTATTAGATGCAAGGATGGAGTAGTCTTAGTCTTAGGAAGTAGAGCCGCAATTATCAGGACTAAAAAATTCATTGAAGATTATCGGGATAAAGATGCAAAGACCTTAAACTTGGCTGAGAAGATAAGAGAAGAGAAGATAGCGGGGATAGAGGTAATTGAAGAACATTTAATGAGTAAACCAATTCCCCCAGAAGAAGAAAAAGTAAAAATTATCTCCTTGACCGTAAAGGAAGCAGAAGAGAGAGGTCTTATCCCTCATATTTCAAGCCTGTCTCTCTTTGAGGCTAAGAGGTTACTTGAGATTATAGGAATTAAGGTTGTTCTTCCTGCCCAGGAGATTGGCAAGACTGGCATTATTCCCCCGGTAGATATAGTAGTGCAGAGTGCCGGGTGTGAAGCAGGGAATTATGCTCATATCTTTGTTAATGGGGTAGATGTATCTTTAAATAAGAGAGGATATAACTTAGCAGTAATCAATGAAAAGTCGGGAGAGGTGGAGAAGATAGGTAATTTTGATACTAGATTAGAGCCAGGAGGAGAAGGTGAGGCTCACAAGTTAGCTGAGTTTATCAAAGCTCTTCCCCCGGGGAGGATAGTCCTGGCCGCGATTAAAGATGAAGGCTCAAAATACTTAACTGAGGAGGCCCAGAATGCCTTAAGGTCAATTGGCTCCACTCTTTACCCTCAAAGGAAAGGTTTTAGAAGATTCTCTCATGCGGTAATTGGAGTAAAGGGAGCAAAGCCAGGAGAGGCGGACGAAGAAAAAGAGTTTAGATCTATAGAGATAACAGTTCTTAAAGGAGAAGAAGAATTAAAAGAGTGGGGAGAATATAGTGGGAAAATAGTCCATATTTTGTCGGGAGTAAGAGCAACGGATAAGATAAAGATAGTATATTAGGTTGATAGAACAACAAAGTTTTAATAGTTATAATTCGTGTTGATTTGTGGTTTTATTTATCAGTGTTCATCTGTGTTAACAGGTTAGTTCTTAGTTCTTAGTTGTTATTGGGATTTTGGATTTGTTTTGGATTTGGTAGTATTTGGATTTTGGATTTCATTTGGATTCTGTGTTAATCTGTGGTTTTATTCGTGTTGATTTGTGGTTTAAAATTGACAGAGCTTAAAAAGTGTGCTATATAGTTAGAGGACAGAAGACAGAAATCTGATTTCTGACTTCCGACTCCTGAGCCTGTCAGGAGCAGGCTTCGGGATTAGAAGGGGGTGCCTTATGACTGCCTGGGATAAGATGTCAAGACAAGAGATTAAGAAGATGCAGGATAAGAAGTTAAGGGATTTTATTCGCTATCAGGTCTATCCCTATAGCCCTTATTATCATCGGCTCTTTGATGAGAAGAAGATTAAGCCCGAGGATATCAAGACCACCGATGACCTGCGAAGACTCCCCTTTACTTCTAAGGCTGACATCGCTCCCTCGGCTGAGAGCCCTCTGCGCTCAAGGGAGTTTATTCTCCAGCCTGACCTGGAGAAGATAAAGAAGTTCGCTTCTAAAAAAACATTACTTAAGTTACTCTTTCAAAAGATAATCTTTGGTGAAGATGAAGTAAGAAAAAGATTAGAATGGGAATATAGACCAGTGCACATCCACTTTACTACCGGTAGGACAGCCATGCCTACTCCCTTTTTATATTCTCAGCGTGACCTGGAAAATCTTAAAGAAGCCGGAAGAAGAGTGCTGGCTTTAGGTAGGACTACTCCCGATGCTATTGGGGTGAATATCTTTCCCTATGCTCCTCATTTAGCTTTCTGGCAAACATTTTTTGGTAATCTAGCGGTGGGAGCTACTGCCCTGCACACCGGAGGAGGTAAAATTTTAGGAACTCAAAATATCATCAATGCTATTGAGCAGATGAAGGCTACTGGAATCCTGGGAATTCCTGGTTATGTTTATCATCTACTTAGAGAAGCAGCCAGCCAGAAGAGAGATTTTAGCAGTGTAGAGCGGATATTAACTGGGGGAGAAAGGATGTCTGAAGGGCTAAGACAGAAGATTAAAGAACTGCTGGTTCAGATGGGAGTTAATCCGGATAATTTGTTGGTGGGTAGTTCCTATGCTTTTACTGAAGGAAGATTAGCCTGGATAGAATGTGCCCGGGGAATGAAAGAGAAGAGATCCTATGGCTACCACCTTTATCCTGATTTAGAATTTATTGAAATAATTAACCCCAAGACTGGAGAGAGAGTAGGTGAGAAAGAAGAGGGAGAGATTGTCTATACCCCTCTTGATTGGCGAGGGACAGTTGTCCTGCGTTATCGGACTGGTGATATTGCTGTAGGGGGAATTACCTATGAGCTTTGCCCCAATTGTGGAAGGACCGCGCCCAGAATTAGTGCTGAGATTAAAAGGTCTTCAGAATACAAGGAGTTTAATCTTACTAAGATCAAGGGAACCTTAGTTGACCTAAATGCTTTCTTCCCTCTTTTGATGGGGCATCCGGAGGTAGTAGAGTGGCAGGTAGAGATCCGCAAGAAAGACAATGACCCCTTTGGTCTTGATGAGCTCTGGCTTTATGTTACTGCTAAAGAAGGAGTTGACCAGGAAAATTTAAGGAAAGACTTAGAGAAAAAGATTTTAGCCCAGACTGAGATTGCTCCCAATAAGATTGTCTTCTTGCCCTTAGGTGAGACCCTGAACAAGTTAGCTATGGAGACAAGTCTAAAGGAATTGAGGATAGTAGATGCTCGGCCGAAGACAGAAAGTCCGCAGTGACGGTCAATGGTCCAGAGAAAACATAAATGGCTTGTAGTCCATAGCTCATGGCTTTTGCTATCAGCCAATAGGCAATAGCCAATGGGGAATAGCCAGAGGACTTCTACAGGGCTTTAGCCCATGGTTTGAGGACTTTAGTCCGAAGCAAGAAGGTGAGGCTAAAGCCTTCTAGACCCTCGGCTAAAGCCGGGTAGAAGGAAACCTAACACCTAAAAACTGTGGACTATGGACAGTGGACTATGGACTAATAAAAGGAGGAGGATAAAAAGATGAGAGAAGCAGTGATTGTGTCTGCCTGCCGAACTCCAGTAGCCCGAGCCGGTCCCAAGAGTTACTTCAGGAATGTGCGGGCTGACGACCTGAGCATAATTGTGATTAAAGAGCTTTTGAGGCGGACCAAGATTGACCCTAAAACTATTGAGGATGTAATCTGGGGATGTGCCATGACTACTAATGAGCAGGGGATGAATATAGCAAGGATGATTGGTCTTATGGCTGGCCTCCCGGTAGAGGTAGCCGGCATGACCATAGACCGGTTTTGTGCATCTTCCCTTCAGGCAATAAACTCAGCCGCTCAGGCAGTTATGACCGGCTGTGGAGATATTATTATTGCCGGTGGTGGTGAGAATATGACTCAGGTGCCTATGGGGACAAATGCTAAACCAAATCCTAAAATTTATCAGGCAGTTGATGCTTCTTCCTTCTTTATGGGGCAGACAGCAGAGAATCTTTCCGATAAGTATAAGGAGTTTACGCGGGAAGAGATTGATAAGTTTGCTCTCAGAAGTCATCAGAAGGCAGTAGCTGCTCAAAGAGAAGGGAAGCTCAAGAAAGAGATTGTTCCGGTTGAGGGTATCCTTGAGGATGGCACTAAAGCCTTAATTGATACTGACCAGCATCCCCGACCAGATACTTCTCTGGAGAAGCTCTCTAACCTAAAGCTTGCCTTCAGACCACCAGGAACAGGAACAGTCACTGCCGGTAATTCTTCCGGACTTAATGATAACGCCTCAGGAGTAGTAGTTATGTCTAAAGAGAAGGCTAAGGAGTTAGGACTAAGACCACTTTGCACCATAAGAGCAATGGCAGTAGTAGGTGTTCCTCCGGAGATTATGGGCATTGGCCCAGTCTATGCTATTCCCAAGGTTTTGAAGCGAGCGGGGATGAAGTTAGAGGATATAGATATATTTGAGATAAACGAAGCCTTTGCCGTTCAAGTCTTGGTTTGTATTAAAGAATTAGGATTAGAAAAGGCTCTGGAAGAGGATAGGATTAATCCTAACGGAGGGGCAGTAGCTATCGGTCATCCTCTGGGAGCAACTGGTGCCCGGATAATGTGCACCTTACTCTATGAGATGGAACGCCGCAATGCCCGCTGGGGGTTAGAGACAATGTGTGTAGGTATGGGACAAGGAGCGGCTACTATTGTGGAGAGGGAAGATTATAATTGGTAGTTAATGTCAAATAGCAGTCAGAGAGCCTTCGGCTGTCAAGCATAAATTATAGTCAAGGATGGTCAAGCAGTAGTCAAGCAATTGTCAAGGATAGTCAAGCATTTTTTGACTATGTTTGACGGTGGACGAAGTAAACCCCTTGACACGAAGTACTTGACTATGCTTGACGGTTGAGGGGATGGTTTGGAATTTACGCTAAAGGCGTGAGGGGAGGTATAAGGATGGCTTACGAGAATTTTATTAAAGAAGTGGAGGATAGGATTGCTATAATCACTATTAATCGTCCTCCGGCTAACACCTTATCTACTGGAGCAGTAAAGGAACTAAACCAAATTTTAGATGAACTGGAGGAGGAAAGCTCGGTGCGGGTCTTAGTCCTGACTGGAAAAGACCGCGAGGATAAGCCAGAGAAGAGTATCTTCTCAGCTGGAGCTGATATCAGTGAGTTTGGTTCCTTCTTTGGTACTGATAAAGCTAAAGAGGTAATGGCTATCGGGCAAAGGACTTTTACTCGGATAGAGGGTTATCCCAAGCCAGTCATTGCCTGCCTTAATGGACATACTTTAGGTGGTGGTCTGGAATTGGCTATTACCTGCCATTTAAGAGTAATGGCTGAGACAGCCAAGCTTGGTGTTCCGGAGGTAACCTTAGGAATCTTACCTGGATACGGAGGGACTACTCGCCTACCCCGGATTCTCCCCCGCTGTCGGGCACTGGAGCTCCTTTTAAGTGGAGTGAGAATTTCAGCCGAGGAGGCTTTAAAGCTAAATTTAGTGAATAAGGTCGTCCCCAAGGGAGAGGAGTTAAAGGAAGCAAAAGCTTGGGCTAAGAGGTTAGCTACTGGCTCTGCTCCCCTGGCTATGAAGACAATTCTGGAGGTGGTAGAAGAGGGGACAAGAAATAGTCTGGAAAAGACTTTGGAGTTGGAAAGGGAAGGAATAACAAAACTTTCGGGCACCAAGGATGCCATGGAAGGAATAACAGCTTTCATGCAAAAGAGGCCCCCTGAGTTTAAGGGAGAGTAAGGGGCAGGAAATAAAATCAAAAATCAAAAATAAAAGATAAAAAACACATATTAAAAATGCAAAAGTAAAAAATGATGGTCAAGTAGCCTCTGTGGGGCTGTCAAGTATCGTCAAGCAGTAGTCAAGCAATTGTCAAGGAGAGTCAAGCATCTTTTGACTATGTTTGACGGTTTACCCCTTGACACGAAGTACTTGACTAGTCTTGACGGTTGAGGGGATGGTTTGGAATTTACGCTGAAGGTAGAGGGAGAACTTGAGGATGTGTAGGTCTAACCGGGGTAAAGTAAGTGTTCTAGCTGTCTTAATGATTGCCCTTTTCCTGATTACAGTCGGTATTATTGGCTCAGTTATTGGTATGTTAGCTGGCTACTCCAAACAATTACCTGATGTTGATTCCATCTCCTCCTACCGACCCAGTGAAACTACTAAAATATATGCTGATAACGGAGAGCTGATTGCTAACCTCTATATTGAAAATAGGACCTTGGTCCCCCTATCCCAGATCTCGGAAAATTTGCAATTAGCAATTATTGCCGTAGAAGATGCCAGGTTTTACGAACACCGGGGAATAGACATCTACCGGACCTTAGGAGCCTTAGTTGAAAATATCCGTAGCCGGCAGGTTGTCCAGGGAGGAAGCACAATTACCCAGCAACTGGCTAGAAGTCTTTTTTTAACCCGGGAAAAGACTGCCTCTCGAAAAATCAAGGAGGTCCTCTTATCTTTCCAGATTGAGCGCCGCTACTCCAAGGAGGAGATTTTAGAGTTATACCTCAACCAGATTTATTTTGGACAGGGAGCCTACGGAGTAAAGACAGCGGCTCGGGTCTATTTTGGCAAAGAGATAAAAGACCTAAGCTTGGCTGAGTGTGCTCTTCTGGCTGGATTGCCCCGTTCACCAATTAATTATTCACCTTTTAATAACCCCGAGCTGGCTAAAAAGCGTCAAGCAGTGGTCTTGGAGCGGATGGTTGAGGTGGGCTTCATTCCTCAGGAGCAAGCTTTAAAAGCTAAAAAGGCACCTCTTCATCTGAGTAAAGCCAGGACAGTAGGGACCATGGGCTTTAGGGCTCCTTACTTTGTTACCTATGTTCTGGACCAGCTAATTGATGAATATGGAGCCCCTCTTGTTTATCGAGGAGGACTACAGGTGTATACTACCCTTGACCTGCGGATGCAAGCAATTGCTGATAAGGCCTTAAAATCGGGAATAAAGCAGGGGTTAGCCCAGCACCTAGGGACTGAGCAGGGAGCCATAGCTGCTCTTGACCCGCGCAGCGGCTATATTAAAGTCTTAGTCGGAGGCTATGATTTTAAAAAGAGCCAATTCAACCGCGCCTGGCAGGCTAAGAGACAGCCTGGCTCTGCTTTTAAACCCTTTGTTTATTTAACCGCCCTGGATAATGGCTATTCTCCTAATGATGTCTTTATTGATAGTCCGGTAGAATACTTAGCCGGAGATAAAATCTGGAGACCCAAAAATTATGATGGGAAATTTCGGGGGTCAATCACCTTGCGTCGGGCCTTAGAATACTCAATAAATATTATCGCCGTAAAGTTGATTGATAAATTAGGACCAGCGGAGGTAGTTGAATACGCCCAGAGAATGGGGCTCTCCACAGTAAAGAGGATTGAAGATGAAAACTTGGCTTTAGCCTTGGGTGGGCTTACCTATGGAGTGAGCCCCTTGCAAATGGCTTCTGCCTTTGGTATCTGGGGAAATGAGGGAATTAGATGTACTCCCATGGCAATTAAGAAGATTACCTATAGTAACGGACTCTTACTTAAGGAAAATCTTCCTCAAAGAGAAGAAGTAATAAGTCCAGCAACTGCTTTTTTGATAACTGATATGCTAAAAGGAGTAATTACCCATGGCACTGGAAGAAGAGCAAGTATTGGAAGACCAGCCGCCGGGAAGACTGGAACTACTTCTGACTGGAGAGATGCTTGGTTTATTGGCTATACTCCGGAGCTTTCCTCTGCAGTTTGGATTGGCAAGGACGACCATTCTCCAATGAGAAGAGTAGTGGGAGGGACTCTTCCGGCCCAAATCTGGGCTGAGTTTATGAAAGAAGCCTTGGCAAAGACTTCTCCTTCCCAGTTTGCTCAATCATCCCGGGAGGAGCTAAGAAGTCTAAGAAGAAAGACTAAAGAGGATGAGGAAAGAGAGTCTACCCCCTCTTCTCAGGAGATTGAAGTAGAGATTTGTAAGGAATCAGGTAAATTAGCTACTCCCTACTGCCCCGAAATTATAGTTCGCAAGTTTAAACCAGGAGAAGAACCCAAAGGAAAATGTTCTATTCACGGACCAGAGAAAAAGAAACCAGAAGAGGACCTAATAAAAGTAGATATCTGCCGCATCTCGGGCAAATTAGCTAATGAGTATTGTCCGGAAGTAATTACTAAAAAGATGCCCCGCAACGAGGTCCCCAAAGAGATATGTAAGATTCATGGACCTCCCAGTGTAGGGGTCAGATCTATCCGACCCGATGCAGAAAAAGAAAAAGGAACAGATGAGGAGGAGTAAACTCCCGGTGTAGGGGTCGGATTTATCCGACCCGTGTAGGGGCGACATTTATGACGCCCGTCAATGAGAGGTCAGATTCATCCGACCCGTGTAGGGGCGACATTTATGACGCCCGTCAATGTAGGGGTCGGATTTATCCGACCCGATGCAGAGAAAGAGATAACATATTATGGAAATAGTAGATAGGATCAAGGGTATCTTAACAAAGGATGAGGATATAACCTTTGCCTATCTTTATGGCTCTTTTGCTTGGGGAATTACCCATAAAGCAAGCGATATAGATATTGCAGTCTATCTTAAAGAAGGGAATATGAAGTTTTATTTAAAAAAAGACAATGAATTACTCTCCAATACTGCTTTGGTCTCTTCAAAAATAGACCTAAGGATATTAAATGTTATGCCCCTGGTATTGAAATTTAAAGTTGTCTCGGAAGGAAGACTCCTTTTTTCAAAAGATGAGCAAAAAAGAGTAGACTTTGAGACTGAAGTATACAATAGATATTTTGAATTGAAACCATTCTTGGATGAAGAGAAAAGATTAATTTCAGAAAAAATAAAGGCATATTGATATGGTTAAATTCTTAAGGAAGGAAAGAATAGAAGAATACTTAGCAAACATTGATAGGCAATTGGAGGACTTAAATAGAATTAATGCTACTGAATTAACTAAAGAGTTTTTCTTGAATAAAGAAAACTCAATTTTAATTAAATCAATAAAATATACTCTTGCTTGTGCTATACAGGATGTGTGTAGAATAAGTCTTCATATATCTGTTACACTTGGGTTAATAAAGGTAAGAGAAAGTGAGAGTGAAGCAATTTTAGCCTTAGGAGATGCAGGAATAATTTCCAAAGAATTTGCTAAAAAGATTAAAGGTATGCCGTCCTTCAGGAATAAAATAATTCATGACTATTTGCCCAATGAATTTGATGCAGAAAAAATATATGAAGTATTACAAAGCCTAGATGATTTTAAGAAATTCTGCAAATACATCCAAGAATGGATAGAGAAAGAGGAGGTGAGATGAATGGTAGTAGAATTAAAGGCTGTTTCAGAAGAATTGAATATTCCAGTTGAAAGTTAATGATATTTTAAATATAGTCCCAAAAATTTTAGGAGTATGTTGACAATAATGAGACATTTTAGTATGTTATATGTAGGACAGTTAGTATGACAATAAAAATTAAAGGAGGGTGCAGCAACGAAATTCATCTCGGTTAGAGACCTGCGAACTAAACCTAAGAGAGTATGGGAAGGTTTAAAAAAAGAAAGGGAGATTGTAATTACTTCAAATAGTAAACCTATAGCCTTATTAACAAAAATTGATGAGGAAACATTAGAAACTTCTATCTCAGCATTTAGACAAAGTAAGGCAGCTATGGCCTTAGAACAGATGCAAAATACATCGGTAAAATATAATCTTGACAAAATGACAATAGATGAAATTGAGCACGAGATAAAAGAGGCTCGTAAGGTAAGAAAAAGATGAGGGTCGTCATAGATACAAATGTTATAGTTTCCGGGATGCTAAATCTATATGGGGCATCATCAGCAATTTTGAGATTAATATTAACCTAAAATTGACGATTCTTGGTTTGATCCTGTTGCAATTGTCATTCCCGCGGAAGCGGGAATCCAGTGGGAATCCAGTGCAATTGTCATTCCCACCCCTGCTTTCGCAGGAATGACATACGGGGTAGGAATGACAGACTTAACTTTCACCCACCTAGGTGATTTTGGTATATTCTGAAAAGGCTTATCTTTAATGCCGAAGATTATTTTTGTACCATAAAATCGCTCAATTTAGGTTATATATATTATATTGGATTTAGAGATTGTCCCGTCCACTGTTGAAATTCGGGACGGCTTGTTAGTTGATTATAGTATAAAAAAATTGAAAAGTCAAGAGATTTTTGAAAAATTTTTGAGATTTTTTTAAAAAGAGTAAAATTCTTAAT
>Ga0210051_1004026_pt1 | contig 14472 bp, 19 predicted proteins | sample CryGey092014_all_FD_185464 | JGI IMG/M metagenome (GOLD analysis project Ga0210051, IMG submission 185464) | Groundwater microbial communities from aquifer - Crystal Geyser CG23_combo_of_CG06-09_8/20/14_all (SPAdes) (version 2) | ecosystem: Environmental > Aquatic > Deep subsurface > Groundwater...
GGGAATCCGGATAAAGTCAAGGCGGGGAAGGAATTAATTACCAGCGCCCTTTCCGGGCTTTTGCTGGTTATTCTTTCCATTTTCCTGTTAAAATTAATTGGGGTTGATATTTTACACATACCGGGACTTTAGCCAATGAAAAATTACCTCAAACCAATAATATTTTTCTTTCTTTTCAGTTTGTTGTTTTTGGCCCATACTGCAAATTTATTTGCCCAAGGGACCTTCACTTGTCAAATAATGCCTTCCGGACAGTGCTTATCGAAAGATAATAACTGTTCATCGGGTTACCAACCATCAGATTGCTCTATCTGGAGAGGCAATCCCCAAAATTGTGGAACAATCCATACTTGTATTGCTGATGATCAAGCTTCTTCTTGTGTCACAAAACTCTTTGCTGTCCCTTGCCCCTCCGAACATCCTGTCGATTGTGGAATAAAATACCAATGTTGTAAAACGCAGGCAGATTGTGATGCCATAACTACGGTTAGTTACGGTTGCGACCCCGGGACGGGAAACGGAAACGACGGGACAATTACTGCGATAGGTTGTATCCCCACAAATGATTTCAACGGATTTGTTGGCTGGCTATTATCAAAACTTATTTTTATCGCTTCCGGAGTTGCTTTTTTACTGATGGTTCTTGGGGCCATTCAAATTTTGACTTCCGCCGGGAATCCGGATAAAGTCAAGGCGGGGAAGGAATTAATTACCAGCGCCCTTTCCGGGCTTTTGCTGGTTATTCTTTCCATTTTCCTGTTAAAATTGATTGGTGTTGATATTTTACATATACCAGGATTATAAAAAATTAAAAGTTTAAAAGTTATATTTTAATTTTAAAAAATGACTGATCCAGTACCATATAAGGTAGGCATAATAAATTTTAAAAAAATACAAGAAATGGCTTTTCCCGATCTAAAATCACCCTTTACAATTGGAAATGAAGGAGCTGCTTCTAATATCGGTGGAATTATTTCCACTATTCTTCCCTATCTTTTTGTTTTTGCGGGTTTAATTCTTCTTTTTTATCTTATTGCCGGGGGCTTTCAGATAATGTTAAGTGCTGGTGATGAAAAAGCTTTAGGGGAAGCAAAAAAGAAAATTACCAATGCCCTATTTGGATTCCTCTTACTGTTCATCTCCTACTGGCTGGTCCAGATAATCGAGATCATTTTGGGAATAACCATCTTCTAAAGAAGAATAATTCAAAAATCAAAAGTCAAAATGCAAAATTACAATTTAAAATTCAAAAGTGACTTAAGAGGGAGATGTTATCAGTTTAGTTTGGCAATTATTGCTTTAACAGATACATTACCTAACAAAAGAAGTGCTTGGATTATTACTGACCAACTCATCCGTTCGGCTACTTCAATTGGAGCAAACCTTATCGAAGCAAGCGCTTCAAGTTCGAGATTGGAATACAAAAAATTCTATGAAATTTCATTAAAAAGTGCGAACGAAACAAAATATTGGTTAGGTCTTTCAAAAGACGCAGGGTTGGCAGAACAGTTAAGAATTAATTCTTTAATGGCGGAAGTTAATGAAATTGCCAATATGCTGGCAGCAGGAGTCATAAAATTGAAAGTTAGAATCTAAAAAATTAAAAGTAATCAAACTTTTAACTTTTTACTTTAATTTTTAACTTTTGCCTTTTAACTTTTAAATTACTTACCAAAACGCCTCTGCCGGCGTTGGTATTCCAGTATTGCCTTCTCAAATTGTACCGGTCCAAAATCCGGCCAAAGAGTATCGACAAAATAAAGTTCGGAGTAGGACATTTGCCAAAGAAGAAAATTGGAAAGTCTGATCTCTCCGCCGGTTCTGATAATCAAATCCGGGTCCGGCTGGCCTTTGGTGTACAAATGTTTGGCCACCAGTGCTTCGTTAACTTTTTCCGCCGGCACTTTTTCTTTAATAATTTCCTTAATTGCCCTAAGAATTTCGTCCCGGCCGCCGTAATTCAAGGCCAAATTAACCTTAATCCGCTCGTGTTTTAAAACAATTTTTAAAACCTCGGCGATCGCCCGGGCAACTTTTCTCGGGAAAGCCTGGAAATTGCCCAAAACAAAAAGCCTGACTCCCCTTTCCTGGTACTCTTTCTTTTTTTCCTGGACAATTTTTATAAGCAAATTAAAAATTCCGACAACCTCTTCTTTGGTTCTTTTGCGCCAGTTTTCCGTAGAAAGAGTGTAAACAGTTAAATTCTTAACGCCTAATTCCTCTGCTCTTTTAACAATTTCATCTAAATTTTTTGCCCCGGCTTCATGACCGGCATCAATTGGGAGATTTCTCTCCGTTGCCCACCGGCGGTTGCCGTCCATAATAATGGCGACATGTTTAGGAATTTTGTTTTTATCTAAAACTACCATGTTGCAAATTCTATCACTTCAACTTCCCCTGGGCAAACTGTATCCCCTTGAGTATGGGAATATCCCATTCAGGCGGTCTTTCCAATTCCCCTGTTTCACGATTAATAATATATGGCTGATCTCTAAAAAAAACAACCTGCGAACGTCCAGGATTTTTAAGATCTACCGTAAGTATTTTAAGGCTTGGTATTTGCGTTTGGTGTTCACCACCCGCACCTCTCCGCCAAACTTCAGGAGCACTCATGCTTTCCCTTTCTTTTGCCAAACATTAAGAAACCAATAGCCCAAGAAAAGCGAAAGCAGGGAAACAAAGAAAGAAACTAATAAAAACGAAGATTTAGCTAAAATACCAAATTGAAGCCGGCCAAAAACAAAGATCCGGGAAAAAAGCAAAACAAAAACCCAAATGAGCCAAAGATAAATCGATAAACCAAAAAGTAAAATGCCTTGAAAATAACTTTTACCTTCAATAATTCTTTTAATCGTCAAAAAAGGGTGAGAATAAATCCCATACAGATTGCGAAAAAACAAATAACTTTCCTTAATCCCAATTAATATTCCCGATTTAAGTATTTCTGATTTAACCATAATTATCTTTCTCTCTTAGCCATTCTAAACGGAAAGCTTCTCTGGCCCGCGAAAGCTTTGATTCAATTGCCTTGACGGTTGTTCCCAGTTTTTGCGCAATTTCCCGAACAGAAAGGCCTTGATAATACTTTAGTCGCAGAATTTTAGAATATCCTTCGGAGAGAACGCTTAATTTTTTCTTCACCTCCCTTCGCAGTTCATTTTCTAAAAGAATTTCTTCCGGACTTAGGGCCTCGGAAATAATTTCCTCCAAAAAAGGGAAATGGGAAAACAAAAAGGTTTTAATTTTCTTCTTCCGGTAAAAATCAGCAATTTCATGATTGGCAATACCGCAAAGCCAGGTAAAAAGCAAAGAATTTCCGGAAAAAGTCGGCAAGCTGTCGGTGGCGGAAATTAAGGTTTCCTGAAGAAGTTCGTCTACATCATTTTCATCCCCCACTTTTTGAGAGATGTATTTTTTTAAACGCGACTGATATTTCGAAAAATCATCTGCCGTTAATTTTGTTTCAATCATTTAGAAAAGATTATCGTCAACTAATTTTGCTCCGGAAGAAGGATTGTTAACAATAAAATCTTTAAATCCGGATTTGGAAAGCATTTGAGTAACTTTCATTTCATTTTCTTTTTCGCAAATTAAATGAACGCTGGGACCGGCATCAATTGTAAAAAAAATTGGCAAATTATTACTTCTCCATTCCCTAATTAAAAGAATTAATTCCAAGGTCTTCGGTAACCAATATAAGATCGCCGGCCGGGAAGTCATCATTACCGCATGCATATTAATTGCTTCTTCTTCCAAGATTTCACCAAACTTTTCAAAGTTTTTTTCTTTTAAAGCTTTTTTTATCTCGCTTACTTTGTTTTCCATATCGGCAATTCTGACTGGATAAAAAGGACTGCTTTCGGCCAAATCATGACCTTCGGAAGAACTAACTTTTTTGGAAGTTTTACTGATAAGGACGGTAATATCGCAAATTTTCCACCAATTTGCCGGAAAAATAGAATGAGCAAAGGAAGTTTCACTGGAATTCCCCGCTATCCATTCAGTAAAGCCATCAGGAATTGACCGGCAGGCTGACCCTGATCCTTGTCTGGCAATAATCGACAATTCCTTTTCGGAAAGATTTAAGCCGGCAGATTTACTGGCTGCTAAAGTTAAGGCGGCAAAACCGGAAGCAGAAGAAGCAATTCCGGTCCCTTTAGGAAAATTATTCTTGGTCACTACTCGGGCAAAATCTTTTATCTTAGCAAGGAATCTAATCTTATCTAAATGTTTAACGATCCGCTCTTCTTCTTCAGAATTTAATTGTCCGCCATTAATTTCAATTTTGTCGTTGGTCAATCCCTTTGAAAATTCAACCGTAGTAATAGTAAAAATATTACTTAAGCTCATTGAAATCGAATTATTTGCGGGCAAACGTAAAATTTTGTCCTTTTTACCCCAATATTTAATAAAGGCAATATTAGCGGGTGCTTTTGTGGTTATCTTCATTCTAAAGTTACTCCTTTAGTATTGGTTTCAATTTTTAAAACTGTTCCTCCTGCTTTTGTAATTGCTTCTTCTACTTCATTTCTATTGTTTTCTTGCATCAAAGCAATCATACAGTCGCCCCCGCCTGCTCCGGAAAGTTTTGCTCCATAAGCTCCGGCTCCTCGCGCTGCCTCAATTAAAACCGTTAACTTATTGGTACTTACTCCTAATTGATTTAAAAGTTCCTGGTTTAAATTCATTAATCTCCCTGCTGTCTTCAGATCGCCACTCATTAATGCCTTTTTGGCTTCTTCAGTTAAAATAGCAATTTGATCAAAAATATTTTCAACTTCACTTTCGTTTTTTTGGTGTAAATCCGCCACCTGTCTTATTAAAGTTGGCGTATCGGCTTTAATCCCAGTGTATCCAACCACAAGGGGAAATTCCAAAACCTTAATCGGCTCTATTACTTCGCCTCCTGTTTTAAAATAAATTGTTCCGCCCCAAATTGCTGCTGTTAAATCAAAACCTGAACCAACTCCTTGAACATCAAGGACTGTTTTATAGCTTAAATCAAATAACTCCTGTTTACAAAGCTCTAACTTGAAGAGTTCTGATAAAGCTTTTATTACTCCAACAGTTACTGCCGAAGAACTGCCAAATCCAAACTTAGAAGAAAATTCACTTCTGGTTTCTATTTTAAGACCGGATCTAATATTATATTTTTCAAAAAAATTTTTGACAGCAGTTTCTACAAATCTCGCCCCTTTGGGAATATTTTGACTCTTACCTAAATTATCAATATTTTGCAAATAATTTGATAAACCAACTTCGGGAGCAATCAACTGCAGATTGCTACTTTTTCCAATTTCTACGACAACCCTCATTCTCTGGTCAACTGCAGTAACTATACATGGCCGACCATAAACAACTGAATGTTCACCAAAAAGCATTAATTTTCCTGGAGTCGAAACTTCAATTTTACTCACTTTTAACTCCTCTTTCGCCTAATTTTACTTTAAACATGTCCCATTGTTCCACTTTCGCTAATTTTAGCAAAACATTCGGGTCTCGATGATAAGCAAGAACAATTCCTGAATTCTCTTTTGTTCCTCCTGCTCCGGAAATTTTAGCAAAACCACCTTCCTTTTCGATTTTCTGAATTAAAATTTTTGTTTTAGGAGAAACAACGCCCAATTGTTCAAGCAGTCTCTCATTCCTAGTAATCAAACTGCCAAAGTCTAATTCTTCTCCAGAAAAGAATCTTAAAAAATTACGGGTAACTTGTTCTATCTCTCTAAAAATTTTTTCTACCTTTTGTGGGGATCTTGAAAGAAAATCTCTTACAGACTTAATCATTTCTCCAGTATTTTCTTTTGGCTTTCCGCTATTTATCAAAAAGATTGAAGAAAAAACTTTTGTTTTCAATGATAAAAATGTTTTAATATTTTCTGTTTCTTTTCTATAAAGAAGAAACCCGCCATAAGTTGAAATCGTATTATCTCCACCGCTGGGCGTACCATGCTGTTTTTTCTCAATTTCATAGGCAATCTCGTTAATTTTTTTTAAATTTTTGGGAAGTTTTAGAAACTCGAAAAAAGCGGCACTAATAGCCACGGCAAAGGCAGCCGAAGAACCCATGCCGCTGCCTATTGGAATTTGAGAGGAAATTTTAATTTTTAAGTTTTTAAGTCTACTTACACCCAGTTTTGCTTTAAATATTTCAATTGCCTGTTCAACAATTAGTTTTCCTTCAACTGGCTGAACATCTAATCCTAAACCTGTTTCTTCTGTTTCAATAAATATTCTTCGGTCAATGGCGCTTAAAATTTCCGGGTAGCCGTAAACAACAGCATGTTCGCCGGAAAGAATAATTTTCCCTGGAGCAGAAACTTTAATTTTTTTTATCATCCATTAAAATTAACATCAGTGATCTCTTTTAAGGATAAAACTTATTCCTGCTTTTAGTTGATTCCTGGCAGGTTGAGACTTTAAAAATTTTAATTTATTTTCAAAAATTTCTTCTGCTTCTTTGGCAAACTTTTCCGCCAGTTTTCTACCATAATCCAAACTGCCGTACTGCCTCATTTTCTCAATCATCCATAAAACTTCTTTTTCTGTTTTTGTCTCTCTATCCTTTTCTAAAATTTCTTTTATTTTTTCTTTATCTTTAGTATCTGCTTCTCTTAATAAGTGAGCGAGCATGATTGTTCTTTTTCCTTCATAAATGTCATTGCCCATTTGTTTTTTGTTCCCTTGAAAATCAGAAGTTAAATCCAGAAGATCATCCACAATTTGAAAAGAACGGCCTAAAATTTTTCCAAATTTATAAATATCCGCCAGTTGTTTTCTGGTCGCCCCCGCTAAAATCGCCCCTAATCTCATTGGTCCGGCAATAGTGTAATAGCCGGTCTTGCTTTCAAAAATAAACAAAATATCTTCATCAGTTAGGTCTGTTTTTCTTTCCTGGGTCCATTTTATTTCTACTGTTTGGCCCAAAACCGTTCTGCTCAACATTTGGTAAAATTCCTCTATTATCCTCACCCCTCTCAAATTCCCCACTACCCCCAAATTATCTTTAAGCATTTTCCACATCACGACGTGCAAAGAATCCCCGGCGTTAATCGCCAATTCCTTTCCATAAATTTTGGGTAACGTGGGCTTTCCTCTTCGTTGCAAAGAATCATCTTCAATATCGTCGTGGTTTAAAATCCAATCCTCGGAAGTCTGCATGGCGGCCGCGGTTGGCAAGGCTTTTTCCTCCGGAAAACCCATAGCGGAAGCGGTTAAAAGAACTAAAGACGGCCGGAGATATTTGCCTTTTCTTTCCGGATATTCCGAAACTATTTTTTGATGAAATTCAGACATTACTTTGTACTTCGAAGGTATCTGACAAAATTCGGGGAAAACGGTTAGATTTTTTAAATAACCCTCAATTATCGGCCAAACTTTTTCTTTTTTTTCTTCCAAAACTTCTTTAAAGTCAATTTTATCCATGGCCGTATTCTATCACGGGTTGCAAAATAAGTCGCAATTGGTGTTTAATTAAGAGAGATGAATACTTTGTTGGCACAAACTCCAGTTGACATTGGTAAAGAGTTGCTTTTAAAAAAGTCTACTCCTATTGGAACTGCTGCTCAATTTAAGTCTCCCGGCGCTTTAATTTCCGTCATTTTACCCAACGTCTACATTGCCGCCGGCATTGCTTTGTTTTTTCTGATTCTTTTTGGTGGCATTTCCGTCATTACCGGAGCCGGCCAAAATGATCCCAAAAAAGCTGCTCAAGGGAAAAAGGCAATTACTTCGGCCTTAATTGGTTTTTTGATTATTTTCGCCAGTTATTGGATAATACAGATAATTGAGGTTATTACCGGATTATCTATTTTTAATTTAAAGTAAAAACAAATATGGCAGCCAGCGATTTTTTTGGAAAAATTTCTCTTCCCCCAGGAGTTGACAAATATAAAGGCCTTCAAGAAGGCGGTTTAATCAAATTTGCCAACAATTTACTTAAATTTGCCATTGTCGGCGCCGGCATTTACGCTTTTGTCAATATTATCTTAGCGGGTTATAGTTTTATGTCAGCGGAAGGCGATCCCAAAAAAGTCGAACAAGCCTGGAAATGGATTTACCAATCCTTACTTGGCCTGGTACTTGTTGCCGGCTCATTTGTTTTGGCGGCAATTTTCGGCTGGTTAATTTTTGGAAATGCCGGGGCCATTTTAAACCCCAAAATTTATGGTCCCTAATAATTTATTGGCAGCACAGGAACAGGATCTTGGCGGTTTCCTTGAAGGAATAGGCCCGTTGGGACAGGATACTAAATACTGGTCAGAACTCTGTGGAGATGCAGGTGCTGCCCCTTGTATTTTGACTAAAGCTATCTCTAATATTGTCGGGATATTCAGTATTATCGCTATAATTTGGTTTGTGTTTCTTCTTTTGGGTGGGGCCATTAGTTTAATGACCGGTTCCGGAGACAAAACCAAAGTTCAGAATGCCCAAAAACGAATAACCAATGGTTTAATCGGTTTGTTTATTGTTTTACTGGGACTTTTCTTAATTAATTTGGTTGGTTCTTTGATTGGCATACCGACTATTCTTTCCCTTCCGTCGTTTATTTCAGGGTTAAAGCTATGAAAAAAAAAGTTTTTTTTGTTTTTATAGCTATAATTTTAAGTGGAATATTTTTTTCAACCACTAAAATAGCTTTGGCATGCGAAACTTTCTGCGCTTACCTAACCCCCATCCCCTGCAGCAATCCTCAATGTTCTGATTGTAATGAATGTAAAGTTAATCCCAGTCCAATTCCAAACCTAAATCCAAATGATAATTCCCGCATTAAAAATCCTCTTTTTTCAGACGAAATGAATCAATTGTCCGGAAGAGCCTTCTTACAAAAAGTTCTAAATTTAGTTATTGAACTTCTTTTTATTGGTGGGTCAATTATCTTTTTCATCATGCTTCTTTCCGGCGGAATCCGGTGGATTGCTTCAGGCGGAGATAAAACCCGGCTGGAGGGAGCCAGGGGCCAAATTACTCATGCTTTAATTGGTCTTGTAATTTTACTTTCGGCATTTGCTATAATAAAATTAATTGGAACATTGTTTGGTGTTGATTTATTAAATTTAAGTTTGCCAACTCTTTGATTGCCGAAGGGAGGTGAATATGAAGAAAATTTTAGTTACCCTTACTTCAGTAGGAGTTTTTTTAGCTAGTCCTTTGACCGCATTGGCGGAAGCTCAGCCGACAATTAGTATTAACATGCCAGGAAGTTATAGCTCTCTTTCTACCTTAACAGTCTCTAGTGTTGTTACCGGAGCGGTTAATCTCCTGTTAATTCTGGCTGCTTTACTCTTTTTCTTTATGTTGGTTGTTGGTGGAATTCAATGGATTGTTTCCGGAGGCGATAAAACCGGTTCGGAAAACGCCAGAAAGAAAATTACCAGTGCCCTAGTTGGCTTGGTAATTGTTTTTTCAGCTTGGGCTATTGTTAAACTAATTGGAGCTCTTTTTGGTATTGAAATTCTAAACTTTACTATTCCACAGCTTATTCCTACTCCAATAATATAAGTTAAAACAATAGATTATTAAAAAGCACCGGGCAACCGGTGCTTTTGGGTTAGATATTAATGTGATAAAATTTAATTAATGAAAATGTTCTTAATTACTTTTATCGCTTATTTTTTATTCCCCTCATCTACTTTTGCCCAAAATCCCGAAGAATGGGCAAGTCCACGTTGTGTTACCAGTGACGGAGTGGCTACTCTCCAAGGTTTCGAGTGTATCTTCACTAACATTACCCGAATTCTAGTGCCTTTGGCCGGAATACTTCTTTTTATTATGCTCATTATCGGTTCTTTTCAGTTAATGACCGCCGGCAGCGATCCCAAACAGGCCCAAAAAGCCAAAGCAACCCTGACATACGCCATCATTGGGTTAGTCGTCTTTTTGGGAATTTGGTTTATCTTACTTTTGATAAAAGCAATTACCGGCGTTGATGTCACGAAATTTTCCATTCCGGGACCACAAAAATTTTCAATTATTAAATCCGAATATCGAAATCCGAAATACTAAACAAATTCTAATTTTCTAATGTTCAAAATTTTAAACGTTTAGAAAATTTGGTTATTTGAATTTTGAAAATTGTTTCGAATTTCGTGCTTCGAGTTTCGAGTTTTTATGATTTTCTAATGATGAAAAAACTACTTTTCACTGTTTTGCTCTCAATTATCTTCTTGACTATCTCGACAACGACAACTTTTGCTCAAAACAAAGCCGGAATTAATATTGGCGACCGTTGGGGAGAATTTGATCAAGCAGCAGGAATTGTGGGCAATGGCGGCTGGGTGGTAATCATGGCTTGTCCGGGCGACGGAGACAAGATTGCCGATGTAATTGTAAAACATCGAGAAATAAATTTAATTATCCGCGGCCACTATCCGGGGAATACTCCCAATGCTTCTTTAGCCAAAGCTTGGGCAGCCACTCTGGGAGCGATTCCTTCACCTAATAAAATTTACTTTATGCCTTGGAATGAACCAAACCAAACAGGTTCGCCTGATTATGGTGATCCGGCTGTTATTAGTCAATATATTAGCGACTTAAAAGTCGCTCTTGGCTCCCTTTTGAATAGCAAGGTTATCCTTCTTTCTCCCATGATGAATCCTTCCAACCCCTCTTTTTCCGGATATGTCCAAAGTTTAGGTTCCGGTTTTTTTTCTCAATTTAACGGTATTGCCTTAAGTCTTTACGATACTTGCAACGGTTGCGGTAACAAATACCAAGACCCGCAAAATTTAGCCGCCCTTTTATCGGAAATGGGGGCATCTGGAAAGCAAATTTATGGAGTCGAATCAGGTACGGCCGGTCAGTATTTTTACTTTAACCAACCCCCGGATCAAAATTCCTATCTTTATAAATTTGTTAATTCTTTTCTTAGCCACAGTCCTAACGAAGTAGCCATGTTTGCCATTCCTTCTTATGATCTGGCCGGAGAAAAGGGCCATTCTTGGAGTTTGTACAATCCATCAAATGTGATTGGTTTACTCAGCAGTTTCCCCAACGGTCCCAATACCCCCGCTTCATCGGCTACCGTTCCCAATGTCGGTTTAACCAAATGTCCGGGAAAAAATTATACTTTTTACCAAACCAGCGAAACAGAATGTGCCGAGTGTGGCGGTGGCTTTTCCGCTTTATCCTGTTTGCCGATTCAAGGCAATCAGTTTGGTGAAGAATACAGTAAAAATACCCTGCCAATTCAAGAAAAAGTCAGAAATACTTATGACGAATCCTGTAATGTAGCCAATTTTACCGCCAAAACAACCGTTTCCGATATGACCATTCCTTTTGCCTATGAGTTAAATCAATATTTTCTTGGCCCATATATGGATAGCTTGGGCGCCAGAGTCGGTAAGCAGAATCTAAATCCCATGACTGATTTTGGGGTTTTTGAAAAATTAGCTCCCAAAGAGTACCAAGACCAACTACGCTTAAAATTTTTAGATGAAGTCGTCAGCCGTGGCGGAAATTCAAAATACGCCAATTTCAATATTAACGGCATGGGACCGGCACAAATTGCCGGTAAATTCAGAAACTCTCCCGATAAAAGTTTTCTTACCGTAATTTGGCCGCAAGTGCCTCTTTTTGCCAATGAAGAAACCGAAGGAGAAATTGTTCTCGAAGGACCGGGAATTTCCGGCTCAGTTAAAACCTCTGTTCCTGAAGTTTATCGCTTAAATAAAGTCACTACGGAAATTGCCAAAATGATGGGTACTTACAAAGGCGAAGTTCAAGGAATAAAAACCGAAAGCGCTAAAGTTTTGGCCGCTTGCGCCACGGAACCAAATTTTCAAAACATCAGCAACAAAGAAACCAAAACCGGTACCGGCAGTAATGTTTGTACTAAAGAGGAAATACAAACCAACCCGAAAACAAATTTAACCGGAGAAAGACATTATGACCAAGAAGTTTTTCAAACGGGAGATGCCGGCGGTTGTGACGGTAAAGCTTTCAATGCTTGTTGCGGCAGTGGTGGAAAATGCGAACCAGTTGATTCCAATGACATTTCCAACCAATGTGTTAAAGGAACCTGTATTTGCCATACTTGCGACCAATCATGGATGACTTGCTGGGCCAACCGGACCAATCAGCCTGGTTGCAAGATAAAAGAAGCCGAGCATACTTTTAATGTTGACGTCAGCGTTAAAAACCGTGTTCCTTTTCTAAAACAAATCGCGGAAAACACAATTGGCGAAAAAGGTTTTTTAAGAACTTTCCTGCCTTTCTTTAAAAACAAAACCGGCGTTACCAAAGAAAACCTTGAGCGCCAATTTAAAGAAGTCGCCGGAGAATCAACAGCCAATTTAAAAATTGACGAAATAAAAAAGGTTAACAATCAAATTGATGTTTCCCCTGCTTCAGGGCCCATTTCTTTGCTTTTCCATAAACTCGGCACTTTAGTTAATGTGCAAAAATTTATTTCCGGCGTTGTTCTTTGGCCCTGGGGTAAAAATAACCCCAATCCATCCCCTTCTCCCTCACCAGTCCCCGGCTCAGTTGGTTATGTGATTGATTATCGTAATTCAAACATTGATTCGGAAAAAAATAGGACTCAAGTCATTGCCTTGGTCAAAGCTTGGTACGCCAGCAGTAAAATTGACCAAAATTGGAATTATATCCGAGACCAGGCAATTTCTCATAGCTGGAACCCTGCTTTTGTTTTGGCTCTTTGGATTGAAGAGTCAGCCGCCAGCGGCGCTGATGCTTACGATCTGGGTTGCTTGCTTGGCCCAAAAAACAATATCGTCACCCAACTTGATTGTTTATTCCAAATTAATTATGCCCACGAAAAATTTGAAGATTTTATGTGCATGTATAGCGAAGGACAAATGTCACCCTGCTTTTTTGCGTTAAATCCCCAGTTCACTACCAATTTGAAAATCTGGTATGACCGGATTGTCCAATAGAAAAATGATTGACAAAAAAAATCAAATCAAATATGCTTAAACTAATAAAATGAAAAAGAAATTATTTTTGCTTATTTGTTTAATTCTCTTTCTTTTTCTTTCCCCAAAATCCGTGTCAGCTTTGCTCTCAACCGGAGAGGAGAATCTTGGCGGTTCTTCTACTTTAAAAACTTTTCAGGAATCAATTCAAAATGCCAGAAATTCCGGCGAAATGCCCAGAGAGAGATGGGTGGGAGATCCGCAAGGAAGTGTGCTGAGCAACATGGTTGACGGCATCTTCACTTTCGTAGGAGGAGAACTTAATTGGAAATTGTTTCCCGAGGTCGTAGCAAATAAAAATACCAAAATAGATTACGACAAAATTTTTATAACCAAGGGCGCTCTCGGTTTCAGCACTAATCTGGTTGCTTCACTTTTTAAACCCCCTGTTTCAAGTGTAGAATATTTTGCTGATTTGGGCAGTAAACTGGGGATTGCCAAACCGGCTTATGCTCAAGGGGTCGGTTTTTCCGGGTTATCAAATCTTCTTCCCCTCTGGAAAGCTTTCCGGGACGTTTCCTACTTCTTTTTCGTAATTATCTTCATCGTTATCGGACTGGCGATTATGTTTAGGGTTAAACTTGACCCCAAAACCGTGATTACGGTTCAAAATGCCTTACCCAAAATGGTCATTACTTTAATTTTAATAACCTTTTCCTATGCTATCGCCGGATTGATGATAGACCTTATATACGTATTGATAAACATTGGCATTGTGGCCATCGGCAGGACGGGGTGGATAGGTGATGCAGCAGGTATCGCTTACGAACAAGGAAAATACACAAATTTGTCGTTAATAGAGGGAGTTGGACTAGTAATCGGCACGGGAGCGGAAGCTCTTAATGGAGTACTTAGCGGTTGGTTGGGATCGCTTTCTATGGAAGCAATCCTGGGAATGATTGGATTCCATTTAGCTGGTTTTATTGGACTAACCGCTGGAATAGCATTACTGTTAGCGATTATTGCTATCATTTCCCTATATTGTATCTTCAAACTTTTTCTTGCCCTTATTATGTGCTATATAAATATAATTCTTTCCGTGATTACCGCCCCCATTCAAATCATGCTGGGAATTCTTCCGGGCAGTGAGCAAAATTTCAACAGTTGGTTTAAAAATCTGATGGCAAACATCCTGGCTTTCCCGGCAGTTACTTTGGTAATACTTCTTGGTTGGCTTCTAGTCAACCAAGAGGGCCCAACGTGGGCTCCTCCTATAATAGGAACCGGGAGAGCATTAACGGGGATTCTGGGTTTCGGAATGTTGCTCTTGCTTCCCAAAATCCCGGATATGATTAAAAACGCCTTTAAAATGAAGCCTTCCGGTTACGGGACGGCTATTGCGGAGCCACTCCAAGCCGCTTATAAAGTCGGTGCGGCGGGATATAAGGCATATCAAGAAAAGACTCCTTGGGGAATTGAAAAAAGAGCCAGAGACGAAGCTAAATACAAAGATCTGGTAGAATCGCACCGAAGTTCTCCGCCAAGACCGGATAGTAAGGGATAATCAATAACCTCAGAGGTCAAAATTGTTTGTTAC
>Ga0210051_1004031_pt1 | contig 14459 bp, 7 predicted proteins | sample CryGey092014_all_FD_185464 | JGI IMG/M metagenome (GOLD analysis project Ga0210051, IMG submission 185464) | Groundwater microbial communities from aquifer - Crystal Geyser CG23_combo_of_CG06-09_8/20/14_all (SPAdes) (version 2) | ecosystem: Environmental > Aquatic > Deep subsurface > Groundwater ...
TCTTCAGGTGTACATATCAAAGGATCCTTCGTAATAAACCTCCCAACCTCTTCCTCATACCACCTCGCTCCAAAATAATACATCCCTGCCGCAGGATCATACGGCTTACCAGTGAAGGTATACCGATTCTTCTTCCACCCTACCTGTCCTTCTTCCTTCGTTATCTCCCCAAAGGCATCGTAATCATATGCTAACCGCACAGTACCAGACACATTGGTCAGATTTACCACCGACCTCAACCCCTCCTGATGAAACCAGTAGCTGTTTTGATACACCAGCCTCTTTGAAACTGGTAGCACCAATAAATCATCCCTTGAAATTAACTGCCCATTGCCATAAACATACTCCAATGGATTACCCTTATTCTGGTAAAACTCACACAGCACATTCGTCCCATCCCAGAGATACTCGGTATGCTGTGCTTCTGGTATTCCAAATCCACCGCCTTTGACTAAGCGGGATACCCTCCGACCATAACCATCGTAGGAATTGCGGATTTCGGATTGCGAATTGCGGATTGAAATTAATCTGTTGGCGTAGTCGTAGGTATAAGCAGTGGTGAGCCCATCCTCAGTCTTATTTATCATATTCCCATTAGCATCGTAACCATAGGCACTTGCTCCTGCCTGAAGTAGTCTATCAGCGACATCGTAAATATATCCTACCCCATTCATTGTCAACCGATTACCAACGCCATCATAAGTATAAGTTGTCACCGAACCCGCTGGATAACTTGCCTTGGTCAGTCGGTACAATCCATCATACTCATACCTTGTTATCCCACCATCCTTATCGGTCATTGCCACCCGATTACCTACATTATCATAGGCATAGCCAAACTGGTTGATTGTTGCAGTACCTTGAGCTTTGAGCAAGGTGAGACGATTAAGGTTATCGTAGGCATAGGTTGTTTTTACCCCATTGGGATAGTTTAGCTCAACTGGTGCACCAACCTTGTTGTAGGCATAAGTAGTCACCTTGGTTTGCGGGTCAGTCACCTTAACCAGCCGATTTGCCACATCGTATTGATAAGAAATTCCCCTGTTCCATGGGTCTATTACCTTCGTCCGATTGCCAACTGTATCATATTCATACCGCACCACATATCCATTTGGGTGTGTTTCTTTTATCAGCCTGTTCAACGCATCATACCCATATTGCGTCGTGCCAGTTAAATCCACCATATTAAACAAATTACCCACGGTATCGTAGGCATAGCGGACAAGGACAAGCCCTGTCCCTACAACCGATACCTCCACCAGACGGTTCATTGCGTCATAAGTGTAGGCAGTAGTTGTGCCATTAGCATCAGTCTTGCTAATAAGATTACCCACGGCATCATAACTATGTTGTGTAGCATTAGCCAATGGGTCGGTAGTAGCCTTCAATCTGCTTAAGGCGTCGTAACTATAATTAGTCGCATGATTATTGGCATCCGTTATCTTGGTCAGATTCCCTCTTGAATCGTATTCGTATTTTGTAGCGTTACCCACAGCATCTGTTACTTGAATCAGCTTGTTTATTTCATCATAGGTATAATTCGTGGCATTACCCTGAGCATCAGTCATTGACAGCCGGTTACCAACCGCATCATAACCAAAATTAGCCGTAGTATTATCTGCTGCCTTGACTTGCACCAACCGATTAAGGCTATTATAAATGTAATTTGTCATATGCCCTTCGGCATCGGTCAAACTTATGCGATTTCCTTCGGTATCGTAAGTATATTGCGTGGCATTACTTAGCGGGTCGGTTATTTTTGTCAATCGGTTCATACTATCATAGGCATATTGAGTAACATTACCATTTTGGTCTTTCATTGTCAGCCTGTTTCCCACACCATCATAGCCATACTCAGCGGTCGAGTTGTCTGGATAGGTAATTTTAATCAGCCTGTTGCAATTATCCCAGCTGTACTTAGTCTGGTTATTATTCGCATCGGTCATAGTTAGCCTATTTCCAGAGCCATCATAAGTAAATGTCGTTTTACCACCCTTTGCATCTGTAATGGTGATAAGATTATGATAGGAATCATAACTGTATTGTGCAGTATTCCCATTGGCATCCTTCATTGAGGTAGAATTTCCATAAGTGTCATAGGTGTAGATGGTCGCATTATTAAGTGGGTCTGTTGCCTTTATCAAATTGCCTGATAAATCATACGCAAATGTAGTTACATGGCTTAGCGGGTCAGTGATTGAGGTTACCTGATTGTTCGTTGGTTCATAACTAAAATAAGTAGTGTTAGCCTTTGGGTCTGTAATGGAGAGGGTATTCCCCATAGAGTCGTAGTCCATATTTGTCATCTGATTATTTTTATCTGTTTTAGCCGTCAGGTTCAAATTACTGTCATAAGTAGATTGGATTTGGTTCCCGAATGGGTCAATCTCCTTTGTTACAACTCCGAGTGTATTATAATAAAACAGTGTCGTCTTGCCCAGTGAGTCGATAAAGGTAGTCTTCATATCCTGTGTATTATATTTCAGGGTTAACTCGCCGGCACCTGCCCCAATCCGTTTATACACCCTATCCTGATCATAATAAAGCCACATCGTCAGGTTATCATTTGGGTCTGTTTGAGTTAATAAATTATGATCGCTGGAATAGGTATAAACCGTTGATTTACCAGCTGGATCAGTAACGCCAATCAACATATCCTGCGGGTCATAAGAATAGGTGAAAATAAACTGTCTGCCCGCAGGGTCAGTAACCTTGTTGATACGGTTATTGGTATATTCAAAGCTCAAAGCTCTGCCAACATTATCCTGCACAGAAATCAGTTTGCCTTCCACATCTCGGGTTAATGCCAGTTGATTCCCGCATTTATCCATAATCTTTATCAGGTTGCCCTGCTCATCAAAGGTATAGGTTATGCCATTTTTCTCTCTTAACTCATGACCCCCTGCGGTTTTAATCAATGTAGAATAAATCCCGAACTGTGGGGTATAACCTCCTGCCGTAGGTGTAAATCGCCATAACTGTCCCTCTGGACCTGAGATGAAAACAGTGGCATCAGGTGCCTTCCATAGTTTCAGCCCATAGGTGTAATGCCAACCCCAGCCATAAGGTGAGGTGCGAAAAGAGCGGGATTGATATGATCGTTTCAGGGAAAAAGGGATTTTGCCGGGGATAAAAATATCTGTTGCCGATATATCAAGATTACCAGTAGCCACATCTATGGGGTCATCCTTGGTTGTCTGTTTATTCGTATCCTTGCCCAGAGTTGTATCCTTTTGTTTCGGATTAACCGTCGTCTGTCCACCATTTATTACATCCCCAGTCTCTCCCCAAATCATGTATCCACTACCAGTGCTCCCTTCGACTAAATATATAATCCCAAACCAGTCGTTATAGTAAAATTCATGGTCAGGGATAGTTACCGTATTCCCCACAGCTACTAATTCTTTTATATCATCCTTTTTATATTGCGGAATATTTATCAAAGGAAGAAGGGTATCTATATTGGTGCTATCTACCTTGTAGATGGTGTAATTTCGCCCATGAGCGATTTGCATGCCCTTAGTTGTAGAAATAGATGGTATTTCGAGGAGTTTTTCCCAGATATTATGCTCTTCAGTCGAGCCTTGCCAGCCTAAAAGGGAAGAAAAATTCGCATAGTCATCAACATTAAATACACTAAATGGAGTTCTGACTACATCTATATTAAGACTTGTTGGAATAACATTTTGTCCATCAACCATAATCCTCTGGGCAGCCATAGCCTCCCATGTTGCCCGTGTATATGGATAATGATTAAGTCCAGCAGCACGATAATTTGACCCATTACTATCTTTAAGATAGTTCAGGACAATCAGATGGAGTAATTCTTCCTGAGCAATTTGTGGATTATCACGATTATTTATAAGTATTGCCTGTCGCTCTTCAATAAGGCGATTGGATACAGATTGTGGATTAATACCGATAACTGCTGTACCACCTACCTGCCACCAATGCTCAGATACATTGTTAGCCGGATGACCCAATGGCTTAAAATCAATTACCCACCACAATATCATCCCTGGATCAAAATAATATGAACTTGTTTGTGTTACTGTCCCATCAACGGCAATCTTGGGAATATAATAATTCCCATATTGCTCATTAGACAAACTAATCCTTTTTCCGGCTACATCACATAGATTATACCACCTTCTTTGGATAATAACATCTTCCGTATTATCAGAATAGCGATATACTGCCTTTATACCTACCGTATGCATTGCCCAGTCTGGAATAGCGGTATATGTTCCATGAACCTGATAAATATTGTAGGGTAATGGTGGCTGTGGTATTTGTGTAATAGTTATAGTTGCCTTGATAAAGACATCATCCGTAGATGAGCCGGGGTGATTTGCCTTGAGCCAACTGGCTACATTCTGCTCATGCCTTTCTACCGGCAGATATGACTTTTCATTAGCAAGATAGCCTTCCTCGTCAAATTGTTGATATGGCACGGCTATTCCTTGCGTAAAGCTGTAGTCCTTAAACGATGGGTCGAGATAAATGGTTTGGGTGCCTGTATTTACTGCGGTATAGAAATGGGCAATGATCAGGTGCGTAACCGTAGGACTACCGATTACACCTTCAATTAATTCATGACTATTTAAGATATTATACGCATCATTTATATCAGGCACACCAGCTAAATCAGGTATTTTCCCAATAGATACGATTATCGAAGCATCAATATAGTTAGTAGTATATCCTGCGGCTTGCAGCAGGGCACAAAATAAGGCATTTATATCTGCACAGTTACCTGCCTTATCCCAAAGTGTCAGGATGCTGCCTTTGGCACAACCAAGGTATGGTTGAAAATCAATATTTTTTTGTACCCAGTTGAATATCTGTTGATAATCATTGTTCAGGCTTGCGACTAAATCTCGTATTTCCTGATTTATTTGTATTTCTGGAGCGGTAGATAAAGGTGCAGGGGCTCCTGAGATTTTAACCTCTGCAATATCTACCCTGCGAGGCAACATCTGTGGCAATCTATCTTTCCCTTTGCCTTTTTCAAAAAAATGAGCATCATCAGTCCTCTGGTAAATTGGGGATGAATGTCTTGGCTTTGAGGGTAGTTTTTGTTTTAATTGCCGTATCTTGCTTATATCCGGACTGATAAGTATTTGTTCCGTTTGTGCCTTGAGTTCATCTGTAGAGATTTCCTGCCGTAATGGTGAGAATAGAGGTATGGTTGTAGGTGCTTTAGCCCGAGTCGTTACCTTTCTGATCTCCTTCTCTATGGTTTCAATTGCCTTAAGTTGAGCAGAGACAGCCTTTTTACGGATTGTTGTATCCTTGCCCTGATTTATATCCTGTTCAAGGTCGGATAATAATATTGATAGCCCTTCTTTGGCACGAAGTAATTGCTGACCAAAGGATTGCTCATGGTCTTGATTTATTTCTGTTGATTTAATGAGGCGTTGATAGATACCGGGCAAGTCAGGTTGTTGTGCATAAACAGGAATATTGAATAAAACAATGCAAAGGGTGATGGTAATATTTTTTAGCAGCTTATTCATAGTTTTTAACACCTTCAGAAGTAAAATCGACACAGACTACAGGAGAGCACAACCCCCCTGACCCCCTTTGTTAAGGGGGAATTCCACCCCTACCACTCACCAGCTCGTGGGACAATACCCCATCGTAGGGGCAGGTACTATATCTGCCCTCTTATCTGACCATACCCAACTTCCCTCTTTTTGTATTCCCATTCTGGTCTTTAAGCATGTAAATATATATTCCGGAGGCAAGTTTATCACCTGAATTATTCCTGCAATCCCATGTTCTGGAAAATGCATCTCCATTAAAGTCATCCATAGAATAAACCAATTCACCGGCAATATTGAATATCCTTATATCTGTATGGTATGGCAATTTATCAAAAATTATGGAATCAGCAGTGGTTGGATTTGGGTAGCAGTGAGCTTGCCTTAAATCCTGATAAGTGCTCTGGTTGATAGCAAATCCACGGGTAGAACTCAATATCTTTTCATTAAAACTATTCCTCATATCGCATTCAACCCAATTCATTCTGCATGGTAAGCCTGCTGATTTAGTTATAACCTTTATAGTAGCTATCTCACCACTCCCTGTTATGCCCATTGGCTGACTATCAAATGCTACTATGGATAGCTTAATTATCCCCAGCTCGTTATCAATGGTTGTGAACAACCTTGTTTTGCCGCCATTCTTGGTTAAGAAATCACTCTCACTGATGGAAGCTATCTCTAATATCTCCGGATCAAGCCTCAGCCAAAGGTTAGCACCCATTAAATCCTCTACCATATCAGCTATTATTTTTACCTCAAACTCCTGCCCTGAAGAAACATCTGCAATCTCCGTGGTTAATCTTACTGTTGTCTTACTGCCTTTTTCTACTTCTCTATCCTCAGGTATTGTCCAGTCTTCAGTTATCAGAGTAGCCCAGTTCCAAACTACCGTAGCTGACATAAGTGCCTCAAAGTTAACCTCTGTCTCTGCCGAGGTTAACTGTTCCCTTTTTGATTCTATCCCATCCCAGGCTACTGCAAATAATGGCAATAGCTGATCGAATTCTGTCCTGCTTTCAGGAGAAGCCATTTTAGCTTTTCCGGCCTTGCTCCTTAATGAGACCGTGTCATAACTAACCTTTCCAGCTAAGATAGTAACCTTTTTAACCTCCGGGAAATAACCCTGCTTAAATACAGATAGCATATATTTCCCTGGTGTCAAGCCCCCTATAATATACTTACCGTCTATATTCGTCCCATCTATTCCAGAGTTATTGCCACAGATACTTACTACAACTTCAGCAATTGGGGTATTGTCCACACCCATTACTGTGCCTGATATTGCTCCTTTATCAGGTGGAAGAACAACAACAAGGATTGAATGTCCTTCATTATTATTCTCATTAGACTCTATAATTGTATTTTCAGGGTCTACCACTACCCGAATGGTATGTGTTCCAATGGGTAGACCTGCTTTCCAATGTATCTTTTTCTCCTTTGTCTCGCCAGGGGCAAGGCTACCTCCAATTACCTTATCCCTGCCAATCATTATTTCTCCATCGTAATACCTGACCATTATTCCCCTGGCTATTGCATCTCCATGGTTGGTAATAATCGCTCCTATCTTGACCCCTTTCCCCAGCTCAACTGTAGCAGAAGGGTAAAATGATATGCCTGTAACAACAAGGTCAGGAAGTGGTTGTGATTGAGTTATGGTGAATTTCGCTGTAGCAATTGCCAAAGTAGTCATACCTTTAGCCGTGATTGTCTTTACCCCTGCTGGTTGGGTATCTACCGTAAACATTGTCTCAAATGTTCCAACTGGAGTAGCCGTGGTTGTAGTGATAGTTAAGGTTTGCCCAAAATCAATTTCTATCCCCTCTGCTTCACCAAAACCATCGCCTGTTACTGTAATCTTTACACCAATGCTACCGCTGGTTGGAGTTACCATGATAATCCTTGGGTCGATAAAAAATATATTGGTAGCCAAAAAGCCTGAAATACTGCCAGTTGCAGCAACTGTCTTTGTTCCATAAAATTGAGTGTTTACCTTAAATGTTGTCGCAAATGAGCCTTTTGCCCCAGTATTTGTTGTAGCAATCATAGCAGCTGAGCCAAAATCTATCCCAATGGGCTCTTCCTTTCCAAAACCTTCACCACTAATGGTAATAATACTTCCTACTGTCCCTGATGCTGGGATAAGTTTAATCTTTGGCTTAACAACAGCATTATATATACTCAAGTGAGGCATAAATTGCGTTTTTCGCTGGTCTTAATCAACGATAGCTGTGTTGGTAGGGGCGAACCTATGTGTTCGCCCATTTATTCGGGTAGACACACAGATCTACCCCTACGATACACCTTACGCGCCATTGCTTTTCTTGATTAATCCTCTACAGGAAAAAATCGCAATTTATGCCCCACTTGAGTATAAATTCCTTACCTAACTCTTTTATTATCCTGATGCCTGTATCTGCTTCTATTCCTTCTTTATACTTTATAATCAATTCACCCTGAACAAATTTCTCACAATAGCCTACTTTACTAGTAAGGACAATAAATATAAGCAAGGAATATAGTAACAGCTTCTTCATTTTTTTACTACACCTCCCTGTTTGATAGAGGAACTCTTTCTGTTTCATGTTTGATTATTTGCCTGACAATAGAGAAATAAGGATGTGACCAATACCTTCTTGTAGAATAAAAGTATACTCTGATTAATTGATGATTGATGATTGATGATTGATGATTGTTTGCATTCAACTAACCTCTCGAAGTTGAGTTTGCTTAATTTATTCAACCAATTATAATAATACCATATTTTTGTTATTCTGTCAAATACTTTTTATTAAAATATTGCTAAAATAGCATATTTTTGGAAAAATCCTGTAATAGTTCAGGCATAAATAAAAGAAAAAAGAGGGAAGAAGGTGTTTCTATGCCATTTATTCTGTGGAGATCGCCAGGGTCAAACCTTGAATGTAGAATTTAGGACTGAATTTATCAAGTTAATTCTACATTCAAGGTTTGACTCCAATACCCCCCTCAATATTTAATTATAGACCCCAACCAAGCTTTTATCACGATCACCAAAACCTGCCGTCTCGATGCGTTTATTAATGCGGAAAGCTCTCCGATCTTCGAGCCGCTCCCAACCATCCTTAAATCTTACCACCAGAAATACCAAAAAATCGCTCAAAGAAGCGCATCAATTTATCCAAAACACTCTCGCGTTTTTTGGAACGCTCTCCAGTTGGAGAAAAGCGTGATACAGGCGGCAAAACTTTGGCCAGTGCGGTGCCCGTGGTTGCAACACTGCCGCTGTGAAACGCGTTTTGCACAAATTTATAGGTTTCGTCGTGATCAAGATTTTCGTGCTTAATAATCTCTTCCAGCTCCTCAATCCTTTTCTTTTCCACATACTTCTGCCAATCTTTATCCACCACCGAATGGATATCAAGCGAAGCGATAAACTGGTTAATAAGATCTTTTTTGTTGCGCAGTTCAATGCTTGAGTCGATTGCCTTGTTAATGTCGACAAGCAGTTCGCGGTTCTTGGTGTGGTCTTCGTGGTACTTTTTAACAAGTCCTAAAATATAATCAATATTGATCTCAATCTGTTTAATGAGCTCCATTTCAAACACGATGTCATCGTTGATATTTTCTTTTTCGCCATCACCTGCCTTGCGAAACTCGTTATATAGGTCAATGTAGTCGCTGTGATAATCCTGAATGTCCCGCTCGGTTAGAATTTCGTTGCCGCTAAATTCGTCAAAAGTAACCAAGATATTTCTCACCCGCAAAATCGCGCCGTAGAGCCTGATGAAATCCTTTTGATTTTGTGCCACTATAATTCGTTCTCCAACCGGGAATTTTGCCATAAGCTCTTCAACCAGACTGGCATATCCACGGACTTCCTTGTCGCCGCCTGCCTGTCCGACAGACAGGTCTTTGTAACCGTTGTAATACTCGTCATACGATTTTAACAGCACGATTCCACTGGCTTCCTTGTCGCCAAAGAGGGCAATGGATTCATTGGTTGCTTTTTCCAAATTACGAAAACAAACAATGTTTCCGAATGTCTTGATGGTGTTTAAGATACGGTTGGTGCGCGAATACGCCTGTAGCAGTCCATGCAATCGCAGGTTTTTATCCACCCACAAGGTATTGAGCGTAGTCGCGTCAAAACCGGTCAAAAACATATTGACCACCAGCAGAATATCCACTTCCCGATTTTTCACCTTCTCGCTGACATCTTTATAGTAATTCTGAAATTTATCGGAAGAGGTGTCATAGGATGTTCCAAACATGGTGTTGTAGTCTTTAATGGCGTTCTCAAGGAAATCCCTTGAGCTTTTGTCCAATCCACTGGTGTCTTCGGAGTTTTCATCTATCACACCGCCTGCCTGCGCAGGCAGGTCAATTTCTTCCTCGTTTACCCCAAAGCTGTAAATAATCGCTATTTTGAGTTTTTTATCGCTCGGCGTATCCGAAAGCTGTTTTTTGAATTCAGCGTAGTATTTTTTTGCCGCATCAATGGAAGAAACAGCAAAAATGGAGTTAAACCCCGCCAGTCTGCGGTCTTTGAGTTTGTAAAAGCTGTTCCGTTTGGTTTTCTGATCAAAATGGTCACGGATATATTGGACAATGTTTGCCAACCGTTCCGGCGCGGCAAGCACTGCTTCGCGGTCGATGTCGCGGACTTTCTTATCTTCAATGTCTTCGGCTTCGCGCACGGTAGAAATATAATCTACCTTAAACGGCAAAACATTTTTATCGGCAATGGCGTTCACGATCGTGTAGGTGTGCAATTTATCGCCAAAAGCCTGCTTGGTGGTCTTAAAATCGGGACGGCCGCCGGAAGAAGCGTTCATGGCAAAGATCGGCGTTCCGGTAAAACCAAAGAGATGGTAGTTCTTAAACGCTTTGGTAATAGCGGCGTGCATTTCGCCAAACTGCGAACGGTGGCATTCATCAAAGATCAAAACGATATGACCGTTAAAAATAGTATGCCCTTTGTTGCGGCCGATGAATCGGTCGAGTTTTTGAATAGTGGTAATAATAATACGCGCGCCCCCGTCTTCAAGCTGTCGCTTCAGAATTTCCGTACTGGTATTACTGTTAGCCGCCCCTTTTTCAAATTTGTCGTATTCGCGCATGGTCTGATAATCAAGGTCTTTGCGGTCAACCACAAAAAGCACTTTGTCAACATGGGGCAATTTGCTCACCAGTTGGGCAGTCTTGAAACTTGTCAGGGTCTTGCCAGAGCCGGTGGTATGCCAGATATAACCGCCAGCCTCTACTGTGCCGAGTTTTTTATAGTTGGTGCTAATTTCGATTTTACTCAGTATTTTCTCGGTCGCTACGATCTGATAAGGCCGCATCGCCAAAAGCTGTTTGTCAGTAGTAAACACGCAGTAGCGGGTGAGGATATTGAGAATCGCATGCTTGGCAAAAAAGGTTTTGGCAAAATCCATAAGGTCGGTAATGGGCATATTGGCTGCGTCCGCCCACCAGCTGGTAAACTCAAAGCTGTTGCTTGTGCGTTTCCCTTTTTTAATGGAGCCTTCGTTTGATTCTCTGATATGTTCAGAGCGTGTGGTGTTGCTGTAGTATTTGGTGTGCGTGCCGTTGGAGATGACAAAAACTTGCACATATTCAAAGAGCCCGGAGCCTGCCCAAAAACTCTCACGCTGGTAGCGGTTAATCTGATTGAACGCTTCCTGAATTGCCACTCCGCGGCGTTTAAGTTCAATATGCACGAGCGGCAGACCGTTGACCAGCACCGTTACATCGTAGCGGTTGGCTCTTTGACCGTTCTCCTGCCTGCCCTGTCCGTCCGACAGGCGGGCGGCAGGCAGGTCGGTGGTGTATTGGTTGATCACCTGCAAACTGTTTTCGTGGATTTTGTCTTTACGGAGCAGATAGATATTTTTAACAAAGCCATTGTCGCACTTTAGATTTTTGATGTAGTCTTCTTGAATAGTGGCTGTTTTTTCGGCAATGCTCTGGTTCTGGTTGGCGATCTCGCCGGTAAAAAACCTTTTCCATTCGGCATCGGAAAAGGTAAAATCATTCAGTTTTTCCAGCTGTTTGCGCAGGTTAAGCACCAGATCGGCTTCAGCGGTAATGGGCAAATACTCATACGCCTGTGATTGCAACTGCTCAATAAAGGCACGCTCCAGCTCCGACTCGCTCTGGTAATGCGTGACGCGCTTTTTGTCAGGCGTGTATTCTGCCACAACGGTACTTTGCGGATTTTCCGTCACTAAATTATATTTGCTGTTATTTGCCATGTTTTTCGATCCGTGTAATGTTGTTTTCATCGTCATCCCAATCCGCGGGGTTATTGACGATATAATTTCTGATATTTTCCAACGATTTTTCATCGCGGATGATATGTTCATAAAAATTCCGTTGCCAAACAGAAATTCCCGGTGTGTTGCGGATTTGGTTGATCTGTTTGGATGAAAATGTTTTCAATGCGCGAATAAATTCGGACAACCCATGATTTGTAGGGGCGGGTTTGTCGGTATTTGTAAGGGCGGGTTTGAAACCCGCCCCTACGATGGTATCGATAATTACGATACCATGAAAATGGTTTGGCATTATAACGAAATAATCCAATTGAATATTTTGATAATGAATGGGCAAATCCCGCCAACATTTATCCACAATTTTGCCATATTCATTCAATACCATTTCCCCATTAAAAATCTCACCGAATATACATTCCCGGTTTTGACAACAAAGGGTGATGTAATATAATCCGATTTGTGTATAATCGTACCCTTTCAATCTGATGGATCGGCGGTGATGAATTTCCGTATCATATTTCATGATTTTTCCTTAAACGATAACAATTTGTTTCGGTAATATACATATTGTTTTTTTCGGGCATTTAGCTCTGCTGGCAAACCGATCGAAATACCTGCCTGCCGCCAGCAGTCGGCAGACGGCGCAGGCAGGTCATTCACCAGCGCGTCAAATTTGTCGAGAATAGCAACAATGCGTTCTTGCTCGGCAAGAGGCGGAATGGGGATTTTAAATTTATCAGTATCAGGAATTGACAACTGGGGCATTTTTGACATTCGCTGACCAATAGATTGAAAATAATATTCTTTATTTTTCAGGTAATAAAAGACATATTTAATATTAATATTGCGATTAATACTGTGATAAGACCAAAATTCATTTTTATGACTAAATGGTTTGTTAATATATTTAAATCCAATTATTCCACGAGATTTAACAATTATGGATTCCATTATTAGCACATCTTTTTCTGGAATATCGCCATAATCAACATAGGCTACTGTCTTACCACCAGCGAATATTTTTATTGGTGCTCCTTCTTTATTCATTTTGTTCATTTGTTGTGCTGTAATTGGGGTTCCTTTTGTCCTTTGTAAAACCTCCCCCAGCGCCTTTCATTCTACATCATCACCAAACATCAGCAGTTCATCCCGATAATACTCATACTGTTTCCTTCTTGCCTCCAGCTCCGCCTCCAGTGTGGCAAAAGTATCCAGAATTTTCACAATCTCTTGTTGGACAGCAAGGGGCGGGATGGGGATTTTGATTTTCTCCATTACATTACTCATGATTTTTGGGTTTCCCATTCCGGCGCTAACATATTTTTTAGAAACCGTCGCCAAGATATATAAGAGGAACTTAGTATTTACACCGTCAACTTTAACTTTCAAAAGACCGCAAACATTTGTAATGCTAAATTTACCATTACGGTAGAAAATTGAACCCGCGTTTGCTCCATCAGTTGTCCATGTTAAGTATTCTCCATCGTAGTCGCAGGTATTGATGCTCCCGAAAACACCATCGTCTACTGTTTGAGATGAATATACCGGGTACTCACCAGCATTGTCTCTGAGGTAGTCTTTTGACACGACTCTACCGCGATTGATTTGGCAAATTTCACCAATACTCTTAAACTCCACCCCTTCAGGGCAAAGCTCGGCGACCTGCCCGCGCGCGGCGCGCAGGCGGGTCAGTTTTCTTACCTGCGCCGTTGGCGCGGCAGGCAGGTCGATTTTATTCATAGGTTTATTCATGGTGATTCTCATCTTTTGCTTTCTTCTCAATCTTTTTCTGCATGTCTTTGATGGTGTCCAGATACGCCTTTTCGACATCGCTTAGGGATTGTGTTTGATATTTTTTATACTCCACTTCAGCTATTTTCAGCGCCTCACTATGGCTCACAGAACCGGCATCCGTAAGGACTTTTTTGTCAAAGACGCCAATAAGCTTATCCAGTTAAGAAACCCAATCTCGCATATACATGGGCTCGCGACTCATTGCCTTCACTTCTGCTAGATCAAAAAACGCAGAGACAATATTGTTAAGCACCTTTAATTCTTTTTCGTCCAGGTAGTTTTTTGCAATGGCGATGTCTTTTTTACTTACCCCACTGTCTGAAAAGCTCAGTAAACCCATAAAAGGCTTACCAGCACTGGCTCTCTCGACTATAACCTCGGCAGCCGTGTGTCCATGAGCAGCGTAGTGCAGTTTATTTTGTACAATCTTGAAATACTTTATGGATTCTAAGGCTTTCGGATCGTAATCAAGACTCGTGGCATACAGATCAAGCACCTGACGGTATAATACCTTTTCACTACTACGGATGTCACGAATACGATCAAGTAGTTCATACCAGTATTTACCCCCGCCATTTTCTTTGAGAAAATCGTCATTCATAGTAAAACCCTTGCGGATATATTCATTTAATCGCTCTGTTGCCCAAATCCGAAAATTGGTAGCAATGCGAGATTTGACCCTATATCCCAGTGAAATGATCATGTCAAGATGGTACAAATTTACTTCCACGATCTGAGTTTTTCCCTTTATTGCACCGTGTGGAGTGGTTGTTCGGAATTTCCGAACAACCACTTTTTCATCCAATTCACCATCAGAGAATATATTTTTGATATGTTCACTAATATTGGATTTACTGGA
>Ga0210051_1004033_pt1 | contig 14457 bp, 14 predicted proteins | sample CryGey092014_all_FD_185464 | JGI IMG/M metagenome (GOLD analysis project Ga0210051, IMG submission 185464) | Groundwater microbial communities from aquifer - Crystal Geyser CG23_combo_of_CG06-09_8/20/14_all (SPAdes) (version 2) | ecosystem: Environmental > Aquatic > Deep subsurface > Groundwater...
GAAGAAGTCGCCATTCCCTTTGGAAAATTTTGGGAATTTACCTTGATTGATGAGATGAGCATTGGTGATGATTCCGGAATCGGCGGCCTGACGAAAAATGGCGCTCAGACGGGTGATCGGCGCCACACCACTACCGATCAGGTTGCGGAGTACGTCGCCGGCTCCCACGGAGGGAAGCTGGTCCGCGTCCCCGACAAACAAGACATGCGTGCCGGGACGCACTGCCTTGAGCAGGTGATTCGTCAACAGCAGATCCAGCATCGAGGCTTCGTCCACCACCAAAAAGTCGAGATCGAGCGGATTTTCCTCGTTGCGCTGGAAACCTTCCAGCGGGGAAAATTCCAGCAGGCGATGGATGGTGCTGGCCGGATGTCCCGTGGCTTCGGAGAGACGCTTGGCGGCGCGCCCGGTCGGGGAAGCCAGCGCGAAGCGTTTGTGCTGGGCCGCGAGGGTGGCGATCAGGGATTTCAGGCAGGTGGTTTTCCCCGTGCCCGGACCGCCCGTCAGGATGGTGAGCGGATGCGCCAGCGCCATGTTTACCGCGGCCTGTTGTTCCTCAGACAGATTCTCGGCAGGAAAGAGAGTATGGTTGATCGTCTTGGATTGCGAGCCTGCACCGGCCAGGGTTCGCAAGCGTTCCGCAACCCCCTTCTCGCCAAAGTAAAGCGGCGTCAAATAGATGACGGGTGTGCCATACATGGCTTGAGATTCGGAGACCGCTCGTGTGCTCTTTGCGTCCTGCCTGCTTTGCAGGGGAATCGTCTCCGGGCGGATGCGTTCATCCTGCGCAAGGCGTTCCAGGGCGGGGGCGATCAGTTCCTGGGATACCGCCAGCAACTCGACGGCTTTCTGCGCCAGCAATTCCCTGGGGGCGTAGACATGACCGTCGTTGATCATTTCGTTCAGGGTGAAGACGATGCCCGCTTCGATGCGGGACGGGTGGTCGGCGGGCAGGCCGAGGGCTTGCGCGATGCGATCGGCGGTTTTGAAGCCGATGCCATAGATATCGCGTTCGAGTTGATAGGGATTTTTCTGGACAATTTCCAGCGAAGCATCCCCGTAGGTTTTGTATATCTTGACTGCCAGATTGGTGCTGACCCCGTGACCATGCAGGAAGACCGTGATCTCCTTGACCTGTTTTTGTTCTTTCCAGGCCGTGGTGATCTTCTGCTTGCGCTCCTCGCCGATGCCAGGCACTTCGAGCAGGCGCTGTGGAGTGGTCTCGATCACATTGAAGGTTCCTTCCTTGAAGCGTCCGACGATGCGTTCGGCAAAGCGCGGACCGATGCCTTTGATCATGCCCGAACCGAGATAGCCCTGGATCCCGGCCACCGTGGCGGGCAGGGTCTGCTCGCAGACTTCCGCTTTGAATTGCGGGCCGTGTTTGGGATGGTTGTCCCATTGTCCCTGCAGGCGCAGGTGTTCCCCGGGTGAGAGTTCGGGCAGGTTTCCCACCACTGTGGCCAGACCTTCGGAATTCAGGCTGGATTTGTTGGCGAAGCGCTGAGCCATCGAAACATCCGGGCGCAGGCGCAAGACCGTGTATCCATTTTCAGGATCGTAATAGGTGACGCGTTCCACCGCGCCGGAGAGGGTGTCCATAGGATAAGTATACTCGGCACGGATGAACGAACATTATCTCAACACCACGCGCGGAAATTTATACGGCATCGAGAAGTAGCCGTCGCAGGTGGGACCGCTTGGCTTCACGGCGCGGACGGAGTTCGATGGTCTGTTCCTGTGCGGTCAAAGCACGACCAGTCACGGCGTGGCGGGGTTCACGGCTTCGGGAGTGGAGGCGGCGAAGGCGGTGTTGAATTGTCGGACGAGGGATTTGTTGAAGCAAAGCGGCGCGGGGATGAGGTTTTTGCCGTCGGAGGATGTGTCTGTGTAGCCCGAGAATTTGAGGAAGAAGATGGAAAGTGGGGATGCGGTGAGGGAGGAAGAGGAGAAAGAGGGGTAGTGAATGGATTAACCGCACGCTAAGAGGTAAAATACTGTTCAGCAACTCATTACAGGAGTCTCCAATGAGTCAGGGAATAAAGGAACTTGTTTATCTAACGGAGGATGGAAACCTTATGGAACTGTGTAAACAATACTGGGAGATTGGAGAAGTCTGTTCGGCATTTTTAGCCTGATTGTGATTTTTTCTAAAACACTCTACCCTCAATCCTTGCCGATTCGCCAGGCTGAATGGTATAAAAAAGACGAGGCAACCTTTAGCGATGTCCTAGCGGTTGTGCGCCGTAGCTTTTGGAACAATCCTAATATCCGCGCCTCCTCAAAACGCAACGAAATGCTCCTAATTCCGAGAACCGCTTTGTCCTCCCCGCTAGAAGTAGCCTGTTACTCAACTTAAATGGACAAAGTCCAGTTATTTCGTCTCCGTCACCTTGCGGATACTGCGCGGGTGTTCCGTGTTATATCCTTTTGCCAGCGTTAAATGATAGGCAAATAACTGCGCGGGCAAAATGCTGACCAACGGCGAAAGCCACTCAGGAATATCGGCGGGAATGGTCAACGGCATTTGAGCGAGGGATAAGGCTTTTTTATCATTCGAGATCACAACCAATTCCGCCGAAAAATCTTCGCGAAGTCTTTTCAACATTTGAAACATCGAGCCGAATACCTTGCCTTTTGGAGCAATCGCCAAAACAGGGAATCCGTTATCCACCATTGCAATGGGACCATGCTGAAAGTCGGCGGAGGAATACGGCTCGGCTTTGACATAAGCCAGCTCTTTTAGTTTCAACGCCCACTCAAACGCGCTGGCGTAATTAAATCCGCGCCCAAGCACAATGGTTTGATCCATATATCGGTATCGCTGCGAGGCTTGCGCAATGAAATCATCCTGCTTCAAAACATCCTTCATCCAGCCCGCGGCTTTTTGTAAATCCTCCCAATGTTTTTTATTTCCGCTTAAAGCCGCCGAAAGCATGGCAATGGACATCAACTCGGTTGTATATGTCTTCGTCGCAGCGACCGCCTTCTCTACACCCGCTTGAATACCAATAACGTAGTCCGCGCTTTGTGTGAGCGGAGAATTTAGCTCATTCGTGATCGCAAGCGTCAGGCAGTTTTGCCTCATCCCTTCCTCCAGCACGCTGACAATATCGGGCGATTGTCCCGATTGCGAAATTCCCACCACCAAAGCGTTTTTCAATTTCGGCGGTTGTTTGTAATAAGTAAACAAAGATGGAGTTGCCAGCGCAAGCGGAAGTCTATTCATGGCGCCGAGCAGATAATTTGCATATCGCCCTGCATTGTCTGATGTGCCGCGCGCCGCAAGGAATACATATTGAATATCGCGTTTTAGGATTGTAGCGGCAATCCGCTCCACAGTTTTTCTCTGCGAAACAAGCAGGTGTTCAATACGTTCGGGTTGTTCGGAGATTTCAGAAAAGAGGGACATTCAATAATTTCCAATTTCATTTGCGAGAGGAGTGAGCAATTCTATTTTCCACGGCTCGACACGCGGGGCGATGGAACACGCAGAACTGAGGATATATCCGCCGCCGGGCTTGCCAGTTTGAATGCGTTCGGTGGCTTCGGCAACCACTTCTTCTTTGGTGGTGTATTCGAGTATCGAAACCGAATTCATGTTTCCTTTCAGGAAAAGCCTCTGCCCAACACCGTTTTTGGCATCTACCAATTCCACATTTCCAAGCGGATGGGGGTCGAGGGTATCAATGCCCATCGTGCCTGTTTGTTCCATCAACTCAAGCCTGTCGCCAATCTTGCCGCAAGTGTGAGTGTATACAGGAATATTGAATTTTTTCACGGCGTCCACCACGCGACTCTCGTACGGGACAACATAATCGGCATACATTTTCGGGGAAATAAACCCGCCGCCCGCAAATGCGGATGAAATCAACACCGCGTCGACTCCGCCTTTGGCTTGGGCAACCGCCCAGGCAATGGACGCATCTGTGAGCCTGTCCAACAACGCCTTGACCTTCTCTTTATATTTCACCAATCCGATGATCGCATTTTGATAGCCAATCAATTCCAGATAATGTGTGAACGGAGAGAACGTTTCGCCATGAACCGAAATCTCACCGTTGGTCTCGGCGCGGACAAGGTCAATCGTATCCAAAAAATAATCGGGGACTTCGCTCAACAGACCGAAATCTTTTTTGCCTTCCAGCCAGGGGATGTGATAAGTATTCCAAAGGTAGCCAGTGTATTGATCAATTGTTTCCAGATGATCGGGGTCGAGAGTTTTCAGGTCGGCGCGGAACTGTAACTCTGGGCGGGCGGTGTAAACGTATTGCGCGTTGTCGTCCCACGGGATGAGGGTCACATGCCCATTGCGCCAGGTGACCACTTCGCCTTTTTTTGTTTTCTCGATATTTTTGATTTGACTCAATACATCGCGCGGACGCCCTGGCAAGTTGACCAGAATCCCATCGAATTGATAGCGCCTTTGCATCGTGACCAGCGCTTCGGCAAAGCCTTCGCTCGTGAACCAGATTTCATGCGGCGCGAGTCCCGCGTTCAGGAAATAATGTCCAAGCGCCAGTTGGCACATGACGGGCACGCGGTCTGCCTCTTTGTGCTGCATTGCCAGCGCCATGCGTTCGCGCCCATTCATCAAACTATCCTTTCACCGCGCCAGCCGTGAGACCTTTGATAAATTCGCGCGCCAGTAGCACATACAAAATCAACAACGGAACCGCCGCCAGCGAAAGGACAGCCAGTGCGCGAGTCCAGTCGGTGCGATATTGACCGAACAAGAGCGAGACGCCAAGCGCAACCGTCCGCGCTTCTTCGGAGCGGATGAAAACCAGCGGGAACCAGAAGTCGTTCCAGATCTTGATCATATTGAAGATGGCAACCGTTGCCAGAGCGGGACGCATGAGCGGCAGGGTGATGCGGCTGTAAATCTGCCACTCAGAAGCGCCGTCCACTTTAGCGGCGTCAAACATCTCGTTGGGAAGTTCCTTGATGAAAGCCGTCAGCACGAAGGTCGCTATCGGTATGCCCATCGCCACATAGACAGGGATCAGGCTCCAAATGGTATCCTGCAAATTCAAGGCTTTGATCAGGCGCACCAGGTCAATCGTCCCCAAGCGGATGGGAATCATCAAGCCCGCGATAAAAAAGACGTACAGGAAATTCGCCACAGGCGACTTCCACTTGGCGAGGGCATACGCCGCCATCGAACCTACCAATAAAATCAGGGTCAACGAAAGGGCGGTGACAATCAAAGTGTTCTTGAAGTACAAGTCAAAACGCCCCGTATTCCATGCGGCAATGTAACCGTCGAAGGTGAAATTCTTCGGGAAGCCGAATGGGTCTTTGAAAATTTCCTTCTGCGGTTTGAACGAGTTGATAATCAAAGTCCAGATGGGGAATAGAACGATCACAGACCAGATGGTCAGGAGAATATAAGTAAGCGCCTGGTTGAGTTTGATTCTTCGCATGGTATTTTCTCCCGACTATGCTTCTTCTGAATTGCGACGCGACAGGTACAGCCAGAGCAACACGCCAGTCATCAAAATCAAAAATGTGATCGTGGCAATCGCCGCACCCATGCCCATGTTTGGAATTCCAACGGGATGCTCGCCTGCAATGCCCGTGCGATAAAAGAGTGTTGCCAGCAAGTCGGTGGAATAGGATGGCTCGCCCTTGGCGCCAGCCATGGCGTAGATGACGTCGAATGCGTTGAAGTTGTCCACGAAGGTCAGGATGGCGACAATGCCGATGATGGGTTTGAGCAGCGGGAATTTTATCTTCCAGAAAATATTCCACTCCGAAGCGCCGTCGATGCGGGCGGCTTCGAACAGTTCATCGGAAATCCCCATCAGCCCCGCCAAAAACATGACGGTCGGCATCCCCACCCACTGCCAGACCGAGGTCAGGGAAATAATGGGCAGAGCCAGATTCTCCCTGCCGAGCCAGGGCAACGCCCATTCCCTCAATCCCACGGCAACAAGAATTTTATTCACCGCGCCCCAGTTCGGGTTAAGGATCAAAGTCCAAAGAAAACCAGTCACCAGCACAGACAGGGTGGCAGGCGTAAAAATAATCGTACGGAAAAAATTCCTACCCTTGAAATCAGAGGATAAAAGATTGGCAAACAGCAACCCCAGGCTGTTTTGTACGAGCATGTGAATTGCGAAGAAGATAGTGGTGTGTAGAACTGCGCCGAGAAACTTTCCGCGCCACAGCGAATTGGTAAACAAGTCAATGTAATTTTGAAAACCAACGAATTTTGTCGGAGTATAGCCTTGCCCCGTGTATAGGCTGAGACGCAACGAGTCAAATAGCGGAACCGCCATGAAGGTCAGGTAAATCAACAGGGCGGGGAGCAGGAACAGCGCCCAGGTCACTTTGCGGCGATTCTCATTACTGAGCAACCCCGCATTTCGTTTTCCTGAAATAGTCATCCGGCTCATTGTCTCTCCTCTTTGGCAGGCAGGGACGGTTTCCCGTCCCTGCCAAAAATCGGAAACGAACTACTTGCAAGCTGCGGCAGGTTCGTACCAGGCAGCCACGTCAGCGTTGAAAGCGTCGGCGGCTTCCTGCGGGGTCTTCTCACCCTTCAACACGGCAATCACGTTGTTGTTGAGGGAGGTGTAGGCGTCCACACTGCCAGAGGGCGCGGCGAGGAGTTTTTCCCAAACGAAGCGGATGTCCACACCCTTGGCGGCGCTGTTGAACGCCATGAAGTCGGCGGCAATCGGGTCGCTGAGAGTCGGTACATCTTTGGTCAGCGGGAAGAAACCAGGCAGGTTGTTGCCGAGCAGTTCAGCAAACTTGGGAGACTCAAGGAATTCGAGGAAGGTCATCGCGGCTTCGAGGTTGGGGGAGCCAGCATTCGCGCCGACGGCGGCATCCACGTGGAAGGTCACATATTGGTCTTTGCCTTCGAGGGCGGGCGGATAGAAAACGCCCCATTCGAAGTCAGTGGCATCCTTCTCGAAGGGTCCAATGCTCCAGGAGCCGTCCATCATCATCGCAGCCTGACCCTGCGCGAACAACTGGGCAGAGTCGTAGTAGCTGGTGGCTTCAAAGCCAGTCGGCAGGAAGGGCTTCATATCAGCAATCTGCTGGAAGGAGGCAACCATTTCCTCGCTGTTGAAGCAGCGTTCGCCGTTCAGGTAAGCCATGCGTCCTTCGTAACCGCCGATGTTGCTGGGAATGAACTGCATCATCACAACTTCGTTGATGTCCCAGGCGTCCTTGGTGCCGTTGGCGAAGGGGATGACGCCCGCGTCGAGCAATTTCTGCGAGGCAGCCATCAACTCTTCCCAGGTGGCGGGGATTTCGATACCGTTGGCGGCGAAGACGTCCTTATTGTAGTAAATACCGTGCGAAACTGCAATGATCGGCACGGCATAGGGTTCGCCAGCGTCAGTCGCCCACGGGGAGCGGGATGCTTCGGTGAAGGTGTCGCTAATGCCAGGCAGGTCTTTCAGGGAAGCAACATAGCCTGCATCGAATAATTCGCGTCCAGTTGCGAAGGAGCGGACGAAGTACAAGTCGGGACCCGTACCAGTTTCGAGTTGGGTGCGGAGCGTGGCATTGTAATCGGGGGGATTGGTCGGGTCGAACTTGACGGTGATGTTGGGATATTCCTCGTGGAAAGCGGCGGTGATGATTTCCCAGGCGGCAACATCGTCAACGCGCCAGGAGCCGAGCGTAAGGGTAATCTCTTCAGCGGCAGGGGCCGCCGTTGCCGCGGGAGCCTCTGTAGCGGCGGGCGCTTCGGTTGCAGCGGGAGCCTCGGTTGCAGCGGGCGCTTCAGTCGCAGGCGCGCCGCAGGCGGTCAGCGCCATGCTGACCAAAATCAAAACAGACAACAAACCAAACAGTTTTTTTTGCATTTTCTTCTCCTTATATTTTTTGGAAAACGATTTGTACGGACGAACGTTCATTTCAAAAGTCAATTGCTGTTCTTTCTCCTTTCATGTTCGTAATTCAAGCTCAGGATTTTCAACTCATCCTGCCAACTCGCTCTTGAATGTCCAACGCCAGGCGTTGAACGAATCCCTGAACAAACTCTGCGGGTTTGATGTTCGCATCATTCATCAGGGGCGTCATATCCATCGCGTAGGACAAGCCCGTTGTGTTGTCCACTCCATGCGATTCGAAATACGTGGCGTTTGCGCGGCGGCGTCCCATCGAAGCCAGGTCATAGCGTTTGCCGCCCGCAATCTGCGAATCGAAAACGCCCAGCAGAGCGAACTGCAAATTTTCATGATTGGATAAATCCATCGTGACCTTATCTGAATCCACCATCCAATCCAGTGCGCGCCAGACCTCACAGCCGAAGACCTTTTCTGGACGTTCAGCCTGATCCAGTCTGCGGAGGGCTTCGATGACCCTGAGAGCGACTCCGACGTGCGTGTCGTGTTTGTCCGCAAGATTATGAGTGTAGACGGATTTCGGTTTGGTCGCGCGCAAAATTTTGAGAATATCTTCCACAGGCTCTTGTTTGGAAGCATCTTTAATCATCTTGCTTGGAAAGTCCAACATGACCTGCGCCGCAAACTCGCCGACGAAAGCCGCCTTGCGCTGTTCATTGAAGCGGACGAGACGCATCTCATCGTCAGTGTAACTTTCATACAAGCCGTTGCGCGGTGAGCCACGTCCATCGGTCACGACCACGCCTGTGAACCACTTGTCCTTTTGCTGGAAGCATTCCAGGATCGGCTGGGCGGCCATGATCTCGATGTCGTCCTGGTGCGCGGAGAAACACAGATGAGTCGTCCGCGCCAATGCCTGTTCCGCAGGCTGGTTGTCGGGGATGTAAACTTCGGTTGTATCAAGGTGAAATTTCATATATCTTCCTTTGCCGACCTGACAGGTTTCATCGTGTAACGCGTCGATTCGTGTTCCGTGCAGAAACCTGTCAGGTCTCTTCTCAATTCACAACTGGCAAACTCGCCGCCGCAACAGATTGACCCACGCGGCGCACTTTTTCATCGGGCAGGTGTAATTCGATCTTCTGCAACAATTCTGGAAACTCAACTTCAAAGATCTTCCTCGCGCCTTCGATCAACAAGTCACCGCCACGTCCTGACGTGCAACGACCCAAAATCAAAACATGTTTGATCTCGTAAAATTCCGCGTAGTGAGCAATGCCATAGCCGAGATAGACTCCCATGCTCTGCCAAATCTTGACCGCGCCTTCGTGACCTTCTTCCAGTTTTTCCTGCACGAACTTCAACTTCTCGGCATCGGTCACGTCGGACGGGATTTCAATGCCCGCTTTGGGGGCAAGCCTGAAAACGCATTGCTGTGAAAAATACATTGCGCCGCATCCGTGGTCGCCAGACCATTCATCGGCGGGAGCGTTCGGGCTGTAGTCAATTGGCGCAAACGCCAGTTCATTCAGCCAGCCCATGATGTGACCTTCATTGTTGACATAACCCGCCGCCTCGCTCGAACCAAGTGCAATTCCCAACACGGCATTATCTTCAATGGACATAGAGCCAGCCAGCGCGGTCACATCGCCATCATTGATGACTTCCAGCGGCACGCCCATTTCCTCGCGGATACGCATGAACATATTTTTGATTTCGCCAAACTTCTCCTGCGGAATGCCGCGAAAGAGCGAAGCCACCATCGGGCGATTGTCAATGTAAATGCCCGCCGAGCTTCCACCGATGGCGTCCACATGCGGCATTTTGCTGGCGGCAGTCTTCAATGCAGTCATCACCTCGCGGTAGTGATATTCGGGGTCGGTGTTCTTGCGCGGCTCCCAGATCACTTCCTCGCTGTAGATGGGATTCCCATCCACCACCGCGCTCACCTTGCGGTCAGACGCGCCGAGGTCGAACCCGATACGATTGCCGTTCAGGTTGCGCCCAAGCAGTTTGCCTGTCTCGCGCACAGCGGGAACTTCATCCACACTGCAAGCGATGACCGAAAATTCTTTCTCGTACACCTGCTCGCCCATAAACTTGGTATCGAAATGCCGTGCGCCGTTCGCGGAGTAAACGCTTTTCAAATGCTCGACAATTTTGGGAGAACCGCCCACGTAGAGCGTATGTCCGCCGCGCTGCCAGAGCAAAAATTTGACAATGCGTTCGATGAACTGATAATTCGCCTCGAAGTTTGGATGACCTTCAGGCAAGACTTTGGTCTCGAAGCGGGAGAAATCGTCCGCGCTGCGCTCCAAGCCGAGAACCAGCCTCACGCCAGCAGATTCAACTTCACGCTGAAAATTTCGATTCGCCAAAATAGCAGGGCGAAAGCCTTCATCCAACGGAGGTTGTACGCGGGGGGGAATCAACTGCAAAGACATCAATTTTCCTCGTTGAATAAAAGAGAGTAATCATCGAGCAATAAAAACGCGGAAGCGCCAAGGATACAGGCGCGATAATCCAGTTTGCCGATTTCAAGTTTTGTACCCTCTGCGATGCGAGTTAGTGTGCCAGTCTGCATGGATGCGTCGACAGCCTTCAACCACTTCTCGCCAAAGCGGGTCATGTCGCCCGTCAGGACGATCTTTTGGATATTGAGCGTGGCGATCAAATTGGCAAGCGAGACGCCAAGATAACGCCCCGCATTTTCGATCACAGTGTTTGCGGTTGGATTGCCGGCGTTGAATGACGAAACCACATCGGCAAGCGAATTCATTTTCATCTGCTTCACCACCGCCCGCGCGCTGGCGACAGTCTCCAGACATCCGCGCTTGCCACAGCGGCACAACTCGCCGTTTTCCTGCACAACCACGTGACCGATTTCACCCGCGCCACCGCCGTCCCCCTGGAACAAACGTCCGTTGATCAGAATCCCCGCGCCGATACCATGAATGACGTTGACCACAACCAGGTTTTTATCAGGCGCATGTTCCCCGCCATACACATACTCACCGATTGCAGCTGCCTGGCTGTCGTTCAAGACTTGCACAGGCACTTTATATTTTTTTTCAAGCAACTGGCTGAGGGGCAAATCCTGCCATTCCAAATTGACCGCGTTGACCACCACGCCTTCGCGGGTGTTGACCAAACCTGGGGTTCCGACGCCAATCCCAACAATCGGCTTGATCTTTTTCTTCATCAACTGATCAATCATCTGGTACACAAGGTTAAGGGCATTCTTGCCATTGTCATCATGAACAGGCGCTTCCACCATTTCCTTGATTTCCCCGCGCAAATTTACAATCGCGCCCGTAAATTTATCCTGCGCGAGATTCAAGCCAACCAAATAGCGCGAGTCGGCGACAATGCCCAGCAAAATCGGCGACTTGCCACCCAGCGACTCGCCCCTGCCGACTTCCTCCACCAACCCTTCGGCAAGCAGACCGCTGACCACATCCGAAACCGTCGTGCGCGTCAGGTGAGTCACCCGTGCTACTTCTGCGCGGCTGATCGACTCGTTCGCAAAGATGGTTCGCAACACGAGGTCGCGATTATGTTGTTTAGTTTGTTGATGAGTCGCTTTTTTCATGGTCATATCGTCAAGTCAAATCACGGATTACAGATTCGCAATCCCTGCTTTGATTCCTTTCACCTGTTCGCCATCGACGACATTCAAGGCAAAGTCGTCGCCGTGTCCCATTTTGGCGTCCGAGCGGACATACGTCATGCCGCTACTACGAGACATGACCACCGCGGAATGGACTTCGTCCACGCCAGTTTTCAAGGCAATTTCATTCACCGTGACGGGGGTTACGCCAGCCGCCATAATCATGATTCGCTTGCGGGCATAAGATACAACCTTGTGGAGCATATCCATCCCGTCGTAGGGATTTTCCGCCTGCCCCGAAGTCAATATCCGTTTGACCCCCAACTCGACCAACGCGTCCACCGCTTCAAACACATCCCGAGCCTGATCAAAAGCCCGATGACAGGTGACGTTCATCCCAGCCGCCTCCCTGACTAGCGACTTCATGACTGGGAAATCAATTTGCCCATCGGCAGTCAGCACGCCAAACACGACGCCCGGCGCGCCAAGTTTTTTGGCGGCATGGATGTCGCGGTGCATGATCTCGATTTCATTGCCTGTATAAAGAAAATCGCAACTGCGCGGTCTGACCATCATAAAGACAGGCACGGAAGCCTTCAACGCCGCCTCCATGAAAGCATAAGACGGCGTCAACCCGCCCTCCCTCAGGCTGGAACACAGTTCAATGCGGTCTGCCCCCGAAGCGACAGCTGTGGAAAATGACTCGTAGTTGTCAACGCAGATTTCGAGATTCATAAGGGTATCGCTCAAAGCCTCGCTTTGTAAATTCACTGTACTAACAAAGATTATTGTATAGAGTTCCAGCCCAAAAGTCAAGCCCCAGTCAGGGCATTTGCATCTAAAATGCGCCCAATTTGAGGTAAAAATAGCTATCCCACGAGGTAGCCATGTCCAAGAAGTCGCTGGAAGTGATCGAAGAGCATTTTAGCAAGGTAAACGATCCGCGCAAGGATCGGACCAAACACCACCAACTATTCAGGTTAACGCTGAATGGCTAACAATTCTGGCTCTTAAAAAGCCTATTTCGGGCTAAAAACTGTCAGGCAAACTCGGTTAACCTGAATAATAGATATTATTGCCATCGCAATTTGTGCGATCATATGTGGAGCAGAAGGATGGATAGATATTGAGCTTTTCGGCAACAGCAAAATACACTGGTTCTGTCAACGACAATTAGAAATGCCCATAGGGTGGGAGCGGATGGAGTGCGCGGGAAAGGGGTCAACGGGCTGTGTCGCGGACGCTTCGCACCGGCGGGGACGGATGTCCGCTTTGGGAGGGGAGAAACTATCTTGACGCCAGTATCAATAGTGGTATCATACCGACATGGAAAAGGTTGAAGACATCATCGCAGAAATGAAACGCAATCCCAAAGGGATTCGTTTTCAAGACCTTTGCAAAGTGTGCGATTCCCTGTTTGGCAAGCCTCGACAGAAAAGCAGTAGTCACCGAATTTACAAGACGCCCTGGCAGGGCGATCCGCGAGTCAATATTCAGAACGATAAAGGAATGGCAAAGGCTTATCAGGTAAAACAAGTGTTGAAGGCGATTGAACGTCTGGAGGCGCAAAGCAATGTTACAGAATGACCGCTATACCTACCGCGTAACCTGGTCGGAGGAAGACGATGAATATGTCGGCCTCTGCGCTGAGTTTCCGAGCCTGAGCTGGCTGGAACCATCTCCAGAAGAAGCCTTGAAAGGTATCCGTCAAACAGTGGCTCAAGCCGTTGCTGATTTGGAAAAAAGCGGAGAACCTGTACCTGAACCAATTGCTGTAAAAAAATACAGCGGAAAGTTCATGGTGCGGATACCACCAGAACTACATCGGCGGTTGATAATCGAAGCGGCGGAATCTGGAGTGAGCCTGAATCGTCTGGCGAGCGATCGGTTGAGCAGGCAGGAAGCATGAAATAATCTGGCGGCGTAACAGCCGCCTTTTTATTGTGACTCGCGGACGGGAGCAGATGTCCACTTTGGAAGGGAGAGTCCACGCGGGAGGGAGGCTGGTCAATGGCGCGGGGAAAGATACATCTGCTGAGTTCACCTGTTGTTGTTAAGCGCCACAAACTCGGTCTCATCCTTATTATTTGTATAACGATATTCGAAGGAATAGCTTTATAGCTTTACCTTGACGTTACATTTTATAGCAATTTGATGCAATTTTTGTCGCCCACGGGGTATTGAGTTACGAGCAACGATCGGATTGAATATGGACTTGACAGTATCCCCCATCACTGTGTATTATTGGAACACTTGTTCGGTACCTGTCACCTATCTTGCCCTACACATTTGCACCGAACCGAAAGGATACAACCATGAAAGTCATCGCCAAACTATTTGGAACCCTGATCAAGGCTGTGCTGGCCTTGTTGATCCTCGCTCTCCTCGCCCCCATCCTGTACTTCGCCTGGCGCGCAAACCAGCCGATGGACATGCCTGAGTTTAAAGGTCTGACCTACGTGCAGTACATGGACTGGCGCAAGATGGCTTACGAAAAAGACGAAGAAAAATATGCCCTTGCTCATCCCAATTACGAGGTGAAGCGCGGCGGTTGTCTGGGAGCAGATTTAACGCTCCAGGCAATCGGGGTGGTTCTAATCAATAGCGAGGTGGTTAAGTACTACATCATCCCCGAAAAATCCCAACTCCCCAGAGGGTTTGAAATTCGCTCCTTGTCGGATCTCGCGATGTTTGCCTGGGGCGCACTCGAAGGTACGCTGGTCACTTCGTCCGGAGAAAATGCCTATCTTGCCGGTTTGCCATGGTGCGCCATCCATGCAGTCATCCCCACCCCGGAGCAGTACGAGGCCATGAAGCAGGAGCGCGCCAACATGACCCCGTAGGCTCTTGGACAATCCGTGGCGCATCGAAAAACCCTTCCAAGCGGAAGGGTTTTTTTCTAGCCGAAGCGCACGATCGCGATGGCGCTTGACAAATTCCGCGCAGCGTGGTTAAATGCCGCCCTGTACGACCAGTGAAAAATCTGGGAGAAGTTGTACCTCGGCATCGAAAGCCCCTTCCAAACGGAAGGGG
>Ga0210051_1004043_pt1 | contig 14438 bp, 8 predicted proteins | sample CryGey092014_all_FD_185464 | JGI IMG/M metagenome (GOLD analysis project Ga0210051, IMG submission 185464) | Groundwater microbial communities from aquifer - Crystal Geyser CG23_combo_of_CG06-09_8/20/14_all (SPAdes) (version 2) | ecosystem: Environmental > Aquatic > Deep subsurface > Groundwater ...
CATGAACTTGATTTTTGGTTTAAAAGAGCCCCTTTAAAATACTCAAAAAACTTTTTAAGGGCTTTGGGCAAGCTCTTACCGGCCTTATCGGGTAATTTTTCAGGCGTGATAAGTATTATTGAAAAATACACAGTTGAAAAAGCGAATGAATATATTACAGATAAGCTTAACCAAAATGAAATTAAAATGGCAGCTGGGGAGTTAACTTATATTGTTTCCCCCACCTTTAAAGGCAACACGGCCTTATTTAAAACAAGTTATTTAATTTTATTTAACCCTTTAGCAAATGATATTGTAATTGAGTTTTATTCAGCAGTGCCAATTGAACCACCTTTAGGCACCGGCCCAGACGCATTAGCACGTCAAGAGGATAATCCAAACACCAATTGTTGGCCGTGGGATCGGTGGTATGAGGGGGAAAAACTAAAAGATAACGATAACAAAATTGAGCCGTTTATTATTAGAGTTTCGGGCAAGGTTATCCAGAATAAAGATAACTTTACTTGGGTTGATAAAAATAAAGTTAAAGTTGAGGTTGAGTTTGATAGGCCAGTGCCCCAAATAGATAAAAACGATTTTACCTTAAAAGAAGAAAGCGAAGTAACTAATAGCTTTATTAAAGATAAAATCTTAAACCCTATCAGCCCGAAGTTAGGTGAAGCGTTTGACAAAGTTATGAAAGTTAAAAACGAAGTAGAAAAAACAGTTGGTGAGGTTTCTTCCATTTACAATGCTTTAAAAACAATTTTTGACTTTGGCACTGCAAACGCCCCCCAAGCCCTAATATCTTCACAATTAGCCACTAACCCAGCCCCTTCCCAACCGACCAACCCACAAGTTAAAACTGAAACAACTTCTCCCCCTTTAAAAGAAAAAGAAGCACTTATTTTAAAAGACACTCCTTCAGATCATGAGGCAACTGTTGTTATTGATAATAAAGAATACGAAATGTTTCCTTTTGTCGCTGATTACGATACCTTAGAGAACGAGGATGTCCCTTTGAAAGAAAAAGAAAATGTTGAACCAAAAAAAACAGAACCAATTAAGCCAGGCCAAGTGCCAGTAGTGGCAAAAGAACCAATTAAAGAAGTTGTTTTTTGCAAAATCTCAAGCCAAACCAATAATCAAAGGGCTAATCAAAACAAAGTTGTTTTTAATGAAATTGCCTGGATGGGATCAAAAGAGTCCTCTTCTGACGAATGGCTGGAACTGAAAAATATTGGAACTATCTCGGTAAGCTTAACTGGTTGGCAGGTAATAAACCAGAAAGAAAAAATCCAAATTGCTTTAGAGGGCACCTTAAAACCCGGCCAGTTGTTGCTTTTAGAGAGAACAAACGACGATTCAGCTAAAGGGGCCACGGCCGACCTAATTTACACCGGAGCCATTTCTAATACTGAAGAAATTCTGTTTTTGTTTGCCCCTAATTGCGTTTTAGAAGACAAAGTAATGGCAAACCCCTATTGGCCAGCTGGAGATAACTCTTTGAAAAAAACAATGGAAAGAAAGGCTGATTTAACTTGGCAAACAAGCAAAGATATTGCTGGCACCCCCAAGCAAGCTAACAGCGCTGGCACGCCTGTGGTTGTGGGGGGAGGAATTGGCGGGGGCAATGGAGGCACAGCCACAAATAACCAAGAACCAATAACGAATAACCAAACGACGACGACCGTAACAACCACCGCCACAACCACAGCAACCACAACCCCAACAACACCACAAGAAGAGGGGGGCGAGGAAGAAGCCACCACCTCACCTACAGAAACCCTTACCCCTTGTGCTGAAATTTTAATAACAGAAGTTCAAATAAGAAGCACTTTGGCTGTCAACGATGACTTTATTGAATTGTTTAACCCAAACGAAAAAGAGTGCTCTTTAGAGGGCTTTAAATTAAAAAAGAAAAGCTCAAGTGGTGCAGAATACTCGGTTAAGGTTTTATCTAACGCAACCATTGAAAGCAAGGGGTATTTTTTATGGGCGAATTCTTCTTGGCAAGACCCTTTTGGGATTTTACCTGACACAACCTCAAGCCAAACCTTAGCTATCAAAAATACAGTGCTTATTTTAACAGACCAAGACCAACTCTTAAACCAGGTTTCTTGGGAAGAAATTGAATTAGGCACTACTTTTAGCCGTAAATACAACATAGAAAGCCAATCTTATCATAACACCAACGCCCCTGAAAATGATTTTGAACTGGGCAACCCAACACCTAAAGCCCAAAATCAACCATTCACTGGCGCCATTTCAGGGGAAAATTCCGCTAACAGGGCCTCTTTTTTGGCTTTAACAACTGGTAGTTCAGCTCAAGCTGACGTTTTAGACCTCTTCTTTATCCCAACTTCGTCTTTAAAATATATTTTAAAAATAAGCCAAACGCCAATTACAGAAGAGGCGGAAGAAGCAGGGGAAATCAGTTTTACAGAAGCCGAAAGTATAGAAATTGACCCAACTTTTCTTGAAGGTAAAGAGGTTGTCAAGCTTGTTTTAGAGGGCTTATTGCCCGATACCCTTTATTATTTTGCTTTAAAGTTTATTGACTTAAACGGGGCAACCTCGTCAATTTCTAACTTAGCCGTTGGTAAAATTGTGGATTACACCTTAAAAGATCAGGGCAACGAAACTTTCTTTGACCCAAAAACAGGCCTAACCTTGTTTTTAAACCCTCCTGTTGCTAGCTCTACTCAATTTGAAGCGCTTAACTTTGTTGAGTCCTCAAACAATGCCAGTTCTTCTCTTTTTAACAACTCTTTATGGCGGCTGGCTAATGTTAAAGAATTAGCCAGCTTTTTAAATTATTCAGAAGACGGCTTTTCTTTAAGGTCGGGCTTAGCTGGCTTAAAACAAACAAACTATTGGACAGATGAACAACAATTGGTCTATCAATCGGGCTACCCTGGAGACCCTTCGCGCTACTATGGCCAAACAGTTAATTTTGAAACCGGTTTATTTGAAAGAGTTTACTATGACGGTGGCGACTCGCCAAGATACCCTTTTTTAATGGTGCAAGGCCCAGAAATGGCTGGCTTTGACCCTGAAGCTGAAATACCTTTAACTGATAATATGGATGGCACCTGCACAGACCAAAACCAAAAAATAATGTGGGCTAATGCCCAATTCGCTTTAAAATGGGACAGCGAAAGAAAAAACTGGCAACAAGCCCTCAGGTTCGCTTTAAATCGAGTTTTATGCAATGATGGCACCTTTCAAGGCAACACCTACGAAGAGAGTAATTGCCAAGAAAATGGCGGGGTAAAATATGATGATTGGCGACTGCCTAATTTGCACGAGTTTTTGAATATAAGCAAAAAAGGCGAGTCCTTGGCCATTCTTTGGTTAAGTGGTTTTAGTTTTTTCTATTGGACATCAACCGAAGCCCCTAACAACAATGCCTGGGCCGTTGGCGACGGCTACCAAACTGGCATGATTATCTCTGAAGCCAAAACCCGCCTCTTTAATGTCCAACTCGTCCGTGACATCATAGATTAAAAGTAGTTGTGGATTAAATTGCACCCTGGCTTTCAAAAAGTTCAACAAGTGAATCTTCAAAACCAAAATCGCTTGGTTTCTCAACAAATTTTTTAAAAAGTTTAAGCAAATCTGGCTTAGTTTTAACATAATCTTTTAAGGTCTCAGCCAAACCATAAACGAAATCGCCAACTGTCCCATCTGAATCGTCAACCCCACCTTCACTCAATTTTTTGTTTAAACGAAAAAATAAATCAATTAAAATCTGGGTTGATGCCTTGCCAATTGGCAATTTAGAAACAACAAAGGATAAACGGTTACAACCTTCAGAGAGCGAGCTTTGATAGGCAAACCAAATTTTTGACGGACCAGAATAGCCCTTAATATAGCGCAAAGCATCCGTAATCTCTGTTTTCATTTCTGCTAAATCCGCCTTGTCTAATTCGCCAACTATTTGGCTCGCTTTTGGGTTTTCAACCAGCTCTTTTTCTTCTTGATCCAAACTGTCTCCACCTTTAATAGCAAAAATCGCTAAGGCAGCTAAGTGCTTGCAATATTCATCGTTTTGCCCAAGATAGCAGTCGCAGTTTCCCCTGTCATAATGCAGAGCGGAAATATAAACATTGTAAAAATTTCCTTTACTCCCCTTAACCTTGGCTTGGAAGCCAGCCCCAAGAACCTGAAAACCCTTTACCCCGCCTGACTCATAAATCTGAATCGCTTTTTGGTAGGTTGTTCCGCCAACGGCAAACTTTATTTTGTTTAAATCGTATTGCGGTATCATGAACATAAATTTTGTTTTTCAATTAACCTTTCCTCCAATAACAACTAACATTCCGACATTCTCAAGAATGTAAGAATGTCATTATTCGAAACACCTGCCCTAAAAGCTTAAAAAATAGAGCAGTCAGCTATTTTCTGACCCCTATTTTTGTTTTTTGTTAAAAACAGAGTTGACCCCTATTTTTGCGACGGTGGGAAATAGCGATATTTTTTACCAGCAGATTTCTGCTTCTTCCTTGATTTGGCTTTTTAAGTATTCCATGGCTTCTGGCAAACCGCCGATTTGATCAATTAATCCGTTTTCTAAAGCCATTTCGCCAAGCATAGTTGAACCGTCAGCTATACCCTTAACTTTTTCTATGTCTAAACTTCTATTTTCAGCCACTGTTTTTATAAAATTTTGATGCAAGATATTAATGTCTCGCATAAAAAGATTTACTTCCTCGCTCGACAATGTTTTGTTTGGGTCCCCGGCGTCTTTAAATTTACCAGAGCTTAGCTGATTATAGGTAAAACCCTCTTTTTGATTTTGTTTAACATTATCTACATAAGACATCGAAGCACCAATGCCTCCAACATCTGAATTTTTAGAAGCAAAAATTCTATTTGCCCCAGTTGCCACCCAATAGCCAGCCGAAACTCCGGCCTCTCTGATTAAAACAACCGTTGGCTTTTTAGCGTTTTTTAATGCCTTGGCTATTTCTTCCGCGCCAACCGGAGAGCCGCCATAAGAATCAATCTCTAAAATAATGGCTTTTATTTTGTCATCTTTTTCCGCCTTATTTATACTATAAACAATATATTCTGATGAAGTTTGGTCAACTAAAAGGTTGCCGTCTATGTCATAATCGGCTGGGGAAATATAGGTTACCAAACTGCCCTGCAAGACGATGCCAGCCACATTGCAATTATCTTTTTCAATATCATTGCCGGGAATGTCAGAGCCAAGCTGCCAAAAAATTTCATCTTTTATTATTATGCCTGATGCCGCAATAATAGCCACCACAGCAACAACCTTTAAAACTATAAAAATTGCTTGTTTTTTGTTTTGTATTTTCATATTTTTATTATCCTAATACTTTTCAAAAGGGACAACCTAAACAAAAAGATTCTCATTGCACGCAATTACCTACTGGGTTCGGCAGAGGCCTCAGAATGACACACGAGGGGGTGGGTTAAGTGGTGGGGCAGGTGGCTTTAGGCACGTTAGATGCGGATTTGCTGCGAGATTGGGATAACTTAAAGATAATTTGCTTTTTGTCAGAGAGCTCAGCTGAAACTTTAGAACCCTCTTTAACTTGGCCCATAATAATTTGCAAAGATAAAGGGTCTAAAATAAGCCGTTGTAAAACCCTTTTAAGCGGCCTGGCTCCTAAGTTTTGGTCAAAACCCTTTTCTGAAAGAAAATCAAAGACATCTTTAGAAAAGTCCAACTTAATTTCTTTGGCTTTTTGCAACCTATCTTGAATTTTATTTAATTCAAGCTCAACAATTACTCTTAATTCTTTTTTGCCTAAGTAATTGAAAATAACAGTTTCGTCAATTCTATTTAAAAACTCGGGTTTAAAATAATCCTTTAAGGCGTCAGTGATTTTCTTTTTGGTCTCTTCTTTTTTAGCTGTGCCTTCTGTTTTCTTGGTCTCAAAGCCCATGGGCTGTAATTCAGAAATAAACTCTGAACCGACATTAGAAGTCATAATAATGATTGTGTTTTTAAAAGAAACTACTCTCCCTTTAGCATCAGTTAAACGGCCTTCTTCAAAAATCTGTAAAAGCAAGTTAAAAACCTCGGGGTTAGCTTTTTCAATTTCATCAAGTAAAACCACAGAATAAGGCCTTCTTCTTATTTTTTCGGTTAACTGCCCACCCTCTTCATAGCCAATATAGCCCGGGGGCGAGCCAATAATCTTAGAAACGCTGTATTTTTCCATATACTCGGACATATCAACCGCAATTAAGGCCTTTTCAGTATCAAAGAGAAAATCAGCTAAAACCCGAGCGGTCTCGGTTTTACCAACCCCAGTTGGGCCCAAGAATAAGAAAACACCTAAGGGCCTGTTTTCATCCGCAATGCCTGCCCTGCCCCTTCTAATTGCCGCTGAAACGGCTTTAATGGCCTCTTCCTGACCAATTACTCGTTTATCTAAAATATTCTCCATCTTTTCTAATTTAGACGCCTCTGTTTGAACCAAACGCGTCACAGGAATGCCTGTCCATTTAGAAACAACTTTAGCTATATCCTCTTCGGTTACTTCTTCTTTTAAAATAAAATTCTTTTTTTGGATTTCTTGTAATTTTTTCTCGGCTTCACCCAGGGCTTTTTTAAGTTCAGGCACTTTACCATACTTTAATTCAGCTACCCTTTGCAGGTCGGCTTCTCTTTGGGCAACTTCAATTCTAAAATCCGTTTGGTCAAGCTTTTGTTTTAAATCCTTTATTTCAGTTATGACCCCCCTTTCAGAAACCCATTTGGCTTTTAGGTTTTCGGCTTTATCAGAAATATCAGCTAAAGTTCGGTCAATGGCTTTGAGCCGTTTTCCATCAAGAGAACCCTCCTTTAAAAGGGCTTGCTTTTCAATTTCAAGCTTAGTGATTTGCTGTTTTAAATTTTCAAGCTCAACTGGCTCTGATTCAATCTCTAGTCGTAAAGCCGAGGCCGCTTCGTCCATTAAATCAACGGCTTTGTCAGGTAAAAACCTGTCTGTAATATATTTATTAGAAAGGTCAGCTGAGGCCTGCAAAGCGGCATCTTTAATTCTAACCCCATGGTGCAACTCATATTTTTCTTTAATACCCCGTAAAATACAAACTGTATCCTCTACCGAGGGTTCTTTAACTAAAACCGGTTGAAACCTTCTTTCTAAAGCCGGATCTCTTTCAATATATTTTTGATATTCTTTTAAAGTAGTCGCCCCAATCGCTTTTAATTCACCCCGAGCTAAGGCCGGTTTTAACATATTAGAAGCATCAATTGAGCCCTCGGCCGCCCCAGCGCCCACTAAAGTATGCAATTCGTCAATAAACAAAATATAATGGCCTTTTGATTTTTCCACTTCTTTTAAAAAGGCCTTAATCCGGGACTCAAATTCACCCCGATACTTTGTGCCTGCCACTAATGAACCCAAGTCCAAAGAAATTAACTCTTTTTCTTTGAGCGATTCGGGGACTTCATTGCTGACTATTTTTTTCGCCAATCCCTCAACAATCGCTGTTTTACCAACGCCTGCCTCACCAATTAAGACCGGATTATTTTTTGTTCTGCGCGATAAAACCTGCATTAAACGTCTAATTTCTGACTCTCGACCGATCACTGGGTCTAATTTGCCTTCTTTGGCCTGAGTGGTTAAGTTTTTAGCGTATTTTTTAATTACTTCTAACTTGCTTTCTGGGTTTGGGTCGGTAATTTTTTCATGGCCCCTTAAATTGCCTAATTGTTTTAAAAATTCATTTCTATCTAATTGCAACCCAGGGATAGCGACCCTAAACCTAACCCTTTGTAAAATATCTCTTACCCTAGAAGAAACCCCAGCAATACCTAAAAATAAATGCTCAACAGAAACAAAATCATCTTCCATTTCATTGGCTTCGCTACGAGCCGCCTCAAGGCCTTGGGCTAAATCCTGGGTTAAATAAAACTGGCCCAAAGCTTGTGGCTGGGATTGATTGACAACAGGCAGGCCATTTAAGGCCTTGTCAGTTATTCTTTGCAAATCCTCTAAATCAACTTGCAAGTTTTTGAAAATAGTTAAAACAATGCTTTCCTCTTGAGTGATAAGAGCTAAAAGCAAGTGCAAGGCGTCAACTTGTTGTTGTTTTTTTTCTTTGGCGTATTTCTGGGCTTTCATCATCGCTTCTTGCGCCCGGTAAGTGAAATCGCCTCCTTGAACATATGGCACGTGAGTTAATTTTTAATTTTCAATTTTCAGTTTTCAGTTAATGAAAAAATGAAAAATCAATTAAAAATAAATTAATTTAAGATTATTCATTATAGAATAAAAAAAATCTAAAATCAACTGCACGCAATCTGTAATGTAAAATCTTACTAAAAGGGTGGTGGTTCCACAATTTAATATCTTACCAAAAATGTATTAAAATACAGAGTAACAACTGGCTCGTTTGCCCTGATAATGCCTTTCTCATTAAGACAAAAACATCGTCAAACAAACCAGCCCTCTGTATTTTATGGAGATGCCATCAAGAAACCAGTACCTAAAAGCGTTAAGAAAAGGGTACTTGAAAGTTAAAGGCAAAGAGGAATAATCTACAAAAAGCTTGCCTTGCTTGTCAAGGCCTACAAAGCTAAAAACAATTCTTTAAAGGTCAAAAAAAGTAAAAAACAACAAGCTAATTTCACTTACTTTTTAAATCATAGAACCGAAGGCGTTTCACTTAGATAGTTAAATCATTTGACACGGCTCTGCTAATTTAACTATTTCATTATAAATCAAGTTCGGTTGTAACTTTTAGACCATTTTGCTTTAAAAGGGCGGCTGTGATGCCGTTGCCTTGCTTTAAGGTGTCGGAAAAAGAGCCATTATGGATTGCCCAGCAAAACTTCCTCGCCAGTTGAGTTTTGAATCTCAACAGGGACTCTCGGGGTTGACAAGCCCCCTAATTGTTCGGGGCAAACCGGAATTAAGACCTCTTTTTTAGCTAAATCCAAGACCTTTTGGCAGGGTTTTGACGCCCCATCATAACGACATCTAACTCCCAATAAGCAAGCACTAATTAATTTCATAGATTTAATGTTCATAAATTTCTTAATGTTAAAAAAAATTAACTGGACATCATTTTTTCTATACCAGATAATGCAGAATCAAGAAATATCTTATCTTTCTCAACAAAAATTTTCCCATAAAGATCCGAGGCAACGTTTTTTAGCTCATTAACATAAGACCTGTTGCAAAATAATTAAAACTTAAAGCAAGCTAACCTCAAATTGTCGACTTTCGCCTGTTATGCAGTATTCAACCTGCAAAGCATACGGAAGTTGACAATGTTAGCTACGAACCCAAATGTTGTTTCGTAGTTTTGCAATAAATTGCGATATATTTGGTGGAGAATGGGAATAATCTTTGGAAGATTGGATTTTTTAAAAACCTTGTAGTCGTGTTGTCTTCCGGGTACTGGCTTGTCTATGCTGACGAGCAGACCCTGTCTATTGGTGGATATTTGGGTTTTAAGAGTAAATGCCTTCTTTTTTCCGGAATGATATTTATTCCTTTTCGCCTTTTTGCCTGGTCTTGGTATTTTCTGTTCGGTACAATCAGCCAAGATTTCGTCAAGGTCAGGGATGAGATTTTTCAACTCTTCTAGTGTGGTAGTTTTCTTGTTTGGCCGCGGACCAAGGTCGACAATATACTTACCGCCCTTCTTAATCAAAGCCATAATGATTTGAGAGGTTCGACAAACCGTGCTTGTGTCAATGTTAAACAGATATTCTAAAAGCAAGCAGGAACAATAATGTTTAGCTAATATCAGTGTTAACAAGAGTTGGTCTTCAAAGGCTATGAGGGCAAACTTCCTGCCCCCTCCGATTTTTCGCTTTCTATTTGGATTGCTCTTGAGCAATCGCTGGACTCTTTCTTCTCGCCAGTCATGACGATTATCTTTGACGAAATTGTCAAACCCTGCTACGGTCAAGCCAGTAAAGGCAAGAAAATGTTTTGGTCTTTGTTTTAAATTGTTGTATCTTATTATATACTTCTATTTTACCAAAAATTAAAGTATATGTGAAGTTATTTTGCAACAGGTCTATAATTAAATCCAACCTTTTTTGATGTTCAATAGAAAACTGGTTGGGTGTTAATAACTTTTTGATTTTCTATTTTTTTTCTATTATACTATAATTAAAATATAAAAAGTAAATTTTTATTAACCCAAAAACCATGCTCACAGAAAAACAAAAAAAGGTTTTTGATTTTATCGCTAATTATCAAAAAAATAAAGGATACGCTCCTTCTTTAGCTGAAATATGCAAGAAGTTTAAGTTAGCTTCAGTTTCTACGGCTCATTTCTATGTTTCAAAATTAAAAAACAACGGCTATTTAGAAAAAGAAAACAACAAGGCGAGAGCTATTGATGTTATCCAAGCGGAAAAACTTGTCAAAATACCTATTTTGGGTTTTATTGCAGCTGGGCAACCCATAGAGGCCCTAGAAATAGAGGAGGAATCCTTAACAATTCCTCAAAAAGAAATAACCTCTACCGCCAATTACTATGGCTTAAAAGTCAAGGGGGACAGCATGGTAGATGAAGGCATTTTTAATAACGACATTGTAGTTATTAAAAGACAAGAAACAGCCGAGGATGGGCAAACAGTGGTAGCTGTGATTGATGGAAACGAGGCAACCTTAAAAAAAATCTACAAAGAAAAAAACCGCTTTAGATTGCAACCAGCCAATCAAGCAATGCTACCCATTTATCGTTCTGAAATTGAAATACGGGGCATAGTGGTAAAAATTATTAGAAATCTTGAAAACACTCAGCGAGACGGAACCTTGGCCTACAAAAAACAACAATTCTTAAAAACAATAAAAAGCTCTAACCCTAAAAGCCAAAATAAATACAAAAGAGTTGCCTTGTCGCCTATAAGATACGCTGGGGGCAAAAGCTTGGCTGTTGGTTATGTGATTGAACTCTTGCCAGATAATCTAAAAAGGGTGGTCTCGCCTTTTTTTGGCGGCGGTTCAATTGAAATTGCTTTGAGCAAAAAGCTTGATTTAGAGGTCTTGGGCTTTGATATTTTTGATATTCTTTGCAATTATTGGCAATTTCAAATAGAAAAACCAAACCTACTCTATAAAAAACTACTTGAACTAAAACCAAACAAAAAAACATTTGAAAAAATACGGCTTATTTTAAACGATGTCTGGAAGAAAAAAATAAAATTAGACCCATTGACTTTAGCTGTTTATTATGTCTATAATTTTAACCTATCTTACGGCCCTGGTTTTATGGGCTGGGCATCTGAAATATACTTAAACGAAACAAGGTATCAAAGAATAATTGAAAGGATTAAAAATTTTGAACCAAAAAATCTACAAGTCAAATGCTCTGATTTTAGAGAGGTAATTAAAAACCACCCTAATGATTTTCTGTATTGCGACCCGCCTTATTACTTAGGGGGCGATTCAAAAATGTTTAAGGGTATTTACCCAATGAGGAATATCCCAGTGCACCACAACGGCTTTCCGCATGAAAAATTAAGAGATTTATTAAAAAATCATAAAGCCGGATTTATTTTATCTTATAACAACTGCCCTATTATTAGAGAATATTACAAGGGCTTTCAACAATTTTTTCCAATTTGGCAATATACCTTAGGTCAGGGAGAGACAAGAATAGGTCAGAATAGAAAAAATGGCTCAAGTAGCCATATCAAAGAATCTCACGAGCTTTTAATTTACGGCCCACCAAAAAATTAAGTTTATTTCTTTTTTTGCCTTGACCGCAATCTCTTTTGATGATACAAAACATGTTTTTTAGCTAAATCGGCAGGATAGGGCTGATGATTTTCTTGAAAGTTCCAATCGGGGTATTTGTTTTTTCTTGAATAATAATCAAACTTACACAAATCCTCCATTTCTTTAAAGCTGGCAATCTCAACTTTTTTAGAGCCAAAAAGCCCATTTACTGTGGCTAATGTTTTAGGAGAGGTTATCATAAACAATTCCATTTTTGAACCTTTCTTAAGAGATTTTTCAACCAACAAATGGAGGATAAATCTTGGCACCCCAGGGCTACCCGTCATAGCTGAAGTATAAAAACTCATCGTTGATTTTATACCACCTTTTGAAGTAGAGCCCCCTATTTTCTTAATAATGCCATCCTCAACAAACAAATAAATGCGAGCTATATCGTCAGTTAAAATTTTCAGAGAAAGGGCTGATAAATATTTAAGATCAATTTTGTTTCGGTGATTCCTTCTTAGAATAAAATCACCAACTTTAATTGCTGTTTTTACTTTTTGAATTAACATAGTGCTTGATCTTATTTCATTTTCCTTTATTTTGCGGAATTGTCAAGCTTTTACTAATCCGTTAGTTTACAAGCAAGGCAAGTTAGGGTAAGATTAAAGAATAATTTATGCTGAAAATTGAAAAAAAAATAAAAAAAGAATTAATTAAGACGGTTGCTAAAAGCTTTAAAATAAAACTTTCTTTAGAAGATATTGTTTTAAAGTTTCCACCCAATATTGCATTAGGGGATTTTTGTTTTGAAACCTTTGAAATAGCTAAAAAAATAGGAAGAACGGCTCAAGAAACTGCGAAAATTCTTAGCCAAAACTTAAAATTGGATATTTTAGACAAAGTTGAGGCCATGGGGCCTTATGTTAATTTTAAGGTTAAAAATAACATCCTTTTTAAAGAGATCTTAGGAAAAATAGTTAAAAAGGGGTTAGCTGAAAAAACCAAACAAAAAGAAAAAATAATGATTGAATATCTTTCCCCGAACACGAACAAGCCCTTGCACTTAGGGCATCTGCGCAATGGGGCTTTGGGCTCAGCTTTAGTGGAAATTTTTAAAGCTAGCGGGAATAAAGTTATTTCCGCTAATTTAATTAACGACAGGGGCGTTCATATTTGTAAATCAATGCTCTCGTGGCTTAAGTGGGGCGGAGGAGAAACCCCAGAAACGGCCAAAATGAAAGGCGACCATTTCGTGGGCAAATGGTATGTGAAATACGGCCTTGAAGAAGAAAAAAAACCGACACTCAAAGATGAGGTTCAAGAAATGCTAAAAAAATGGGAAGCGGAGGATAAAGAAGTAAGGGAACTTTGGCAAAAAATGAATGCTTGGGTTTATAAGGGCTTTAAAGAGACCTACCAAAAGTTTGGCTTAAAATTTGATGTTTTCTTTTATGAAAGTAAAACTTATAAATTAGGCAAAGATATTGTTGAAAAAGGCCTGAAAAAAGGAGTTTTCCAAAAAGAAGCTAATGGTCAAGCAGTGGCTCAGTTGCCCCAAAGCAAGTTTGGTTTAAACAAAGACGGAAAACCCAATAAAAAAGTGCTTTTAAGGGCTGACGGCACTTCTGTTTACACCACTCAGGACTTAGGAACAGCAGTGGAAAAATTTAAAAAATATAAATTAGACAAATCAATTTATGTCGTGGGAAGTGAACAGGACTACCATTTCAAATGTTTGTTTGAAATTTTAAGCCAGCTTAGTTTTGATTTTGCTGAAAAATGTTATCATTTATCTTATGGGATGGTTTATTTGCCTGAAGGCAAAATGAAATCTAGAGAAGGCAAGGTGGTTGACGGTGACGGTTTAATCGCGGAAATGGAAGAAATGGCTAAAGAAGAAATTAAAAAACGGGATTTAAAAAATAAACTTTCTTTAAAAGAATTAAACGAAAGGGCTTGTAAAATCGCCTTAGGTGCGATTAAGTTTTACCTTTTAATCGCTAACGCCCCAACGGACTTGCATTTTGACCCAAAGCAGTCGCTTTCTTTTGAGGGCAAAACCGGGCCTTATTGCTTGTATAGTTATGCTCGAGCAAAAAGCGTTTTAAGAAAGGCAAACATAAAGACAAAAGCCACGATCCAGGCAAAGCAAACTAATTTTTCACTTTTAAAAGAAAGGGAGGCCTTGGCTTTAGCAAGAGGGCTTTTAGAAATAAAAATCGCTTTAAAAGACGCTCAAGCGGAATTAAACCCCTCTAAACTAACCCAAGCCGTTTATAATTTAGCTTTGCTTTTTAACCAATTTTACCAAGCCCTGCCCGTGATTAATAAAAAAAACCCTAACTTAACTCAAGCTCGCTTAAAATTAGTTGAAGCCGTCTCTGTAGCCCTTAAACAAGGCCTTAACCTTTTAGGCCTTGAAACCTTAGACGAGATGTAGGATAAATTTCATAGATTTTAAGGATAAAATTAAAGCTCTCTGACTGGAAAAACTTTTCCGGGAAGATAACGCTGGGATTGCTCATTCCATTTAAAAATCTGTTTGGATTTTGGTTCTTCATATGGCCAAAAGGTTTGAATGATTTCTGAAAAACCGTCATTGTCCATATCTTCAACTTCTAAGTTGGATAAAATTTGATTCTCATCAATCAAAAGTTCAAAATTATTATTTTTCCACTCGTATAAATACCAGCTCTGCCAGCCAGCCATGCCAAAATCATCATAACGAATTAAAAGTTCAGTTTTGCCATTTTGGTTAAAATCGCCTATTTCCCA